>OLQC01001148.1_pt1 | contig 22821 bp, 17 predicted proteins | sample 1672471 | NCBI WGS metagenome assembly OLQC01 (sample SAMEA3136689, study PRJEB25190) | human gut metagenome | biome: human gut; feature: human-associated habitat; material: faeces | place: Austria | collected 2013
CTGCCCCTCGGTAAGCTGGATACCATCCGGGGCAAGCCGCCCATAAATCTGTGGGAGCAGGTTAAGGGAATAGGTATCTCCCAGAAAAGATAATTCTGCAAGATACAGGCGGCTCTGACGTTCTACCACATGTGCAAATTCTTCATAAGCCTTTGACAAAAGCATCAGGCTGATGCAGTCCACAATGTAAGCCTCCTGGATCTGTTCATGGTTCAGATATAATTCCGACAGTTCATCCACTCCGTTTCCAAGCGTCACAAACCCATAGGCATAGTGAGGCAGAGAAACCCAGTCTAAATCCTGATCCAGAGAGTAATACGCATAGGATTCAACCAGGGGAAGAAGTGCCGTATAAATTGCCTGAATATGAGGCAGGTCATCCGGAGGGAAATGGAAACGGCTGCAAAATTCGTTCCAGTCACCGGAGGATAATCCGGGAGTAAGTTTACATTTCATGGGATGCATCCTCCTTATCGGAAACAGCCATAACGGCTGCAATTTCCTGAAAGCGGCCCGTGACCTTATCATAGTTCTTTCGGTGATGGGGAAAGCCACAGTTTATGCAGGATTTGATACCATTTTTTAAATATTCACAGTTTCCACCACAGGATTTCCCGAGTGTATAGAGGGGACAATAACAAAACAGACAGTTAAAGTCCGCCTCCGGAATTCCTTTATGGCATGGAAAATATTCACATTTTTTATTTTGAAAAAACTTATAATATTCGCTCAAAATGGTTTCCTCCAATCAAAGCACAATCATAGCATAATTATATCGGAACAACAAGCGGATCGCAAGAAATGCGAATGACATAAAAATTGCATTTCAGTGGGAAATGATACCTTTTGCCCCTTTTATCATTACATTATTTACATCTTTTTAAGAGCGCAGGTATAGTGGCTCAGGCAATTGAGGGTTTGAAGCAAAAAGTTGAAAATTAAATAAAAAATACTTGACTTAAAGTTAACTTTAAGTGGTATATTATGATAGATAAAATCGGAAGGAGAATTTATTATATGTATATCGAAAAGATTAACGGACCAGAAGATGTGAAGAAATTAAATATAGAAGAGATGACAGCTCTCGCAGAAGAAATGCGTCATGCATTATTAAAGAGGGCAAGTATTCACGGCGGGCATTTTGGCCCGAATTTTGGCATGGTAGAGGCAATCATTGCACTGCATTATGTTTTTGAGTCCCCAAAGGACAAAATGGTATTTGATGTTTCCCATCAGACCTATCCGCACAAGATGCTGACCGGTCGAAAAGATGCCTATTTATATGAAGAACATTACGACGACGTGACGGGATACAGCTGTCCGCAGGAAAGTGAACATGACCATTTTACGGTCGGACATACCTCTACATCCGTCAGTCTGGCATGCGGTCTGGCAAAGGCAAGGGATCTTCGTGGGGAAAGTGCAAATGTGATCGCAATTATCGGAGACGGTTCTTTAAGCGGAGGAGAAGCCTTAGAAGGAATGGATTTTGCGGCAGAATTAGACAGCAACATGATCATTGTAGTAAATGACAATGATATGTCAATTGCAGAAAACCATGGAGGACTTTATTCAAATCTGAAATTACTCCGCGAGACAAACGGACAGGCAGAGTGCAATTTATTTAAAGCCATGGGACTTGATTATGTCTATGTGGATCATGGAAATGACTTAAGGGAACTGATCGGGGCTTTCAAACAGGTAAAAGACAGTAAGAAACCGGTTGTTGTCCACATTAATACATTAAAGGGAAAAGGTTATAAACCGGCAGAAGAGCATAAGGAAGAATGGCACTGGCATCTTCCATTTGATATTGAGACCGGAAAATCCCATTTTCCGGAAGTGGAAGATTATTCTTCGGTGACCTGTGAATATCTGATTGAAAAGATGAAAAAGGATCCGACAGTTGTTACAATTACATCCGGAACCCCGACGATTCTCGGATTTACGCAGGAGAAAAGGAAACAGGCCGGCCGGCAGTTTGTAGATGTGGGAATCGCGGAGGAGACAGCGGTAGCACTTGCTTCCGGAATTGCCAAAGGTGGCGGAAAGCCGGTATATGGTGTGTATTCCAGCTTTATCCAGAGGACGTATGACCAGATTTCACAGGATCTGTGTATTGACGGGAATCCGGCAACGATTGTTGTGTATACGGGATCGGTATTTGGCATGACGGATGTTACCCATCTGGGACTGCAGGATATTCCGATGCTTTCCAATATTCCGGGACTGGTTTATCTGGCACCGACAACAAAGGAAGAATATCTGTCAATGCTTGACTGGAGTGTGGAGCAGAAGGAAATGCCGGTTGCGATCAAACTTCCGGGCGGAGACATGATTTCGGATGGCAGAGAAGTCACAAAAGACTGGAGCCAGCTCAACACCTATGAGGTAACGGAAAAGGGAAGCAAAATTGCACTGATCGGACTCGGAACATTTTATTCCCTGGCACTGCAGACCGCAGAAATGCTGGAGAAAAAAGGTATTCATGCAACGGTAATCAACCCGTATTATATTACCGGACTGGATAAGGGACTGCTGGAGAAGCTGAAGGCAGACCATGACACGGTAGTTACACTGGAAGATGGCATCCTGAATGGTGGTTTCGGAGAAAAAATCGCAAGATTTTATGGAAGCAGTGATATGAAAGTCTATAATTACGGATTGAAAAAAGAATTCCTTGACCGGTATGATGTAAATGAGGTATTAAAAGAGAATCATCTGACAGCAGAGCAGATTGTAAATGACGTATTATAGAAGGCAGAAATAAACAACAAACCTTGTGAGAATCGACACAATATGGTAAAATATAACATACTAGAGCTTATTTTGCATAGTGGTTAGAATAGCGGGCTCATGGAAGGAGCGGTATCATATGAAGAATAAAGATTCGAAAGCAAGGATGCAGATGATTTTCGGGATACTTTTGTTTGCGTTTATTTTTATGGCAGAGTTGTATGCCATAGTCAATTTCCCGAAGATGTTTATTGTTCTGGTTGTTTTGGCAGCAGCAGATCTGATATGCCTGTATGTTGCAATCAGAGGCGTGATTTCAGTATATGAGACAAAATATGCCCGGAGAGAGGAACAGTATGAGAGTATTTTCAAGTCGGAAAAGGCATCATATCTCATGCTGAAAAAATATTTTGAGGAAATATCGGTGAAGCTTGCATATATGGAAGAGGCATCTAAGATTCCGACAGAGGAAATTGTCAATGCACAGAAGGGAATAGCGAAAGTAATTATCAAGCGGTCCCATGAGAATACCGATGCATTGATGAATTCATACGAACAGCTGCTGGACCGGTTTGATACGTTCCAGAAAGGAATGGATGGGTTCGGTACAGTTGCGGGTGCTTATAAGGACGAGATTCTTTCAGTCTGTAAGGATGAAATTTCTTCGGTGCAGAAGGATGGAAAAGAACAGGAACATTCACAGGATAAAGAGATAGCCGCAAAGCTGCAGGAAATCATTATTGCAATGAAAGATATGGAACTGCGCCTGAATCAGACCATTATGAACAGTCAGAAAGTGGTTGTTTCCCAGCCGCAGGTTTCTGTACCTGTGGCAACACCTGTAGAGCCACAGCCGGCACCGCAGAATCATGTGGAAGAAACACCGGTAGAGCCGGAGATCTCACCAGAGCCGGAAGAAAGTATGGAGCCGGAACCGGAGATTTCGCCGGATCTGGAAGAAAACCCGGAACCGGAGATTTCGCCGGATCTGGAAGAAAACCCGGAACCGGAAATTTTGCCGGATCTGGAGGAGAGTCTGGAACCGGAGATTTCGCTGGAGCCGGAAGAAGATATGGAACCGGAGATTCTGCCGGATATACCGGAAGAAGAGAGTTTTGAGCCGGAGGAAGAGCCTCCAGTCATGGCAGCGGATGAGATTATCCCGCCGGACCCGGAAGAATCCATTGAGGAAGCAGAGGAACTGGTAGAACCGGACCCGATTCCGGAGGAAGCGATTGTTGATGAAGCGGATGATGAGAACCTGCCGGAGGAAGAACTTCCACCGATGCCGGATCTGTCAGATCCAAACCGTTCCATGAGCCCGGATGAGATAGCTGCGCTGTTTGCGAATATGGGCAACGATAACAATGCGGATAAAGTTGAGGAACCTGCCGAGGAAACTGTGGAACCGGAGGATATTCCGGAGCCGGTCGAAGAGCCGGAAGCAGTAAAAGAAGCACCGCTTCAGCCGGAAGAACCGGCTGATCCGAATAAGGCATTAAGCCCGGATGAGATAGCTGCCCTGTTTGCAAGTATGGGAACCTGAAAAGAATAAAATAACAGGCAACGGACGCCATCTGTTCCACGTAAAAACGTGTGACAGATGGCGTTTTGCTATAAAAATGCCATAAAATGAAAAAAATAGTTGCATTTCTTTTTCATTGTGTTATACTTAGCTCGTTGCAATTTAATAGTTTAAAGCAGAGTAGACACATGTGCGTTAAGTGCCGGATGAACAGGGAGTTGTCACCCGGACGAAAAGAGAATCTTGCGGTACATGAGTCGCATCCCGCTGCATCCGAAGATATTAATTATCTCCTGTTGTAGTTCGGTGAGGTCTGCAAAGGAGGTAATTTTTTAATGAAAAAATTCGTTACTTTGTTCACCGATTCTGCCCGAGAGCTTAAATCGGTCAGAACCATCACAACTATGGCAATGCTTGCTGCAGTTGCCGTTATCCTTGGATATTTCTCCATCGAATATGGACAGTTTATCCGTATCGGTTTTTCCGGTATTCCAAATGGTATCGTTGATTACCTGTTTGGGCCGGTTGCCGGAGCTGTTTTCCACGGAGCGCTTGACATCATCAAGTATCTGATGAAGCCTACAGGACCATTTTGTCCACAGCTTACACTTGTTGTAATGCTTGCAGGTGTTTTATATGGATGTTTCTTTTATAAGAAAAAGCTTACCATATGGAGAGTGCTTGCTGCGAAGTTTGTAGTAATGCTCATCTGTAATGTCATTCTCAATACTCTGTGTCTGCAGGTGCTGTATGGACAGGCGCTTATGGCAATTCTTCCAATGCGTGCACTGAAGAACCTTATTATGTGGCCGATAGATTCAATTGTCTTTTTCGGCATTGCAAAGGCACTGGAGCAGATAGGATTGTTCCGCACCTTCCGTAAACAGGAGCTTGTAAAGAATGCATAGCGTGTTCTTTATAATGCATATAGATGATGAAAAAGGAACATAGCAACAGAATAATGCACAGACAATATAATGCACAAAACATTACATTAAAATGATATTTTAAGCATTAAATGGCAATTTGTGTTAATAATTTTAAGGATAAACCTCTTTAAACTGATAATTGTGAGGTATTTCGCATTTTTAATGAAAATTGTTGACACAATATATTGAACGTGATATTGTTTACTTGTTCAAAATAATACACAAAAGAAAACGAACAAACAACTACATATTAATTACGAATATTTAAGAGCAAAGACGCTAACCGGTGAAGCACTTTGCTCTTTTTTATTTATCAAAATCACAAGGATATTTAAATTAGGAGGCAATATATTATGAAATTAAAAGACACAGGATTAACAGCACAGGACATCAAAGACAAAGTAAAGAAGTATATGATTGAGACATATGAGCGTTTCGATTTCATCGCTGAGACTGCTGAGGGCATGTATCTGTATGATGAGAATGGCACACCATACCTTGACTTTTACGCAGGAATCGCCGTAAACAATGCCGGCAGCAGAAACCCTAAGGTTGTTGCAGCAGTCAAGGATCAGGTGGATGACATCATGCATACATTCAACTATCCATACACCATTCCACAGGCACTGCTTGCTGAGAAGGTTTGCAAGACTATCGGAATGGACAAGATTTTCTACCAGAACTCAGGAACTGAGGCAAATGAGGCTATGATTAAGATGGCTCGTAAATATGGTATAGAGAAATATGGTCCAAACAGATATCACATCGTAACTGCTAAGGATGGCTTCCACGGCAGAACCTTCGGTGCTATGTCAGCTACAGGACAGCCTGGAAACGGATGCCAGGTGGGCTTTGGTCCAATGACATACGGCTTCTCATACGCTCCTTACAATGACTTAAAGGCTTTCAAGGATGCTTGCACAGAGAACACAATCGCTATCATGATTGAGCCTGTACAGGGCGAGGGCGGTGTTCATCCTGCAACACCTGAATTCATGAAGGGACTTCGCGAGTTCTGTGATGAGAAGGGCATGCTCCTCCTTATCGATGAGGTTCAGACAGGATGGTGCAGAACCGGAGCTGTAATGAGCTACATGAACTACGGCATCAAACCTGATATCGTTTCTATGGCAAAGGGCCTTGGCGGTGGAATGCCAATCGGTGCTATCTGTGCTACAGAGGAGGTTTCAAAAGCATTCTCAGCCGGTTCACACGGTACAACCTTTGGTGGACATCCTGTATGCTGTGCAGCAGCACTTGCAGAAGTAAACGAGCTGCTTGACAGAGATCTTGCCGGAAATGCAAAGAAGGTTGGTGATTATTTCACAGCTAAGCTTGAGAAGCTTCCACACGTAAAAGAGGTAAGACATCAGGGATTATTAGTTGGTGTTGAGTTTGACGATACAATCTCAGGTGTAGATGTAAAGCATGGCTGCTTCGACCGTCATATGCTTATCACAGCAATCGGAAGCCATATCATCCGTATGGTTCCACCGCTTATCGTAAGAGAGGAAGAGTGCGACAAGGCATTTGATATTATCAAGGAGACTGTTGAGTCACTTTCATAGAAGGCTTGAATTATATTTGAAGCAGGCAACAGAATATATTGCGGCAGATTTTACGAGCCGGATAAAAGGACAAGGGCGTCACGATTAGCTTCGTGCGCCCTTTTTTTAAACAAAGAATATAGGTAACTAAGCGGAACAAGTTTATATAACAACATATGATTAAAGGGTCAAAAGGTATCGTCGATGCATACCTTAGCGACTTTCATATCAACATAGCATAAAGATGTATATATAAGAAAAGCGAGGGGAACGAAATGGCACATCTTGTTATTACAATAGGATGCGAATATGGCGCTAAAGGAAACCAGATTGGCAAAAAGGTTGCTAAAGACCTGGGAATCAAATTTTATGACAGGGATACTGTAGATGAAATCATAAAAGAGGTCGGTATTCCGAAGGATATCATGGAAAAGGTTGAGGAAGGTATCACCATCGCCGGAAAAGGTGCAGAGGGCGATGTCAGAGGTTCTTTCTCCAAATATGCAGACCTCACAGAGCGTGCAATTCACGTCCAGAAAACCATAATCAGAAAATTATCAGACCGTGAGTCATGCGTGATTATCGGTCGTTCAGCAGACTATATACTAAAGGAACATAAACCGATTTTACGTATTTTCATCTATTCACCGGATGAAGTGAGGATTGAAAACGTAATGAAGAGCCACAATTTGTCGGAGGATGATGCAAAGCTTTTTATCACTGAAAAGGATAAGCGTTATCATAAGCGTCATATGGCGTTGACAGGAAGCAACCGAGGCGACAGACACAACAGAGATATGCTTATAGACAGCAGCCTGTTAGGAGTGGATGGCACAGCGGAGCTTATTGAGTCTCTGGCAAGAAAAGTGGTAGAGAATGAAAGTAAGACAGAAGCTGGAGGTGACAAGTAATGGAACAGAAAAAATCAGAATTTAACAAAGTCCTGAATGCCTGGGACGTACTTGTAATTGCATTTGGAGCCATGATTGGCTGGGGCTGGGTTGTCTCAACCGGAGGCTGGATTGAAAAGGGCGGAGTGCTCGGTGCCGCAATCGGCTTCGTTATCGGTGGTATCATGATATTTTTCGTGGGAATGACCTACGCGGAGCTGACAGCAGCCATGCCTCAGTGCGGTGGCGAGCATGTATTCAGCTACAAGGCAATGGGTTCGACAGGCTCATTCATATGTACGTGGATGATTATCCTTGGATATGTCAGTGTGGCATGCTTTGAGGCGTGCGCTTTCCCAACAATCATCACATATCTGTGGCCGGGCTTTTTGAAGGGCTATCTGTATACGGTAGCAGGCTTTGATATCTATGCTTCATGGCTTATTGTGGCGATAGTTGTGGCATTTTTAATTATGATGATAAACATTATCGGCGCAAAGACAGCAGCGATTTTGCAGACTGTGCTCACATGTATTATTGGTGGCGCCGGAATTTTGTTGATAATTGCATCGGTAATCAATGGAACAGTTGATAACCTTGACGGACAGATGTTTGCAGGCAGCTCTGCAGGTCTGAACGTAAAGGCAATTATCGGAGTGGCAGCACTGTCACCATTTTACTTTATCGGATTTGACGTAATACCCCAGGCGGCTGAGGAGATCAATGTTCCGGCAAAGAAAATCGGCTCAATACTTATCTTATCAGTAGTTCTGGCAGTTGTGTTCTATGCACTTGTCATTGTTGCGGTAGGTCTTGTCATGGGACCACAGGCAATTATTGATTCAGAGCAGGCAACAGGACTTGTCACAGCAGATGCAATGGCTGCCGCATTCAACACAAAGATAATGGCAAAGGTTATAATAGTCGGCGGAATGTGCGGTATCGTAACCTCATGGAACTCATTTTTGCTCGGTGGCTCGCGTGCCATGTACTCAATGGCAGAGTCATATATGATTCCAAAGTTTTTTGCAAAGCTTCATCCAAAGCACAAGACACCAATCAATGCACTGATTCTCATCGGATCTCTCACAATGCTTGCACCTTTTGCAGGCAGAAAGATGCTCGTATGGATCAGTGATGCCGGCAACTTTGGATGCTGCGTGGCATACTGCATGGTTGCTCTTTCATTTATAATTTTACGTAAGAAAGAGCCTGATATGCCAAGACCATACAAGGTTCCTGCATACAAGTTCTTTGGAACAATGGCGGTTATCATGTCAGGCTTCATGGTTGCCATGTACTGTATACCGGGAAGCGGCGGAACACTTATCGCTCATGAGTGGGGCATCGTGCTTGCATGGTGTGCGCTCGGCGTGGTATTCTTCGTCTTCTGTAAAAAGAAATACAAGGAGTCATTTGGTACACTTGTTGAGCTCATCTCTGATGAGGATGCTGCAACACTTATGCCGGAGGCAGATGAGGTTGAACTGGATAAGGTTATCGATGCTGCAATAGACAGGGTACTTGCAAAGAAAGCAAGCTAGGAAACAGAAAGGACAGATTATATATGGAAACATTTAATTTCTCGGTGCCACAGGACATCACAGTGGGAAAGGGCAGTCTTTCAAAGCTGCCGGAAATAGCCAAAAAGCTTGGAGGTAAGCATGCACTCATCATTTCAGGACCTCATCTTGAGAAGATGGGACTTGTAAAAAAGGCAGCAGATTATCTGGCATCAGTTGACATAAAAGCAGACACTTTTACAGATATAGAGGCAAATCCATCTGTCACAACAGTGGAGAAAGCCACAGCAAAATACCTGGAGTCGGGCGCAGACTTTATCGTGGCATTCGGAGGCGGCTCACCGATGGATGTGGCAAAAGCAGTGGGTGTAGTTGCCAAATATGGCGGAAGCGTCACAGACTATGAGGGAGCACACAAGGTGCCGGGACCAATCGTACCGCTCATTGCGATACCAACCACCGCAGGAACCGGCTCAGAGGTGACAGCATTCTCTGTAATTACAGATCATAGCAGAAACTATAAGCTTACAGTATTCAGCTACGAGATATTGCCAAAATATGCAATCCTCGATGCAGAACTCATCACAACAGCACCGGCAAGCGTAGCGGCAGCATGCGGAATTGATGCATTTATCCATGCAGAGGAGGCATATGTATCTACAGCGGCTTCGCCATTTTCTGATGCACTGGCAGAAAAAGCGATGGCACTTATCGGAAAAAATATCCGCAGATTTGTAGCAAACAGAAACGATATCGAGTCTGCTGAAGCCATGATGACAGGCTCGCTTTTTGCAGGAATAGCATTCTCATTTGCAAGGCTCGGAAATGTGCATGCAATGAGCCATCCGGTCAGCGCATTTTTCGATGTGCCTCACGGAGTGGCAAATGCAGTGCTGCTTCCTGTAATCGCAGAGTACAATGCACTTGCAGATCATGGAAAGTATCTGACCATCTACAATGATATAAGCCCGATTCCTGCGTATGCGGACGAATTTGAGCCTATGATGCTTGTAGATGCAATCAGGGAGCTTTGCACAGACATCGGAATCCCTGAGAATCTGACCATCGCAATCAACAATGCCAGCAAAAACGGAACAGTCACAAAGGAAGAGATAGAAAGCAGGATAGAGCCGATGGCTGTCGATGCCATGAAGAGCGGCAACATTGCTGTCAATCCAAGGGCTTCACGCCAGTGCGATATTGAGATGCTGTATCGCAAGGCACTGTAAACTTATAAAATACAAAAACGGAGATATGAGTATGGATTATCTGTCACACAATGTATCTGAAAATTTAAAAAGAATACGTCAGTCAAAGGGCATGAGCTTAGATCAGGTAGCAGAGCAGACCGGTGTGAGTAAAAGCATGCTTGCTCAGATAGAAAAGGGCACAGCAAATCCATCTATCGGAGTGCTTGGTAAAATCACAAGCGGTCTGCGAATTGAGTTTCAAAGACTTATAGATCCGCCGAGAGTGGACTATGCGCTCATATCTCCGGATGATCTGGTCCCGACAAAGGAGCTTTTGGGACAGTACAGGGTATGGACCTGCTTCCCATACGAGGACTCAAGGGAGGTCGAGGTATACCGTATCGACGTGGAGCCGGGCGGCGTGTATACAAGCGGTGGGCACGGCGAGAAAACACGCGAGTATCTTACAGTCACAGACGGTGTGCTGACAGTCGAGTGTCACGACCATGTGCAGGAAATCCATAGGGGACAGGTGTATAAGTTTGAGACCGATCAGCCTCATTTGTATCGCAATGATGGTGATAGGGTGGCAAGCTGCATGTGCTTCTTTTTGGATTATACTAATATTCGGTGAGATTTTTAGCCTCTCCTCACCACAGCACTTTTCCCTCTAAAAGCAATACCGATTCTGATAATTGAATTCACACCATTATCGCGCAGCTCAGTGTCGTATTTCTTTGTTTCTATCTGTTGCAGGGCGCTGTCGGCTAATGCGGATAAATCGGTATGTTCATCTTTAGTGTGTTTAAATTCAAAGATAAATCCGGGCATTCCCTTTGCCAAAGGCATAAGCTGAATATCAAATCGACCGAGGCCTGATTCGCGGTTTGAGCGTATCTTGTAGCGGTTTCCAAGTATGGCACAAAGACCAAGCATCATTCCATGATAGAAGCCTTCATTAGCTCCATCAATAGAAGAAATGCTTTTTACCATAAAATCCTCCAGCAGAGCCTGGAGCTTTTGCGTGTCCTTGGAAAAGATAGCCTGACTGATAGATATGGCAAGGCTATTCTGGTTGGTGCGGTTTAGAACCTCCTTTTCGTAAACAAAAGTAATTTCTTTGTTCGGAATAGCAACATCACACATGAAATTTCCATCGCTTTGCGGATAAATATTGGCAACCTTCAGGTATCCGGCTACCAGAAGAAAGCTGTATATACTATATGGATTATTCTGAACCTCGGGATAGATAACACCGGTATCAATATAGGCTGCGATTTTTTCACCACAGAGCAGCTTATAAAGGTCTTTGGTAATTTCAGGCGTAGCTGCCTGGATAATTTCTCCGATTATCTCATTGCTGCCGGTGGATTGCCAGAATGCTTTCGGAAAGCAGTTGTCAGAGATATAATTGATTACAGACCATGGATTAAAGATTTCTGTATTGCCAAAACGATATCCATCGTACCATTCGCTGAGCTCATTATATTTATCATCTTTTCCATAGTATCGCAGCATGTCTTTTACCTCTTTTTCAGTAAAACCAAAATAAGAGCTGTAGCCATCATCGAGAATAGAATAGGTTTTCAGATTGTTCATGCCGCTGAAGATACTTTCCTTTGCTACACGCAGTATTCCTGTAAGAAAGCCAAAGGCAAGGTGTGGATTGTCCTTGAGTCCTCCTGAGAAAAAATTGCGCATGAAATTTACTATTTCCGGATAGAAATTGCAGGTATGCCCCTGCTGGATGGGTGTGTCATATTCATCAATGATAATGATACATTCCCTTCCATAATGCTTATGAAGCAGTAATGATAAAAGCTGCAGACCCATCTGACAATCGACTTCATCCCCGCTGTCTCCGGCAAGAAGATGATATTGTTCTTTTTCGTAAGCGGTTAAAACAGAACTTGTCTCAAGCTCGTTATGTCGTATAAATTCTAGAGATATAAGCCTGCGGATTTTTTGAAAGGTTTCTTCCCAGGTCATGCTTTTAACATCTTTGAACGTCAAAAAAATGACAGGATACCGTCCTTGATGTTTAGTGTAGTAATCGCCGCATTGCCATATCTGTTTGTCTTTGAAATAAACAGATGTATCCTCGTTTGTTTTTTCAAAAAATACGCGCAGCATATCCATATTCAGAGTTTTTCCAAAACGCCTTGGGCGTGTGAAAAGAGATACCATCGGTTTTTTATCCAGAAAATCACGTATCATCAGAGTCTTATCTACATAATAATAGCCGGTGGTTGCAAGCTTAAAATCAGATACACCTATTGGCAGAGATTTATTTTTCGCGAAATGATTCATGTGTATGGTTTCGTCAGGGATTAACCATTTACGTCCTTCCTTTATTGCACCGGACAATTCACCGTTTTTGCACATCTGCTGGATTCTTCGTACAGAAAATCCCATTGCTTTTGATGCATCTGAGCAAGATAAATATTCCATGTGGCACCTCCGCATAATAATTTAATAGCAATACTTTGATTATATTATATGTCATTATGCGAAATTTAACAACTGTGATTTCACATGGATTTCGCATAACAATGTGAAAATTTCGCATAGATTTCGCCTACAAACGAAATGCTATGTTATGTTATTTATCAGGTGTTATCCTGTGTTTTCATTGGTTATCCTATTGCATATATAGGTTTACCTATATATAATGATGTGAGTTAAGAAACAAATAGTTTCACCAACAACACACAGGGAGAACACAATGCAAACATTAAAGAAATTCATCAAATACTACAAACCCTACAAAACAGTCTTTTTCATAGACCTGCTTTGCGCAACAATAATCAGTGCCATAGATCTGGCGTTTCCGCAGCTGCTTCGCACGCTGACCAAAACCCTTTTTGCAGGAGCACCGGGAAAAATCATTTCTGCGCTGATTCCTATTACAATAGGCCTTTTGGTGGCATATATCATACAGACTGCGTGCAGGTATTATGTGACATATGCGGGGCACATGATGGGAGCGAGGATGGAGCGCGACATGAGAAAGGAGCTTTTCGACCAATATGAAAAGCTTTCTTTTTCGTATTATGATCAGAATAATTCCGGACAGATGATGAGCAAGCTCGTATCCGATTTGTTTGATATATCGGAGCTTGCGCATCACGGACCGGAGAATCTTTTTATATCGCTTATAAAGATAATCGGTTCGTTCATTTTTCTGTTTATGATAAACCGTATGCTTGCGGTTCCTATGCTTATTCTTGTGGTGCTTATGCTTGTATTTTCATATGGCCAGAATAAGAAAATGCAGGAAACCTTTATGGATAACAGGAGAAAAATCGGTGATATTAATTCGAGTCTTCAGGATACTCTGGCGGGCATAAGGGTGGTACAGTCATTTGCCAATGAGCGTATCGAGCAGGAAAAATTTAACAGAAGTAATGAAAATTTCCTGATTTCAAAGGATGCAAATTACAGATGTATGGGTAGCTTTATGAGCGGAAATGCATTTTTCCAGGGGATGATGTATCTTGTTACGCTGGTATTTGGTGGTTTTTTGATAGCGCATGGAAGGATGGAGGCATCCGACCTTGCTATGTATGCGCTGTATATAGGCATCTTTATCAGTCCTATCCAGATACTTGTAGAGCTGACTGAGATGATGCAGAAAGGGCTTTCGGGCTTTAGAAGATTCTTAGAGGTGGTGGAAACTGAGCCGGATATAGTTGATGCTGCTGATGCAAAACCGCTTAAAAATGTAAAGGGAAATGTCTGTTACGAGGATGTTTCGTTCCACTATAGCGATGATGATACACCGGTGCTTTCGCACGTATCCTTTGAGATACCGGCAGGAAAATCAATTGCGCTTGTTGGACCGTCAGGAAGCGGAAAGACTACAATATGCTCACTGCTTCCGCGGTTTTATGATGTAACGGAGGGCAGGGTCACAATAGATGGAAATGATGTGAGAAAGCTCACGCTTGAAAGCCTGCGCTCGCAGATTGGACTGGTTTCGCAGGATGTTTATCTGTTTGGCGGAAGCATAAAGGATAATATCGCCTACGGAAAACCGGATGCGACGATGGATGAGATTGTAGATGCGGCAAAAAAGGCGAATATCCACGATTTTATCATGGAGCTGCCGGATAAATATGATACGTTTGTCGGGGAGAGAGGCACCCGTCTGTCCGGAGGTCAGAAGCAGAGGATTTCCATTGCGAGGGTGTTCCTTAAAAATCCACCTGTGCTCATACTTGATGAGGCAACCAGTGCTCTTGACAATGAGAGCGAGCGCTTTATCCAGAAAAGCCTGGAGGAGCTGGCAAAGGACAGAACGACTATCACAATCGCCCACAGGCTTTCGACAATCAGAAATGCGGACGAAATTCTTGTGGTGGCTAATTGCGGCATCGCTGAGAGAGGTACACATGAGGAGCTTTTGGCACGGGACGGAATATATGCGCGCTATTATGATATGAGCAGGTAGGATTAAGGAAATTTCCACTGATTTATGTTATTATAGCTGCATAAACTAACTATATAGGAGCAGACACTATGCAGGCAATGTTCATAGACGTAGACGGCACTTTAAGCAGTCCGTGCTACAAGGTAAACGGAAAATTTCAGATAGGAATGTCAGATGTGCAGTGGGCAGACTACTGCAGTAAGCATGGTGAGGATACATATGAGTGGTGCCGTCCTGTGATGCAGGTAAAGGAGTATGCCATGAAGGCAAAGGAAAAAGGCACGAAGCTGTATGTGCTTACCACATCAGGCACTAAAATCGAGACAGCTGCAAAGCGCAGATTTTTAGACAGATACTATGCTGGTATGTTTGATGACATCTATGCGGTGGAGCATGATGATGACAAGGTCAGGTTCATTCTTAAAAAAGCAGCAGAGCTTGGGATTGAACCGTCGGACTGTGAGCTTGTGGAGGATACATACCGCATACTTTTGCAGACAGTGACAGAGGGGATTAAATCTACTCACATCACAACGATTCTCACAGGCGGATGCGAACGGTAACCAAAAATTTTCCACGGTCTATAAAGAAATAAAAAAAACATCCGATAAATATGTCAGGAAGCAAAATTTACATATTTCAAGGATGAGATATAATAGAAAGGAGATCCTGTTATGCGTATAGATGCATATAATCAGATAGCCCAGTTGTATGGCGTATCAAGAACAACAAAGACAGCAAAGACACAAAGCGCGTCGAGGATGTCTGATCAGGTATCAATTTCGCAGGCCGGTAGAGATTACCAGATTGCGAAAAAAGCAGTATCAGAGGCTTCGGACATCAGGGAAGATAAAGTCGCTTTGCTTAAGAACATGGTAGACTCTGGACAGTATCAGGTCAGTGGAGATGATTTCGCCAGCAAGCTGTTAGAGAGGTACAACTCTCTATAATATGATAATCATATCATATATCAAAGGTAAAAGAGGATTTTATAGTGGCTAGTTTAGTGGAAGAGCTTATAAATGTGCTCACAGAGGAAGAAAAAGTATACAGAACACTCGCTGCAAATGGGGAGAAGAAACGTCAGATAATCATAGATGCCGATATCCCTGCGCTTGAAGCAATAACTGATTTGGATCAGCAGGCAGGCGATGAGCTTCTTATTATGAGCAATAAGCAGGTTTCACTTCTCACAGATATTGCCAATGTACTGGGCAAATCAGATGAGAAGATGACAGTCACAAGGCTGATTGGATATCTCGGTACACAGCCGGATATTCAGGCGAAGCTTACGGCAGCGCGCGACAGTCTGATTGAAGCAGCTGCACAGATGAAAGAAATCAACGATTTAAACTCACAATTACTTGCTCAGGCAATAGAGCTTACAGAGTTTGACATCACCCTGTTCAAGAGCATGAAACAGGCGCCGGAGACCGCCAATTATGACAGAAATGCATATAACACAGGCGATATCTTAGGCAGCAGCGGTTTTGATGCAAAGCAATAATCATTAACCGGGAGGACAGGAACATGGCAAATGGATTCGGAAGTTTTTACGTAGGTAGTTCCGGACTTAAAAACTCGCAGAATGCTCTTAATACAACAGCAAACAACATGGCCAATGTCAATACGACAGGCTATGTGCGCCAGCAGGTAAGATTTTCAGACAAACATTATATCACCAGAAATAACCCTACAGCAGGCACCAACATCCAGCAGAGCGGACTGGGTGTTTCCGTATCGGATGTGGCACATGTCAGGGATATATTCTTAGATAAATCGTATAGGCAGGAGAATGGTCGAAAGGGCTTTTACTCGACACTTTACAGCACCACATCATATGTGGAGGATATCATGCAGGAGATGAACGGTGCTGAGTTTAAGGAGAGTATATCAGAGCTATGGCAGGCTTTTCAGGAGTATGGCAAGGATCCGACGAATTCAACGAATCAGAACCTTATCATCCAAAAGAGCGAGCTTTTTCTGACCAGATGCAATACGGTTTATTCTGATCTTCAGAAATACCAGTCAAATATCAACTTACAAATTAAAGACCAGGTTGACAGAATCAACGAAATCGGCGACAAGATTTATGCACTCAACCTTGAGATTCAAAAGACAGAGTCAGGCGGTGTAGAGACTGCCATGACAGCGCGCGATGCCAGGGACAGTCTGATTGATGAGCTCGCAGGTTACGCTAAGATAGAGGCTGAGGAGGATTCCACAGGCTACGTGCGTATCAAGCTCGAGGGACAGCAGTTTGTACAGGATAACAAGTGCAACCATATAGGCCTCACCGAGGAAAAGGGTACAGGCTTTTATACACCTTACTGGCCTCATATTACTACACAGGAGAGCTATATGCCGGTGTTTAGTGATGTTGCACTGCCGTCAGCGCTGGCTGAAAGAGTCGGCTGCACGCAGACCACCAACATAGCAACCAGCCTGAACAATGATATAGGAAGCCTGAAAGCACTCCTTGTATCAAGAGGCTCGGAGTATGGCACCTATGATTTCATGAGCGAGGAGAATTACAGTAGGGTGGAGGACAATGTGGTCATGGAGACACAGGCCGAGATATCATATCTGGCGCGAAACATCATGATGGCCATGAACGATATATTTTGTCCGAATACCACATACACAGCGGCAGACGGTACCACATACACGGTTTTGGATACGGCAAACTGCTCGGTAGGAGCTGATGGCAGCCTGCCACCGCATGAGCTCTTTGCAAGAGAAGGATATGACCGTTACACGCAGATGGAAATAGATGGCAAACAGTTTTATGTATACAATGATGAGACAAAGGCTAACAACTCATCATGGTACAAGCTTGGAAATGTTTCAGTAAATCCAAAGCTTGCGGCACAGGTGACACTGATGCCGTCATACAAGCAGGACGGAGCCGCAAACTATGGCCTTGCAGACCAGATTACAAAGGCGTGGTCAGCAGAGAATCTATACATCAACCCAAAGGATACGTCGAAGTGCAATTTTGAGGGATATTATGACAAGATAATCTCGCATCTCGGAACAAACGGCAGCATATATAAGGCGTCATCAGACACTATGACATCGACAGCAGCGGCCATAGACAACCAGAGAAACCAGATAATGGGTGTGTCGAGTGACGAGGAGCTGACAAACATGATCAAGTATCAGTCGGCCTACAACGCATCAAGCCGTTTTATCACTGTAATCAGCCAGATGACTGAGCTCATAGTACAGCTCATATAGTTTTAGGATACGACAAGAGAGTATGAACAGGAGGAGTCGATATGGCTTCAACATTTTTTGGATTACATATAGGGTCAAGCGCTCTGAGCTCATTTCAGGTAGCGACCAATACAACAGCCAACAACATAGCCAATGTCAAGACGACCGGATACACCAGGCAGGAGGCTACCCTGCAGGCAAAGGATGCCATAAATGTCACAGCCCGCTACGGAAGCGTCGGCACAGGTGTTACAGTCACCTCAATCAAACAGCAGCGTGACCTGTACTACGACAATAAATACTGGGAAAACAATTCCTGCTATGGACGCTATGAGCAGAAGCTGTATTACATGGAACAGATTCAGAACTACTTTAAGGATAACGGCTCATCGGTTAAGGGCTTTTCGAGTGTTTTTTCACAGATGTTTTCAGACCTTGATACACTGCGCAGCAAGCCGTCCGACAAGACAGTGAGAAATCAGTTTATCAGCAGCGCGCAGAGTCTTTGTACATATTTCAACCAGATGAGTGACAATCTCTCAAAGCTGCAGGATGACTGCAACGAAGAAATCAGAAACAACGTAGACAAAATCAATTCAATCAGTGAGAAAATTTCACTGTTAAATAAGGAGATTAACCAGATAGAGACAGGAACCGGTGTCGAGGCCAGCTCACTTAGGGATGAGAGGGCGAATCTCATCGACAGCCTGTCCAAGATTGTTAATGTATCTTACAACGAGACAGAGGTGCAAAACACCAATGGAGACAACCTGGGCGGCACAAATTTCTCGCTCTATATAAATGGAGAGAAGGTTGTGGAGGGCAAGGATTACCGAAAGCTCATCTGTGAGTCGTCAAAGACGAAAAACAATCAGACAGACAACGACGATCTGTATAAAATATATTGGGAAGATACTAAGATGGAGTTTTCCGCGACAGCCGGAACCGCAGGGGGAAGCCTGAAAGCTCTCTTTGAGGTGAGAGACGGTGATAATCTGGAGAATTTCAAGGGTAAGGTCACAAAGGCTGATTCGTATTCGCTCACAGTGGAGAATATATCAATAGACAATATAAAATCACTCAATCTGCCGGACAAGGACGGCAAAATCACTGTAAATAATATCAGCTACAGCTATGACAGCTGGGAGGCACAGGTGGATGCGCAGGGCAATATCAAGTCTGTAACATTTAATCTGAGCAAGGACAAGGCCATAGCAGACCCTGAAAAGACTGTGGCAGAGGGATATCTTTTAAATGCGGGCTCTGCAATAAATGCGAGGGGAATCCCTTACTATATGACACAGCTCAACGAGTTTGTCAGAAATTTTTCAGAGATGTTCAATCAGATAGAGAGCAAAGGACAGAATCTGAATGGGGATACACCACCTACATTTTTTGAAGCAATCACAAACACAGCCAAGGTATATGATTTCTCGGAATCAGAGGCTTACAGCAAGCTGCCTGATGGACAGACTGCCACAATAAACAGCAGCTCCAACACGTATTACAGGATGACAGCGGCCAATTTCTCCGTAAACAAGGATGTGATGAACGATGTATCGCTTTTTGCGACTTCCACAGACTATGTCAAGACAGATTCATGTGATATAGTTGATGAGTTAAAGAAGCTGCAGTCGGAGAAAACAGTATACAGAGGCGATAAAGCGGAATCATTCCTTGAGACAATCATCTCCAATGTGTCAGTGGATACGGAAAAGGCAGAGACCTACAACAAGCTCTATAGCAATCTGGAGCAGACTATTGCAAACCAAAGAACATCGGTATCAGGTGTGGATGAGGATGAGGAGGCATTAAACCTCGTGAAGTTCCAGTATTCATACAATATGGCATCTAAAATCATATCGGTTATGAACCAGATGCTTGATAAGCTCATAAACGATACGGGCGTGGCATAGAAGCGGGAGGCATAATATGAGAATCACAAACAATATGATAATGGGAAATACCAAGACAAATATCAATTCAACAAAGGTTTTGGTGGACAAATACAATACCCAGATGACTACTCAAAAGAAGATATCCAAGGCATCAGAGGATCCGGTTATCGCAATCAGATCGCTTCGCTTGTCGACCAGCCTGTCGCATCTTGACCAGTACAAGGACAACAATATCCCGGATGCTTCTTCGTGGATGGATGTCACACAGACAGCCCTTAGCAACATGAAATCACTCCTCACAGATATCCGTACACAGTGTGTAAACGGCTCTACAGATACGCTCACAGCTGATGTCAGAAACACTATATTACAGCAGCTTACAGCGCTGTCAGAGCAGGTGTATACAGAGGGCAATGCAGACTACGCAGGAAGAACGGTATTTACGGGCTACCGCACATCATCAAAGCTCACATTCCAGAAGGACACAAAGAGCACATATCAGATAACACAGGAGTTTTCTGCCGCTGATTTGTCAGAGAAGCGGTATTATACAAATGGCGTGACTGTTCCCAATAGTATAAATGCGGCAACACCTGACTGTGCCACAGATGTCACAGAGCACAGCTTCCAGAGAATCCGTCTGGGCTACGGTAATACGACAGACGATGTGAAGCTTTCTATCGATGGAAAAGAGCTGACACAGGGCACAGATTATACTGTATACAAGAGTGTGTCTGATTTTGACCCATCAAAGCTCTCTGCTGATGATACGGCATATATACAGGAAACCGGTGAATTTGTTTTTGGTAAAAATGTAGCTGCTTCAATTAAGAATAATGAAAAGAAGCTGTCTGTCACATATGTAAAGACAGGCTTTGACAGCAGTGATGCTAGACCTGAGTATTATTACAACTGCAAGGATATTACAAATGCTGTGACACTCGATGCAGGTGGCAATGTACCTCATGATGCAGCAGGAGATATCATATACTCCGATCCATCAAAGGTAGTGGATTTTAAGTTTTCAAGTCAGGAAATCAAATACACAGTGGCAAACAGCACCGATATCACTGTCAATACACAGGCGAAGGACGTCATGGATACAGGCATCAAGCGCGATGTGGATGAGTTGATTGATGTAGTGCAGAATGCTGTCAATGCTCACGACAAGGTCTCACAGATAAAGAAGATGATGCAGCAACAGCAGTACTCTGACAAGGATTCACAGGCAAAGCTTAAGACATATTTAGAGGCTGCAGAGCAGGAGGCTGACTATGCCGACAACAATTTGCAAAAGACCTACAGCCAGTACATCACACGCTTTGATGATCATTTGAATAAGGTAAATCTGGCACTCACCAATTCGGGAAGCACAAAGAGCCGCCTCACTCTCATCAAGAACAGAGTTGATGAGCAGCAGACGACCATAGAGGAGCTTAAATCGACCAATGAGGATAGGGATATTTCTGATATAATCATTGATTTTTACGCTATGTACAATGCATATCAGTCCAGTCTGACAGCGGCATCAAAGGCAAACTCACAGACATTGCTTGATTATCTGTAAGAATTTTAAAAACGGTACACAGCTACCGGGTTATATAACGCTCGCGGAGCGGGCGAAAAGGAGGAAGCCATGAGGGCAAAAACGAGAATATTTGGGGAAATTGACATCCCACAGGACAAAATCATCACAATGGAGAAGGGGATGATAGGCTTTTCGGAGCTGAAAAACTACACTTTGATATACAATTCGGAGAAGGAGAATGATAAGAAGTCTATCATGTGGCTTCAATCGATGGATGATGGAGACATTGCATTTCCTGTCATGACACCGGATATCATCATGCCGGACTACAAGCCGACGGTCAACGAGGAGCTTCTTGCGCCTCTTGGAGATCTGAATGAGGAGAATATGTATGTGATCGTCACTGTAAATGTGCCTAGCGACATCACAAAGATTGCCTGCAATTTAAAGGCTCCTATTGTGGTCAATACCGACAGCAACAAAGCAGCACAGCTTATAGTTGAGGATGACTACAAGGTGCACTTCCCGATTTATGACATCATAAAAGGGAAAAAAGAAAGGGCGGGTGAATAGTATGCTGGCTCTTACAAGAAAAAAGGGTGAATCTCTGGTGATTAATAATGACATCGAGATTACTATTCTGGAAATCAGAGGCGACCAGATTAAGCTCGGTGTAAGTGCACCGAAGGAGGTGCCGATTTACCGCAAGGAGGTTTATACGCAGATACAGCAGGAGAACAGGAAATCTGCGGATGCACAGAATGCACAGGCTCTCAAGGAGCTGTTTGGATAGCTTAAGACAGAGAGTTATATGTCGAAAGTTGCGACCGAAACCAATTGAATGAGAGTTCTATCAAGGCTATAATTGAACCAGTACAGCGATATAACTTTTTTCGCAGTGCTGGTTCTTTTCGATGTGCCAAAAGCGTATAGCGAATAAAATATAATTTCAGACAGGAGGACTTCAATTTGGAGAAAATACGTTACATGATTTCCGATGCGGCAGCTGCCGTGGATGTGGAGACTCATGTGTTGCGTTACTGGGAGGATGAGCTGGGACTTGATGTGCCTAGAAATGAACTTGGTCACAGATACTATACGAGAGACAATATAAAACAGTTTTTGAGGATAAAGGAGCTTAAGGAGAAGGGGTATCAGCTTCGCGCAATCCGTGATATGCTTCATTCGGATGCACCGGGTGAACCGTTAAATCCACCGAATCCTGCGGCTATGGAAAAATCCGTGCAGCCTGTAAATTACACGAATATCACAAATCAGACGGCAAAACAGGAGATGTCAGGGTATAATCCGGCATATCACGATGAACTGCCGGGATACAATCTCTTCGCTGGTATAGGGGGAAAGGGAATAAATTCCAGGCAAGTCTGTCACCAAAGTCTCTCC
>OLQC01001168.1_pt1 | contig 22351 bp, 28 predicted proteins | sample 1672471 | NCBI WGS metagenome assembly OLQC01 (sample SAMEA3136689, study PRJEB25190) | human gut metagenome | biome: human gut; feature: human-associated habitat; material: faeces | place: Austria | collected 2013
AAATATAGTCAGTAAAACAAAAAACCTGTTGATTTTATCAACAGGTTTTTTGTTTTTATATGTATTTTTAGTTGTTTTCTTCTTTACTGAGCTTTTGGCCCATAAGCACACCCATTACAGATGCCATCATAAGACCTCTTGTCCATCCTGAACTGTCACCAAGGCAATGAAGACCTTTAATGTTGGTGTTAAGATTCTCATCCATTTTAACTTTGTTAGAATAGAATTTGAGTTCAGGGCTGTAAAGAAGTGTTTCGGTTGATGCAAATCCCGGTACAACAATATCAAGCATTTTGATAAATTCAATAATGTTTGTCATCGCACGGTACGGCATAGCGGCAGTAATATCACCTGCGACAGCGTCTTTAAGTGTCGGCTTAACATTACTTTTTGTAAGTTCATACTGCCATGTTCTTTTACCGTCAAGAATATCACCGAAACGCTGAACCATAATGTGACCTGCACCAAGCATGTTTGTAAGTTCACCGACTTTTTGCGCATATTCAATTGGCTGGTTAAACGGTTCTGTAAAATTATGGCTTACAAGAATAGCAAGGTTTGTGTTTTCGCTCTTCTTATCCTTAAAGCTGTGTCCGTTAACAACAGCAAGGTCGTTATCATAGTTCTCCTGTGCTACAAATCCGCCCGGATTTTGGCAGAATGTACGAACCTTGTTTTTCCACGGTCTTGGATAACCGATAAGTTTTGATTCATAAAGTGCTTCGTTAACTTTTTCCATAACTTCGTTTCTGCACTCAACTCTTACACCGATGTCAACAGTACCCGGCTTGTGAGCAATGTTATGCTCGATACAAAGCTTGTCAAGCCAATCAGCACCGCGCCTGCCTGTTGCAATAACTATTTCAGGTGCGTTAATAATTACATCTTGACCCTTGTCATCAATAATTACACCTTTGCAAACACTGTCTTCAATAATGATGTTTTTACATTCTGTTGAAAACATCATATCTACTCCGTTATCTGCAAGGAAGTTTTGAATTTTAAGGTAAAGTTCCTGTGCCTTTTCAGTACCTAAATGGCGGATAGGGCAGTCAACAAGTTTTAAGCCTGCCTTAATGGCATTTTTTCTGATTTCTTTGATTGCGTCGCCTGTGTTAATACCCTCAATTTTAGTGTCAGCACCGAATTCAAGATAAATTTTATCTGTATAGTTGATAAGTTCCTGCGCAAAGTCTTCGCCGATAAGCATTGGCAAATCGCCGCCTACTTCATAGCTTAAGCTTAACTTACCGTCAGAAAAAGCACCTGCACCCGAAAAGCCTGTTGTAATAGCACAGCTTGGCTTACAGTTTACACAGTGGCCTACTTCTGCTTTAGGGCAATGGCGCTTTTCAACCGGCTTGCCCTTTTCAATTAAAAGCATTTTTTTCTTTGTACCACGCTTGATGAGTTCAAGGGCTGTAAAAATACCTGCCGGGCCTGAACCTACAATTATCAAATCGTAACTCATTTATGTACTCCTTTTTTGCAAAAAAATAAAGTCGAACCGCAATAGCTCGACTTCAAAACTTTTTCTTGTTTATTATCTATTGCACATTATATTAGCATATTAGCATATATTTGTCAATAGTTGTTACATTAGTTGTTGCATTTTAGGTTTAATAATTCTTGCATATATAAATATAATCTGTTATACTTTATAAGTAAAAATATATTTTATGGGGAATTTGATGGAACAGACGCAATCTATTAAAGAAATACTTGATACATACGGTAAATATACCGGCTTAACTATGGGTACTTCAATGGAACCGCTTATTCACGAGCAGCAGGATAACATAATTGTTGTCAAGAATAAAGGCAGGCTTAAAAAATATGATGTGGCTGTTTATGTTACACCGCAGGGTAAGTATATTATGCACCGTGTTGTAAAAGTGTGTGATGACCACTATGTTATAGTCGGGGACAATTTGCTGAAAAAAGAATATGTTACCGATGATATGATTTGCGGTGTTCTTGTCGGATTTTATAAAAAAGGTAAAAAATATATTGATTGTACTTCATCAAAAAAATATATGATATATTCAAAAATATGGGTTGCCCTTTTGCCGATTCGTCCTGCCATTCTTCTTTTTCCAAGGGGAGTTAATTGGATAAAAAGGCATATTTTTAAAAAGGGGTGATGTTCATTATGGTAAATAAAAAAATCGGCAAGAACGATACAAATGTTATTAAATGGATGTTCACCGTTTGTAAAAAGCAATTTCCGATGATGATTTTGCTTGTTGTTTTAAATGCGATATACGGTATATCTTCAGTCTTTTTTGCAAAGTTTTCCAAAAGCATTATTGACGGTGCAACGCAGGCAAAGGATTTTAATATCGTAATTAAATTTGCACTTTGTATGCTTTTTCTTGTTGCATTTCAAATGATACTTAATATAACTAAAAACAGCCTTTCCGAGCGTTGCAGTGCAAGGCTTGAAATGATACTCAAAAAATATATTCTCGATTTAGTTATAAAAAAAGATTATCAATGTGTTACATCATATCACACGGGTGATTTGCAAAACCGTATGTTTAATGATGTGACGCTTGTCGCAAACGGGTTTACAACGATTATTCCCGAGTCAGCATATTTCGGTGCAAAACTTTTAAGCTCATTGATTTATTTAATTGTTATAGAAAAAATTTTTGCACTTATTTTTGTAATTGGCGGGTTCACTATATTTTTTATTACCCGAATTTTGAGAAAAACACTTAAAAAATTACATAAAAAAGTGCAGGAAACCGAGGGTAGAACCCGCTCGTTTATTCAGGAAATTTTAACTAATCTGCTTGTAATCAAAGCTTTTGCGGTGGATGAAAAAGTTAATGAAACAACAGATGAGCTTCAAAATGATAATTTTAAAGCAAGGATGACTAAACGCAATTTTTCAATTTGTGCAAATGTAGGGCTTGGTTCTATATTCAGTATAGGCACAGTATTTGCAATTGCTTTTGGCGCATACGGCATTTTGTTTAAAGCTATGACATACGGTACGGTTACTGCGATAATTCAGCTTGTTAATCAGGTGCAGTCACCTTTTGTTTCACTTTCGGGTATTATGCCAAAATATTATAATACCATTGCGTCAGCCGAAAGACTTATGGAACTTGATGATTTGCCAGATGAAAAAGAAATAAACAAAAATGAAATTGATAAGGACGCCGTATATCGTGCATTAAAATCAATTGAATTTGAAAATATCACATTTAGTTTTGACAGGGATTTAATTCTTGATAATACATCATTAAGCATAAATAAGGGCGATTTTGTGGCGATTATGGGTATATCCGGAATCGGCAAAAGTACACTTTTAAAACTTCTTTTAGGTGTGTTTAATGTAAATTCGGGTTCAATTTATCTTAACACCGATAATTCAAAAATATTTATTGATAAAAATACACGCAAGCTGTTTTCATATGTGCCGCAGGGTAATATGCTCATTTCCGGTACAATTAAAGATAATATTACTTTTATTAACCCGAGTGCGACTGATGATGAAATCGCAAAAGCAATTGAAATAAGCTGTGCAAAGCAGTTTATTGATGAATTGCCTTTAGGTATTGAAACAGTAATAGGCGAAAAGGGAATGGGCCTTTCCGAAGGGCAGATTCAGCGCCTTGCAATCGCAAGAAGCTTGCTTGCAAACTCACCTGTTCTTCTGCTGGATGAAGCTACATCAGCCCTTGATGAGCAGACGGAAAAGCAGTTTTTAACTAATTTGAAAACTCTTGATAATATTACTTGTTTAATTGTTTCGCATAAAAAAGCTGCGCTTGATATATGCAATAAATCCATTAAAATTAAAAACGGTAAAATTATAAGTGAGGGATAATATGTTAATTACAAAATGGGGTAAAGCACTTGATAAAAATCATCCGCTTTGTGAATATCCACGCCCACAATTTGTTCGTGACAGTTATATAAGCCTTAACGGAATGTGGAAATGTGCATTTTATAATAAGCCCGATTGTGAGGATGAAAAGTTCAGATACGATATTTGCGTTCCTTTTTCACCCGAAGCATATCTTTCCGGTGTACATAGAACTTTAGAACCGGGCGAATACCTTATTTATAAAAGAAATTTTGTTATTCCGAAAGGCTTTAATAAAGGCAGAGTGTTTATAAATTTTGGCGCAGTTGACCAAATTGCCACCGTTTTTATTAACGGTAACAATGTCGGAACTCACAAGGGCGGATATACTTCGTTTAAATTTGAAATAACAGATTATGTTGCCGACGGTGAAAATGAAATCAAAGTATCTTGCCTTGATTTTAGTGATGATAATGCATTTTCACGCGGTAAGCAGAAAACAAAGCGAGGAGGCATTTGGTATACTTGCCAAAGCGGAATATGGCAAAGCGTATGGCTTGAATCAACACCGAAAAAATATCTTGAAAAAGTTAAAATAACACCGAGTTATGATGAATCAAGCGTTTCGTTTAAATATTTTGGATGTGATGATGTTGAAGTTTCGATATATGACGGTGATAGCCTTATAGCTAAAACAAAGGATACAACCGTTTCAATACCTGATTTTAAATCGTGGTCACCCGAATCACCTTTTTTATATGATGTGGTTTTTTCGGCTTGCGGTGAAGAAATTAAATCATATTTCGGTATGCGCAAATTTTCTGTCGGCAATGACGGAAAAGGTGTTAAAAGATTGTTTTTAAACAATAAGCCTTATTTTCATAACGGTGTGCTTGACCAAGGATATTATCCTGACGGGCTTTTGACTCCGCCTGCAAATGACGCTATGAAATTTGATGTTGAATATGTTAAATCAGCCGGCTTTAATATGATTAGAAAACATATTAAAGTTGAACCTCTTTTATGGTATCATTATTGTGATGTAAACGGTATAATTGTTTGGCAGGATATGATAAACGGCGGAGGAAAATACGGACTTGAAATATCTGTAATACCGTTTTTGAATATTACGCTTAATGATAATAACTATTCTACTTTTAAGCGAACTGATAAAGAGGGCAGGTTACTTTATTATCAAGAGCTTGAAGAAATTGTAGATTCACTGTATAATTGCCCTTGCATTGCACTTTGGACTTTGTTTAATGAAGGTTGGGGGCAATTTGACAGCGCAAAAGCATATGATTTGATTAAATCACTTGATGATACCCGAATTGTTGATTCTTCATCAGGTTGGCATGATATGGGTAAAAGTGATGTTATTTCAAAACATATTTATTTCACACCGATTAAAGTTAAAAGCGGTGATAAGCCGTATGTTCTTTCAGAATTCGGCGGACTCGGATTTAAAATTAAAGGGCATACATTTAATGATAAAATGTTTGGATATAAAGTCTTTTTCAGCTTCAATTCTTTAACCAAAGCATATAAAAGGCTTTTTGAAAAAACTATCATTCCTCAAATTAAAGACGGTTTGAGTGCCACCGTATACACTCAAATTACCGATGTTGAGGATGAATTAAACGGACTTTTAACATATGACCGTGAAATTCAAAAGGTAGATTTTGATACATTAAAAAAGATTAACGAAAGGGTTAAATTAAATGATTAAAGCAACTATTAAAACAAATAAAGGCAATATGAAATTCAATCTTTTAAGCGATGCTGCACCAAAAGCAGTTGAAAATTTTGTTACTCACGCTAAAAACGGATATTATGACGGTCTTATTTTTCACCGTGTAATTAAGGACTTTATGATTCAGGGCGGTGACCCGACAGGCACAGGATGCGGCGGTGAATCAATTTGGGGCAAGCCTTTTGAAGATGAATTTTCAATTGACGCAAGAAATTATTACGGTTCACTTTCAATGGCTAACAGCGGTCCTAATACTAACGGCTCGCAATTCTTTATCGTTCAGGCAAAGGAAGTGCCGACTTCTCTTCTTGAGCAAATGGAAGAGCTTAAAGATAAGGGCTATCCGCAGGAAGTTATTGATAAATATAAAGAAGTAGGCGGTACACCTTGGCTTGATTTTCACCACACGGTATTCGGTGAAATTACAGACGGAACAGATGTGCTTGAAGATATAGCGGCAACCCGTACCGGTATGGGTGATAAGCCTGTTTATGATGTTGTTATTGAAACAATTGAAATAGAAGAGTGATTTTGACAAATTAACCCCTTTTCATTGGTTATAATAATCAGTGAGAGGGGGTATTTTTTGGTTATATATGTTGATGTACTGTTTGTTGTAAATTTTTTTATTACATATTTGTTGCTTTTTGCAACTTCTTTTTTAGCTAAATCTGAAATGAAGCAGTATAGGGCAATTATTGCTTCGCTTGCCGGTGGGTTATATTCGCTTGTAATTATTTGCGATAAACTTAATTTTCTTATATCCACTCTCGGTAAAATTGCTGTTTCAATATTGATTGTTTTTATAGCATTCGGGTTTAAACGCTTTACTGTTTTTTTAAAAAACTTTTTTGTTTTCTATTTTTCGAATCTTATATTTTTAGGTGTGATTTACGCTGTTTATATGTATTTTTCGCCTAATGGCGTAACTGTTAAAAATTCAAGCGTGTATTTCAATATTACTGCAACCCAGCTTGTTTTAAGTGCATTTGGCGCATACATTGTGACTTTTATTATTATTAAAATAACAAATCGCACGCTTGCTAAAGGTGAGATATACAGTTTGAGTATTTTTATGGATGATAAGGAATATAAGCTTTTTGCTTTTGCCGACAGCGGTAATAAACTTAAAGAACCTTTTTCGGATTATCCCGTGATTATTGTAGATAAATCAAAAATACCCGAAAAGTGTGAAAGGTTGATACCCTGCCAAACTGTTTCAGGCGAAGGAATGTTAAAAGCTTTTAAGCCGGATAAAGTGATAATATCAAGCTCAAAAAATAAAATTGAACTGACTAAAGTTTATGTTGCTTTTTCCGAGGTGAAGTCTAAAAGCTTTTCTGCTATCTTGTCTAATGAACTTATAAATATTTAAAGGTGATTATATGTTAAAATTTTTTAAAAAACTGTTTTTAAGGCTGTTTAAAAAGCAAAAGTGTTTTTATATCAACGGGCCTGAAACACTGCCGCCTCCTTTAACTAAAGAGGAAGAGCAGAAAATTATGAACGAACTTCAAAACGGAATTGAAGATAACCGTGAATTGCTCATTATTCATAATCTGCGCCTGGTAGTATACATAGCTAAAAAATTTGAAAATAAAACTACTTCAACCGAAGACCTTGTTTCTATCGGCACAATCGGATTGATGAAAGCGGTTAAAACTTTTAATCCGGAAAAAAACATTAAGCTTGCCACTTATGCTTCACGCTGTATTGAAAATGAAATTTTAATGCATTTAAGAAAAGTAAATAATATGAAAAGTGAAATGTCGTTTGATGAACCGCTTTCAATTGATTGGGACGGAAATGAACTTACCTTGCGTGATGTATTAGGCACGGACCCGAATGATGTTTTTGAAGAAATTGAATATGATGATGAAAAAAGGCTTTTGCGCCAAACGGTAGACGCATTGCCTGAAAAAGAAAAGAATTTAATGGTTCTTCGTTTCGGCCTTGGCGGCGGCGAATGCCTTACTCAAAAACAGCTTGCAGATAAAATGGGTATTTCGCAGTCGTATATCAGCCGGCTTGAGAAGAGAATACTCGAAAAAATAAAAAATGAATTAAATCGCCTGTCGGCATAAATACCAAATATTCCTTTTTCGCATAAGATAAAATGTAAAATAATTATTATGTGAAAGAGGAATTTGTTTATGTCTTTATATATAAAAGTCGGCTCTATTACAAATGCCCAACGCTCGCAAAGGGCGTTAAGGCAAAGCGGATATAAATCTATAATTAAGAAAATCGAAAATCCGTCAAAAGAAGACGGGTGCGGATATATTGTAGTTGTCAACGCATACACGGAAGAACCTATTTTTATCTTGCAAAAAGAAGGAATACAGATTAGAGGTGTTGACAGAAAATGATATACCTTGATAACAGCGCCACAACTAATCCAAAACCTCAAGTTGTTAAAAACGCTGTTTCAAAAGCGATGAATTATTATAGCTTTAACAGCGGCAGGGGCGGGTATAAAGAATCAGTCAATACTTCAAATATGATTTTTACCGTGCGTGAAAAAATTGCAGATATGTTTTCGTTTTCACCTCAAAATATTGCATTTGTGCCAAATTGCACCTTTGCTTTGAACTATGCAATAAAAGGCATAGCTAAACCGGGTGACCATTTTATAATATCTAATCTTGAACATAATGCAGTTGTACGCCCTATCTATTCACTTTATGAAAAAGGTATTATTTCTTATGATGCGGCAAAATTTTCTTATGACAAGGAAGAAACAATAAATAATTTTAAAAGTTTAATTAAGGCTAATACTAAAGCAATTGTTTGTATGCACGCTTCAAATGTATTCGGCTGTGTTTTTCCAATAAAGGAGATAGGAAAGCTTGCACACGATAACGGTATTATTTTTATAGTTGACGCGGCGCAAAGTGCCGGCGTTTTGGATATAGATGCAGATAGAGATAATATTGATATTTTGTGCACACCCGGGCATAAGGGGTTGTATGCACCGATGGGAAGCGGTTTTATTGCAGTGGGTGACGGTATCACGCTTGATACAATTATTGAGGGCGGCACAGGCTCAATGTCAATGATACTTTCACAGCCGAAAGATTTGCCTGACAGATTGGAATCAGGCACGCTTAATAATGTTGCAATTTGCGGCCTTGCAGCAGGAATTGATTTTGTTAATAGTAAAAAGATTGATAATATTTATAATCACGAAAAGTCTTTGATGAATATGGTTTATAAAGAAATGTCAAAAAATGAAAATGTTACTCTTTATACTCCCGATTTTAAAGATGCTTTTTCAGCACCGATATTGTCTTTTAATTTTAAGGATTATCCGTCAGAAAAAACTGCATCGCTTTTAGCACAAAAAAATATCGCCACAAGGGCAGGGTTTCATTGTTCCAAGCTTGCACACGAAGCGTTTAATACAAATGAGCGCGGAACGGTGCGCATAAGCCCGAGCGTATTTACAAATTTTTCTGAATGTGAAATATTTATTAACACTTTAAAAAAACTTTAAAAAACTCAAATATTCACTTTATTTATCAGCAATCGTGTGATAAAATAAATAATAGTAAATAGTAATTAAGGAAGTTAATTATATGTTAGAGAAAATAAGTGATACATTTAATAAAATTTTAAGTGTATTTTCAACATTTGGCATATCGGATGCGCTTGATATTATTCTGGTTGCGATAATAATATATATTTGCGTGCGCATTATTAGGGAAAGCAGGGCAATGCAGCTTGCTAAGGGCTTTATTTTTATTGCTATTATTTATGGTATTGTTACCCTGCTTGATATGGAAGCGTCAAGTTTTATATTTAAAGCGATATTTTCTAATATTCTGATAATTCTTGTAATTCTTTTCGGCCCTGAAATTCGTAATATTCTTGAGCAAATCGGTAAAGGTGCAACATCAAAAAGCCTTAAATCGCTTATTCACCCGGGTGTTGCTGTGGATATTGCCGAAATTTCCGATTGTATAGAAGTAGTATGTAAAGCCTGTGCAAATATGAGCGATCAAAAAGTAGGCGCTCTCATTTGCTTTGAAAATGAAACACTTCTTGGAAATGTAATTAAATCAGGTACAATTCTTCAGGCAAAAGCCTCAAGGGAACTTGTTGAAAACATTTTTTATCCAAAATCACCGCTTCACGACGGAGCAATGGTTATCCGTGACGGTAAAATTTATGCAGCAGGTTGTATTTTGCCGCTCACTAAAAAGCTTGTATCATCTTCGCTCGGTACAAGGCATAGGGCAGGTATCGGGCTTACAGAGGAAAGCGACGCTTTGGTTGTAATTGTAAGTGAAGAAACAGGTGCTATTTCCGTGGCAAAGGGCGGAATTTTGCAAAAAGATGTTTCATACGGTGACTTGAGAGATATTCTAACTACTCAGTTTATTCCGTCAGGCTCCTCCGATGATGATAAAATTATCAATAAGCTTGTAAGGAGGATAAAGAAATAATGGCAAACACAGACAATAAAAACAACAAAAAATTCTCTTTAAGAAAGCTTATTTATAATGATAAATATTTGATTGTATTTTCAATTATTACAGCTGTTATTGTATGGATTTCAACTTCAATGAGCCTTTCACCAGAAACTACCAAAACCATTACTGTTCCCGTTAATGTTGATTTCAGCAATACTGCAGCAGACCAGCTTGGTATCAAGTGTTATGGGGATACTAAAATTGATGTTGATGTAACTGTTAATTGCAAAAAATATCTTGCAAGGGATATTTCAGCAGATGACCTTAAAGTTCAGCTTCAAACAAATGCTGTAACATCTAAAGGAAATTATGAAGTGCCTATAACCGTTTCATCTGTAAACGAAAATGCCGATTTCAATATTTCATCATATTATCCTACCGTGTATAAAGCTTACTTTGATGTAGAGGATGAAAAAACACTTGATATTGATTTGACTTATACCAACGATGATTTTGTTGCGGACGGTTATGTTATGGGCGAAACTTTGCTCAGTGAAAAAGTTGCAAAGGTAAAGGGGCCTAAATCATATGTATCAAAAGTTAAAAAACTTGTTGCAAATGTGGATATAGAAAATAAGCTCAAATCTACACAGTCTATTGATATTACCGCTGTGCCTGTTGATGCCAACGGCAATGCGGTTGATTATGTATCGGTTGATACCGATTCCAAAAACCTTACTGTTACCATTCCTGTTTTAAAAGAAATGACATTGAATGTAACAAGTTCATTTACCGGCAAGCCGTACGGTGTTGATGAAAGCAAATTTGATGTATCATACAGTGTTAATAAAGTATCTTCCGCAGTTCTTGAAGATTCGGGAATTAAAGATGCAAATATAGGTAATATTGATTTTTCACAACTTAATGTCGGCAAAAATACTATTAAGTTTGATGTTACAACACTTGACGGAATAGTAATTCTTGATGATGTTAAGGAAATCACCGTTACCGTAAATGTGCCAAGCACCTATAAAACTAAAAGGATTGCGGTTAATAAAGATTCTGTAACTGTTACGAATGTACCTGACGGTTACAAAGCTAATGTTATTTCTGTGAATTCAAAGGAAGTAACTGTTATAGGCTCAAAGTCTAATCTGAATAATGATAAAATCGGTGTCGGAATGGTGGTTGATTTATCATCATATAAAAGTGATGATATTTCTTTAGGCAGGGATTACTATGATATAACGCCAAATATTGAAAATTCATCAGGCTGTTGGGTTTACGGTGATTATAAAGCTCAAATTGAACTTGTTAAGAAATAGAATATATTATTTGAAAGGGCGCTTTTTACAGCGCTCTTTTGTTATGTTTGCGTTAAATTATTTTAAGTTTATGTTAAATAAGCGATAAGAAGCTTTTACTGAATTTTTACTCATTTTTTACCGAACCTTGATTATATTTTAATTGTGGTGTTATACAATTAAGCCAACGAATTAAGAAAGGAGCGATAATATGAGCGAAAAACTTAAAACTGCATTGTCATCGGTATTAGCTGTGTCTCTTGTAGTATCAGTAATGACCGCTTCGGGATTTGCTTGCCTTGCAAGTGTTAATAACGATGATGATTATTCAAATGTACAATATACATATATTGAACAATAATTGCTGCAAGCAGTTGTAAATTGCTTACAGCATTTCGCTTATTTGAAGGTTAAATTATGAAAAATAATATTATATATACAGATGAATCTTTAGCTGTTGACAGCAAAAATACTTTTAAAGATAAGATAATCAAATTTGTCAATAAACACGCAGAAATATGGAAATTTATTAAATTCACTTTTACAGGTGCATCAACTTCGGTGCTGGAACTTGCTGTATTTTGGGTTTTGCAATATGTTGTTTTTAAATCTCTTAATGAAGTTCCCGTTACCGATAACGCTGTTCTTTCTTTTTTGGGAATTGAATATAAGGGATATATGTATTCATATTTCATTTCGGCAGTAATAGGCTATGCCGCAGCTTATATTATGAACAGAAAGCTGACTTTTAAAGCCGATGCTAATCCTATTCTTTCGACAGTTTTATATACCATTATGGTTATATGCACAATTACTTTTAATACTTGGTTTGGTTCTTTTTTGGGAACTCTTATTAAAAACAGCGGGCACGACAGCGTATTTATTGTATTGCTTACCAAACTTATTGTTATGACTGTTCCTACTCTTTGGACTTATCCGCTTAACCGCTTTGTTATTCACAGAAAGAAAAAAGCTTGATTTTGCATATTCTTATTTATTATAATTAAATAAAAAGCAAAGAAAGAGATAAGTATGAAATACAAACTTTTAGCCTGTGACCTTGACGGTACACTTCTTGATGATAATTCAAATGTTTCGGCAGAAAACTTAAATGCAATTGATGAAATGGTAAAATTAGGAGTTGAATTTGCGATTTGCACCGGCAGAACATACGATGAAATTCCTAAAGTATTGCTTGATAATAAAAGTATCAGATATATTATTTATTCAGACGGTTCTGTAATATTAGATAAAGATAAGAAGAAAAATATATTTGAACATTATATTGATGAAATTACTAATAAAAAACTTTTTGAACTTTTATCAAATTATGATACTATGATTGAATTTTTTGATTTCGGAATACCCAAAACCGAAAAATCAAAACTGAATTTAAAATCATATGATTATTACAAGATAGATAAATATTATATTGAAACTATTGAAAATACAAGATTGGGTATTGATTCACTGAAAAACGAACTTCCAAATTTGAATCATACAGAACTTATAAATGTGTTTTTCAGTGATTTAGACGAAAGAAAAAAATGTTATGATAAATTGAATTCATTTGAAACAATAAATTTCACCACTTCTATGGATAATAATATTGAAATTATGGCAAAAGGTGTTTCAAAGGGTGACGCATTGTTTAATTTGTGCAAACTGATCGGCGTTTCAAAAAATGAAACTATTGCAGTGGGTGACAGCTTAAATGATTTAACTATGTTTGAATTTGCTTCTTTGCCGATAGCTTCCGGTAATGCAAGCAAAAAAATTAAAGAAATAACTAAAAATGTTGCTTGCTCAAATAACGAGCCGATTGTTAAGTACATATTAGAAAACTTTATTAAATAAGAGGATGGAAATGGAAGGAAAAATACATTTTTTAAATACAGGTCATTCGGACTGTATCATTCTTGAAAGTTGCGGAAAAATTGCAATGATTGATTCGGCGGAAGATACAGACTTTCCGAAAAATAAGCCACACCTTAATTTAAAAGGATATGAAGATGTTGTAGTAAAATATCTATTTGATAATTTCAGTGATTCAAACCATAAGGTGAATATTGATTTTGTATTGGGTACGCACTGCCATTCTGACCATATAGGCGGATTTGATACTGTAATAAATAATCCTGATATAAATGTTAAAACCGCATATTTAAAACCGTATAGAGAAGAAAATATTTGCCGGTATGAACGCGTCAGTTGGGATAATTTGGAAGTGTATAACCAAATGCTTTGTGCAATAAAAAATAATAATGTAGAGCTTGTGGAAAGCTTTGATGAAAAAACCGTTACCCTCGGTGATTTTGAAGTTGAGTTTTTTAACGGAAAATATAAGCCACATAAAATCAAGTTCGGCGAAAATGTAAACAGTGTCGGTACGCTTGTAAAAATCGGTAACAGCAAAGTATTTCTTGCAGGTGATATAAATTATAAAGCAGGGGATGAAAAGCAAATAGCCGATAAAATCGGCAAAGTAGACTTGCTTAAAGTAGGACATCACGGTTATTTTTATTCTACTTCGTTTTATTTAGTAAAAAAGTTGATGCCTGATATTGCAGTGTTTTGCAATGAGATGAAAGGTGTATATCCTGATGTTAAGTATAAGCTTAAAAACATTTCAAAATCCAAGCTTTATGCAACAGTTGATTCAAACGGAATTATAGCTTGGCTCAACGGTGATGATATAGTTATCAAAGAAAATATTATGTAGCCCAACCTCCGTGTAATGCTACTATTACACGCTATTACACAAAAAGTCTTGAGTTTAACTTTTGTTTTACTCAAGGCTTTTGTTTTATTGACTTTTTTTATATATAAATGTATTATTAAAGTATAATCAGTTGATTTTTAATCAATATATTTTTGGAGGTAATAATTATGAGCAAATATGACGGAACTAAAACACAAAAAAATCTTGAAGCTGCTTTTGCAGGTGAATCCGAAGCAAGAAATAAGTATACTTATTTTGCTTCTGTTGCTAAAAAAGAGGGATTTGAGCAGATTTCGGATTTGTTTTTAAAAACTGCAAATAATGAAAAAGAACATGCAAAAATGTGGTTTAAGGAAATGGAGGGCATTTCAGATACTGCAACAAATCTTAAGGCGGCTGCCGACGGTGAAAATTACGAGTGGACTGATATGTATGCCGAATTTGCAAAAACAGCTGAAGAAGAGGGCTTTCCTGAATTAGCTGCAAAGTTCAAACTTGTTGCCGCAGTTGAAAAACATCACGAGGAAAGATACAGAAAACTTCTTGAAAATGTTGAAACAATGAAAGTATTTGAAAAAAGTGAGGTTAAAATTTGGGAATGTCGCAATTGCGGCCATATTGTAGTCGGCACAAAAGCACCTGAGGTTTGCCCGACCTGTAATCACCCACAGAGCTTTTTTGAAATAAGCGCTGAAAATTATTGATATTAAGTATAATGATTAAGGGAGAAGCTTTGTAATAAAGCTTCTCCCTTTACATATAACAGTACCGGTAAGGTTATCAGGGAAAATGCGGATAATAATTATACTTATTATACCCACGATTTTAAGGACGATGTAACCGTTTTTGCAATACTCAAAAGATTACAAAGGCGAAGTGCCTAAACTTTATGATTCAAACTTGACGTGCTTTGACACGGTATGCTATACTTAATTTTGGGAGACAAAGCAAGTTGGAAAAATGACTCATATATAAACGAACATTTTGCAGTGGCCAAAATAAGAGCTATGTATAATAAAGTATGGGAAAGTAAAAGAGTTGTTTTTGGAACGCTAATGAAACTTATTTTTTAATATTACAAAGGGATGCAATACATTAAACGGATGGTATGCATATAAATATACTGATGGGAGTGTAAAAAATATGATGCTTAAAAAGAGCTCAACAATAATTTGCTTAACAATACAATTACTGTTGAATATCGTTTGCATGATATTGGTATACAGTTATGTTATAAAAACAAAAATTCCTGTTGAACTGGATGTCGAATTTCCGATTGATTTGTATTTTTCGTTTGCAGGTTATTTGCTCCTTTTATTACTGATAGTTTTTAATATCATAACAATCATTTGTATAGTTTATGAAATTATAAATTTAAAAAATAAAAATACAGATAATTCTTCTGTCAAAAGAATAATTATTATTCCTCTTGTTTTTATTTTTTGTTTTCAACTTGTTGTTGCCATTCCGGCAGCCACACAAAAGATAAAAAATGTTTCCGATGTCAATTTATCGTTTGATGATGAATATTCGGGTGTTATTTCGGATTTGAAGTCGTATTATATTTGTGTTGACAATCCTATTGCAAAAGCCGGATATTTAGAAAAATATTATACAGATAACAATCAAGATATAAGACTTTTGTGCTCATATCAGCAGGGCAAATATAGCTTTTTAAATGATGATTTTGAAATAATTGACGAAAGTGAGTATTCATTTAAAAATAAGGTTGAAAAAGGAAAATACACTCTTTATTATGATATTGACGGTGATTCTGTAAGTTACGCTCTTACTGTTATTAAAAATGATTTTAGGTACATAGCAATTTTCAATGATGAGAATTTATTAAAAGATTCTTACTCAATCGAAGAATTTGTTAATGACAGTATGAGTATATATGATGAATGGAGCAGCATATAAGATGACTAAGAAAAAAATTAACGGTAAAAAGTTATTTAAGAATTTTGTTATAGCATTATTGGGGGCGATTATAGGATATTTATTATATTATAGTGTCATTATGGACGCTATACCGTTGTTTATCGAAAGTTCGGGTATTAAATATACTGTCATAAGTATTTTGGCCCTTGTTATACTCGTAGCAGGATGTATAGCTGCTTTGAACTTAATCATCAATAAAAGACTAAATAAGTACTTGTTTTTTATTATGTGTGTTACTTACTTTGCAATATTATTTGTTGCACTATTTTTACGCTCTTCAATTGAACGAGTATTTATATTTAATCCCTTAACCGGTTTAATAGATACTTTTTCAAACCGGGAAATGGCAATTCAGAGCATAATGAATCTTGCTGTATTTATCCCAATGGGGTATTTTGTGCGAAAGCTAAAATACAGCAACCTTTTTATCTTTTCAATTGTAATTTCTTTGGCAATTGAGCTTATTCAGGTTGCAACAATGCGCGGATTTTTTGATGTTTTCGATATTTTACTTTATTTTATCGGGATTCATATAGGGTATTTTATATTTAAAAAATGGCAGATAATTGTGGAATAGACATTCTTATATTGATTTTAATTGTGCTTTTTACAATTTTTTTGATGACTTTTATTTTAAATAATAAAATTGAAAAAGAAAAGGAACTTTATCAAAATGATTGGGCAATCTACAATTATGGACAACAAATAGAAAATAAAAGCGGAATAGCAGGTATAGATATAAATATTCGACCGATATTTAATAAAATCAACACAAAAAAAGATGATTATGTTATAGTCGCCGTTGTCGACACTGGTGTAGATTTATCTAATTCTAATATAAACAAAAGCATATTGCTGAATAATAATGATACAATCAATAATTATGATGACGATAAAAACGGGTTTATTGATGACTATTACGGGTGGAACTTTTTCAATAATAATAACATCATTTATGAAGATGCTTTATATGATTATCACGGAACATATGTGGCGTCAACCATATTAAAAGTGTTTCCTTGTGCAAAAATACTACCTGTGAAATTTTTGAATTCTACTTATGGTACAATTGAAGATTCAATTAGTGCTGTGAAATATGCAATAAGTAGGGGAGCAAAAATTATCAATTGCAGTTGGAATTTTAATGATGATAGTAAGGAACTGTTTGAATTGATAAAAAATCATCCTGAAATACTTTTTGTCTGCGCAGCAGGAAATTCAAATCTCAATCTAGATAATCAAAGCCTTTTTCCATGTAGTTATGATTTAGATAACATAATTACTGTTATGGCTGTGGATAACAAAGGTTTGCCATATAATTCAAGCGGTTATGGTGAAAACGGTGTTGACATTGCTGCACCAGGTGTTAATGTTAAAACAACTTTGCCTGATGACGAGGAAACATTGATAAGTGGCACATCAGTTGCAAGTGCGTATGTATCAGGAACTGCTGCACTACTTCTTTCTCAAAATCCTAAACTCACACCGGTTGATATAAAAGAAATACTAATAGAAAACTCCCATAAAATAAACGATTTAAAGTCGAAATGTAAATCAAAAGGTATTATTGATGTCAGTGCTAGTTTTCAGGCTGGTATGAAATATAAGGAGGATGATAAGTGATTATTAGCGTTATATTGATTTTTGTGTTCTTGTTAATTTTAGCTGACTTATTCTTTTTGAATTACTTATGGATGAATTTTAATAACGAATTGTTTAATATATTTAATGTTTTATTGTTTGCATTATTTTTAGTATTTATAGTTTTAGCTATTATCAAATTATATAAACTGATTTCTGAAAAAAATATTAAAGTGTTTTTATTTGGATTGGTAATCATATTACTTATCGGTATAGGTTCATTTTTAACTGCAAATACAAAAGAGCAAGAAGTAGTTGGATTGACAAGTATAAGTGCAAAGGAAAAAGACGAAAAAGGTAATTACTATATAGTTTTAAACAATTTAGAATTGAAGAAATTTGTCAGAATTAAGTGTGATAAAGAAATATTTGACAATATCGAAACTAACCGTGATAAACTATATACTATTACTTATAGGTTTGGTTATTTCAACAATGATTACGGGAATTTAGGTAATATAGAGGAATACAAAATATAAAATAAATTGTAAAAATGCACAAAAATTGTATTGATATGATGAATTTTTTATTGTATAATAGGTATCATTTTGTAAAGTTTTTGGTGTAATTGCAAAACAAAAAATTATAATTGCAAATATAGCCAAAATATTAAATTTTATTTTAGTTTTTTTATCCATTCGTTTATCTCCATTTCTTTTTAAATTTCTCGTAATCCCTTTGTTTTCCTACTTTATAGGTTCTTATATTATATCAAAAACCACTTGTATAATACAAGTGGTTTTTCACATAAAGTTGTAAATCTTCATTTGTAAATATTTTTTTCGAATGCATTAGTAATATCTGTCTTAAAACTATTATTTAGTAACTATTGCAAATTAAAATTTCATTTTACCTTGTATTTGTCTTGTTTGTATGTTAATATATAATTAATTTTGAAACAAGGTTGGTGTTATTATGGATGAAAAGAAAAAAATAGAAGTCGTTAGTGGAAATGGAAAAAATTTAGATATTTCTCCTGTTTCCGAATATATAGAAGTCGAAAAACCTCGTGAAGAAAAAAAAGAAAATATCATTATTCCTGAAGAAAAACAATAATAGTTCAATTGAGCAAAGTGCATACACACAGTCATCTTTGTTCAATTGGATTTTTTTACGCATTTAGCAATGTTAATTTAACATAAATCCACCTGTGACTAAACCGTTTTTTTCATTGAGCAAATCGACTTTAAATCGCCCTTTGTCAAAATCCGATTTAAGTTTTCTACTAAAAGGAGAAAATCTTAAAGTCAATAGCGATTGTAGCATTTTTATATACTAGGAAATGATATATTTCCTAATATATAAAAAATCAGAAGACCTGTTTCTTACAAGCCTCCTGACCTTTTCGGAATTTTTTATGTTTCTATCTTTAGTTTAATTCTATATTATTTAACTAGATAGCTTCTTTATTTTCTGTTTCTTCTACTACTTCATTTTCATCTGAATTTTTATTAATTACTTCTAAGCTAGAAACAGATACTTCATATGCTGTTCTCTTTTCAATAGTTCCATCTTCATGCTTTTTCTCATATCCTCTTGATTGAACTCTACCTACTATTCTAAGTTCTGATCCAACTGGAACATTTTCACAGAATTTTGCATTTCTTCCCCATGCAATACATGGAATATAATCTGATTTATTGTATGAACGATTAACTGCAAGTAATACATCTGCAATCTCTCTTCCAAAAGGTGTTTTTCTGTAAATTGGTGCTTTACAAATGTAGCCATCTAAAACAACTTCATTTGTAATAATGTCTTTTCCTACTGGAATTGGAGCTTCTTGATCTTCCATAAATTCAATTTCTTTTGCAAATACAGTAAGTATTAATCTGTTTTTACCATCTTGATAACAATTGTATGATCTAAATTGTCCTTCAATTGTTATTTTGCTTCCTACTGGTAATTCTCCGTTTGGTAATAATCTTTCTGAGATAGTGATTGGAATTTGGTCAGCACTTCCACTTAAACGTGGTATGTTTAAATCAAATATATAGAATTTTTCTCCATATATTTCGTGACTAAATCTTTTCTCACTTGTAACTTCTCCCACTAAAGTAATGTGGTTATTATCTGAATAATTTGTATTCAACTTCATTTCCTCCCCTATTTGTTTCTTTATAAATTTTATTCATCTTGTCTTAAACATATTCGAAACTATTTATCATATTTCTTATTATACTACTTTTTTTTGGGTTTGTCTACATAAAATGTTATTTTTTATCAATTTTTGTAAATTTTTTTATTTTTTACTTATTAATTCGTTTCTTTTTTGATAAAACATTGTTAATATGTTTGTGCAAATTATTGCATGAATATCAAGGTTTTGCTCAATTTTTATATCTATTTCTTGTGGTTCATATTTGCCATTTTGAGCTGTTTTCATAATTCTTTGTAAACAAATTATGATATTGTTTTCTGATACACTGGAGACAGTAAATGTTGCTTTATTTTGAAATCCATATGTTATTACCATTAAATTCATATCTTCTAAAATGGCACTATCTATTTTAATGTCGGCATTTAAAATCAAATATTTTGAATTAGATATAATACTTTTTAGCTGATTTATATTCTTTATTTCTTTATCAACAACAACAGTTTCAAACTTCATAGTTTTAAATTTTTCAATATTGTTGTTAGAAATAAATATTATGTCTTTCATATCAAATATATTTTTCAAAAATTTTGTCATAGTTAAAATATTTTTTTCATTTGTAATAATACCTATAAAAGCCATTTTAGGTTCTCCTTACATTTTATATGCTATATTATTCCTATTTTTCCTATATTTATTCTTTTTCATTTAATTTATTATTTACACTGTTACTATTCATCATTACATTTGTACTAGTTTCAATCGTATTATTAAGTGATGTTGAATTATTATTTATTTTTCCTGCTATCACAAATAAAATTACTACTGTACTAAGAGCAATAATGTAAGAATAAATTTTTGATTTATTTATAACATAGAACATAAGATAACCTCCATTTACAAGCTAGTACCAATTATATGCTTGTAAATAGAGGTTTATTCTTCAAATCAATTTAATTTTATAACTTTTTCCCATGTAAGTTCATCTTTTCCAAAATGTCCATAGTTAGTGGTTTTAGTATATATTGGCTTTTTCAAATCCAAATATTCAATAATTCCTGCTGGAGTTAAGTCAAAATTGTTTTTTATAATATCACATATTTTATCTTCTGATATCATTCCTGTACCAAATGTATTTACACAAATTGACAATGGTTCTTTCATTCCAATTGCATATGATACTTCAATTTCACATTTTCTTGCAAGATTATTTGCAACAATATTTTTTGCTATATGTCTTAACATATATGTAGCAGATCTGTCTACTTTACTTGCATCCTTTCCAGAAAACGCACCTCCGCCGTGCCTGCTATATCCACCATATGTGTCAACTATAATCTTTCTTCCTGTAAGTCCTGTATCTCCAAGAGGTCCGCCAATAACAAATCTTCCTGTAGGGTTAATATATATTTTTGTTTTTTCATCAATCATGCAACTTGGTACAATTGCTTTAATTACATTTTCTGTTACATCTTTTCTTAATGTTTCAATATCAACTTCTGCCTTATGTTGTGTTGATATCAAAATTGTTTCAATTCTTTTCGGCTTGTTATTTTCATATTCCACTGTAACTTGCGTTTTTCCATCTGGTCTTAAATATGGAATTGTATTCTCTTTTCTAACTTTTGTTAACCTTTTTGCAAGTTCATGTGCTATGTATATTGCATATGGCATGTAATTTTCAGTTTCATTGCAAGCATATCCAAACATAATCCCTTGGTCTCCTGCTCCTCCAATGTCAACACCTAAAGCAATATCCTTACTTTGTTTTGTAATATTTATCTCTATTTTACAAGTTCTATAATCCATATCTGTATCTTCATTATCAAATCCAACATTCTTTATAACATCTCTTGCAACTTTTTCTATATCTACATTTCCTTTTGAAGTAACTTGACCTGCAATAACAATTGTGTTTTTTGATGCAAATGTTTCTACTGCAACTCTAGAATTCTCGTCCTGTTTTAAATATTCATCTAAAATACTGTCAGATATAGTATCACATAATTTATCTGGGTGTCCTTCTGTAACACTTTCTGAAGTAAAAAAATAATTTTTCATAAATATTCTCCTTAAACTATATTTTTTTTATATTTTTGGTTATTGTATCATCTTGAAGTAATTTATTTGCAACATTTAGAAAATTGCATTCTGTATCTGTTAAATATATTTCATATTTTGCTTTATTTTCCGCACTATTTTTCATATTATTCTCTTTTAAATATTCTTTTAAATATTTTGAAACCATTTCTCCTGTATTAATTACATCTATTTTATTAGGCAATTCATTTTCAATTAAATTTTTAAATAAAGGATAATGTGTACAACCTAAAACCAATGAATCAATATTCTTAAAATCCTTTACATATTCATGTATTGCAAGCCTTGCAATTTCATTATCTGTCCATCCTTCTTCTGCCATAGATGCAAGAAGTGCACATGCTTTACTTTGAACATTGCAATTAGGTATTTCATTTTCAATTGCTCTTTGCCATCCCTTACTTCTTATTGTTCCTGTTGTTCCAATTACTCCAACATTCTTATATTTATTTTCTTTTATATATTTAACAGTTGGTTCTATAATTCCTATAATTGGTATATTAAACATTTTTTTCATTTCTTCTAATGCCTGACTTGTTGCAGTACCACATGCAATA
>OLQC01001179.1_pt1 | contig 22250 bp, 17 predicted proteins | sample 1672471 | NCBI WGS metagenome assembly OLQC01 (sample SAMEA3136689, study PRJEB25190) | human gut metagenome | biome: human gut; feature: human-associated habitat; material: faeces | place: Austria | collected 2013
GCTCTGCCGAGACGCAGACGAAGATCGACCAGCGCGTTGTGGAGCTGGTGAAAAAACAGCACGAAAAGGCCATCCATATCCTCACCGAGAACCGCGCGAAGCTCGATGAGCTGGCGCAGTACCTCTACGAGAAGGAGACCATCACGGGCGAAGAGTTCATGCACATCGTGAACGCGAAGTAAACTCCATAAATAGAAAGAAGGCACAGCCAAACGGCTGTGCCTTCTTTTTGCTATTTACAGGTTGCTTTCTTTTCTGCTCGTGCGGCTGTGCAGATAGTCGCCAAGGTTTGTGATGCAAAGGAGCGTCACGACTAAAAATGCGCCCGGGATGAGCAGGATCCACCACGCGTCGGTCATCAGCGCCTTTTCCGCGAGCGAGAGCATGCTGCCCCAGGTCACGACCTCGATGGGCAGGCCGAGGCCCATGAAGCTGAGCGTCGATTCGGCGATAATGGCGCTGCGCACATTCATCACCACCATGAAGAGGATGGACGAGAAGAAATTCGGTGCAAGGTGACACCGCAGAATGTGGAAAAAGCTGCCGCCCATGCACTTCGCCGCGATGACATACTCGCTCGCGCGCAGCTGCTGCACCTCGGTGCGCACGACCTTGGCGATACTCGTCCAGCTTGTGAGTCCGATGACGAGCGCGATGCTCCACGCGCTCGGCGTGCCGATGACTGCCTGCAGGAAGATGACAAGCAGCAGGTTCGGCACGCTGAGAAGAATTTCGGTCAGGCGCATCAGCAGCGCGTCGAGCCATCTAGGCGCAAGTCCGCTGACCGCGCCGAAGAGGATCGCGAGCAGCGTCGAAATGACGGTCGAGCCGACGCCGATGAACAGCGACAGCCGCCCGCCGTACCAGATCATCGAAAAGATGTCGCGCCCCATCGTGTCCGTGCCGAACAGGAACTCGCGGCACGGCGCGGCCGAGCAGTGAGCAAGGTCGAGATACGTCGGGTCCTTCGTCATGATAATACGCCAAAACTTTCGCAAACAGAAAAGGATGATATCACAATGAAAGAAAACCGTAAGCTTTTAAGAGAAGTCCTCAAGGACATCCGCCACGATATGACGGACGAGGAAGTGCTGAACCTGCTGGCAGACAGCAAAATTTCCGAAAATCCCGCGGGTGAGAAGGAAAAATACACCCTCGGCCAGCGGGCGGCGGACGCCATCGCCAAATTTGCGGGCAGCTGGGCGTTCATCTTTTCCTTCACCGGCGTGCTGGTTTTGTGGATGCTTGTCAACACGCTGCTGGCGGCAAAGGCGTTCGACCCGTACCCCTTCATCCTGCTCAATCTGGTGCTCTCTTGCGTGGCGGCCATTCAGGCACCGCTCATCATGATGAGCCAGAACCGGCAGGAGGAAAAGGACCGCCGCCGCGCGGAAAATGATTACAAGGTCAATCTCAAAACCGAGATCATGATCGAGGATCTTTATGATAAGGTCAATGCCATTCTTGCAAAGCAGTCTGCGCTGGAGAAAAAACTGCAGGAGCAGGAAGAAACAAAATCGTAATCAGCCGAAACACGAAGTCCCGGTAAACCATCGTCCGATGGCTTGCCGGGACTTTTTCTGCGCAGAATTTACTTGTATTTTATGCGGTGTTGGAAGAAATACTCAAGTAGGAGATAAGCAAAAGCGATGCGTCACAGCCTGTTGAGTTTTTCCTCCAGTTCAGCCGCGATGCGCTGCCGTTCTTCCTCGCTTTCTGCGCGTGCATACGGTTCCAGCGCGGCGTCCCGCTTTTGCTCCGCGTCGCGCGTCCATGCCTCAAACTCGGCCTTGGTCATATCCTTCCGCATCGTGCGCGCGTAGTATTTCTTGTATGCCCGCTGCTGCACCTGCCAGACTTCATTGTTCGCAACTTTGTCCTTAAAGCTGCTGGCCGCGCCGATCTCCCGGCAGGTTTTACCTGGGTCTTCCGGCGCAGGACCGGCGCAATAGGCAAAGGTCGCGCCCGGCGCCTGCAAAAACCAGCGCCCGCAGTTGGCGCAGCGCTTCGGCACAAATCCCTTTTGCAGTCCCTTCATAAACTCCACATAGACAAAATCCAGCAGCCGGTCAAAGTACATTTTTTCGACCACCTCCGCCTCGCGCCCAGTGCCACGGATGCAGAATTGCGCGTTTACCTTCGGCGCGTCCACCTTCGAATCTGCGCCAAGGCTGACGCCGCTGACGAACGGCTCCAAGCCTTTTTTCTCAATCTGCTGGGCCAGAGAAGTTTTTCTCTGACCCTTTTTCTTTTCAAACGGCTTGCCCGCAAAAATGCCGTCCAGGAACCACACATAGCGCTCCTGAATTAATCGGATGGCGTCCAGCTGCTCCTGCATGAACCTTGGCAACGTATCGTCCTGCATCACATATTCGCGGAACGCTTCCTGCGCTTCTCCCACGAATAATTCACTCACATCCATGCTTGCAAACAGCTGAACGTCATTCCAATACAGGCGGTAAAGCGGTAAAGATGCAAATCCATTTGTCACAGCCTGAAACGCCCGCGCTGCCTGCTCTGCATCCTTTTCTGCAACGGTCTTCCGATATTGATCCAATAATTCTTGAAACGGCGCAGCGTCAAGATTCAGAATTTCCGTCAGCACAGCGCCGTAGGGCTGCATCGTCGGATGGGATTCGACCCAATAGCCGGAAGCGCCGAACTCCACCTTCGTATTGGTGCGCGGCCGATGAAAATCCAATAAATCTTTCCCTAAAACGCCCATGTGCGTGCGCCTCCTTTGTAGAGAATGTATTTTCGCTTGTGTAGTGTATGCGCTTAAATGATACATTACCTATTGTGGAATGTCAATGGTTGTGCTATCATTCGATTGTAGATTTGTAGTGAATGTATCTATAATAAATAAAATCGAAAGGAAGTGAAAAAAATGACCAAACTGGAAACCATCACAGCGGAAGATCTGCAAAACCGGACATATGAACCGACACATTTTCTGGTGGAGGAACTCATTCCAGAGGGCTTGCATATCCTCGCGGGCGCGCCGAAAATCGGCAAGTCGTGGCTGGCTTTGTGGCTTTGCTTGTGCGTTTCGCAGGGGCAGCCGCTCTGGAATTTCGCAACAACGCAGGGCGAGGTTCTGTACCTTAGTCTCGAAGATTCGTTTCAGCGTATCCAGACGCGGCTCTTTGATCTGACAGAGGACGCGCCGCCGACGCTGCATTTTGCGATCATGGCTGACACGCTCAAGCATGGCTTGGAGCAGCAGATCGAGCAGTTCTTGACAGAGCATCCTGACACAAAACTCATTGTGATTGATACCTTGCAGCGCGTTCGAGGCACTGGCAGCGACAGCAATTTGTACGCAAATGACTATCATGACATCGGGATTTTGAAACAGCTTGCAGACAAACGGCACATTGCGATCTTGCTTATCCACCACCTGCGCAAGCTTCGTGACGATGATCCGATGAACATGATCTCCGGTTCGACGGGCTTAAGCGGCGCGGCAGATTCAACCTTTGTTCTCCAGAAAAGTTCTCGCCTAGCCAACATTGCCTCGCTGCATTGCACCGGTCGGGACATCGCAGATCGCACATTAAAACTCGAATTTGGCGAGGAAGATCACATCTGGAAACTGCTTGAGGACAGCAAAACTTGCAGTGGCGCTTCTAAGATTTCAACGCTTCAACTCGTACATCTTTTCTCTGAATTGCTCCGTGCCGATCCTACATACCTCGGCTCACCATCGGCACTGTCCGCAAAGATCGACCCTGACGGCAGCCTCGGTATCACACCGAAAAAGGTCACGCGGTTGGTGCGGGAAAGCGTTGCGGCTCTAAGAGAAAACGGGATTCTGGCGGATACCTACCGCAGCAACGGCAAACGGTGGATTTCCCTCAAAGGTGCCGATCTTTCACCCGTGAAAAAGACCGTCCCTATCGACCCGGCGGGGATGCTGAGCGCTTGTACCGCGCCGTGAGGCGCGTGTTGCCACTTCGTGTGTCGCTTTCAGCATTTTACACATATAATTGCTGTTTTCAGATAAATCCCAAAAACTTACAAGTTGCCTTCTAAAAAACTACGTTTTACTAACCGATAATTAACTCGCGCCACAGAGAAGATGTCTTGTGCCTTGGTTACGACAATGCTGTAAGCTGGCTGGTGCTCCTGCGCTCTAAGCAGGCGGATTTCGCGGAAGCCATGCAGATTTCGCCGTCGCAGCCTTTCACGACGAAGGCGATTATCCGCATATCCACATGATGCGCTGGTCGGCTGACCTGAAGTATGGCTTTCTGTGCAAAGACAATCTACTGTACTTGCAATCTGCGTTGAGGAATATGATCTGTGCCGATGAGCTGAAGAATATTGTCTATAAAGACTTGACCGAGGCGGCACGGGAGACCATGCGCAAAATTGTTGACCATCTGGAGTCTGTTGAAAATCCACCAGAAACAATTCAGCAAAAGCTGCTGGGCTTGCGCTGGAATTGCGCATGGTCGGCGGCAAATAGCAAGTACGGATATCTCAAAAAGCCGCTCAAGGATATGGTGGATTCTATCGTGGATACGTTCCAAAAGGAGAGCAGCTTCTGTCTTCGTTTCACCAAGACATTCAGGCAGAAGATTGCCGCATTCGGTGAAAACGGAGCTTACCTTTTTCCGGCATATCTCCGCCGGAAAAGACTCGGCGTTTCCTCTGCGTGCTTACGGAAGAAACGCGCAAAGTAGAAGCGGTCACAAAAATGCAGTTGATCTGCAATTTGCCCGATGGACAGATCGCTCGACTGCAACAAGTATTTCGCTTTTTGCATAATCAGCATATCGATGTACTGACTTGTAGAGCAGCCGACTTCAGTATGAAAGCGCTTCGAGAGACTGCTGACAGAAACCATCAGGTGGGACGAGATTTCCTTTACGGTCAGACTGGCAGAAAGATTGGCCTCTATGTATCGGAACGCATCAAGAATCAACTGAGAATATGTTTGATGCAGCCGCTGATAAAGGTCTATGTATTCGGAAAAGCGGGCAAGTGCAGTGTGAATTGCCGCTTGAACACGGAAAATGTCCTTTGTGCGGTATGCCTCTATCAGTTTCTCGGTATAGCCCGGTTCAAGCGGGAGCTCATAGCATTTTGAAAGATTATCGAACAAATCAAAGTTGTTTTGTAGAATAACAGAGATATGGAAAAAAATCTTTTCCATGCTATTTTCACAGCCGTACTCAAATTGCAGACCGGGCGGGATGAGATACATATGACAGGGACGCAGGATAACAGTTTGGCCAGCGTAGGAAATTTCACCTTCACCACTGCAAATGAAATATAGTCTGGAGAAATTTGATGGAAGCTGATCCATAATCCACTCGCAATCTACGATGGCATATCCGGAGTCAGAGATGCGCACAGCCGTTTGATCGAGCAGTTTGATTGTGTCGTTCTTTTCTATATACATAGCAGATCACCTTTCTGATGTCGTTCCGGCAAATATAAGGTACAACATGGATGCGGAATATGTCAAGTTATATCCGGAAAGCGCTTCTGTGAACGCCAAGATGCAATTTATCCATATTCCTTCTTCTACATGGACAAATCGTGATTTAAATGTGGTAATTTTTAATATGGAAACAGCATGGGTTAATTTGAAAATGTAAAAAATAGTGTACAATTCGCCGAATGAACGCTGCTGTTTTGACAGAACAACTTGTTATTTTACCGAAATATACATGTTTTTTCCGAATATGCGCATTGATACTTTGCATATAGATGCTAGAATGTACATAGTGAGATTGCAAACCGGATTGCAACAAGCAATAAAAAACAAATCTTAAGGAGGAAAAAATGAAAAAGGTTATTGCGCTGCTTCTTACCCTGATGATGATCCTCTCGCTTGCGGCTTGCGCAGCTGCACCAGCGAAGGAAACCAACAGTGAGACAACTGCTCCCGCAGCACAGGAAAACACAACTGAGACGGATGTTCCCAATGATGTTGCACCCGGTGCAGAGTACGAAGGGAAATCGATCCAGATCATGTTCAACTCTGATGATACATGGAATGATGTCATTGACAACTATGCCAAAGCAGCGATTGCGGAGGCGTTCCCGGGATTGAATGTGGAATTTGTTCCGCTTCAGGACGTTCCGGTCGAAACATTGGCAACGGTCGGTGAACTCCCGGATATCTGGTTTGGTACGGTTTCGACCGCGCAGATTGAAGCCGGTATCTGCTTGGATCTGAAGCCGTACCTTTCTGACTGGTTCACAGAGAACTTTAACAATCCGAATTTCTATAATGACAGTAAGGGCAGAGTCTGGGCGGTAGGTTCCGGCACAGATACCTTCTACACCAGTGTCTACTACTATAACAAAGACGTCTTTGCTGCCTGCGGACTGGAGGCACCGAAGAATTTCGATGATCTTCTGAACATCTGCCAGATACTTCTGGATAACGGATATGACATTCCGCTGTCGCATTCCGGCTGGACGACCAGCGTGTATTGGCTTGAGCAGGCTATTGTGTGCTACGATCCGGAAGCGTATGCTGATCTGATGGCCAACAAGACGGATTTCAACGATCCCCGTATCCGTGCAGCAATCGCAAACATTCAGCAACTGGTTGATATGGGCGCGCTTGGAATCGGAACAGTTGAGAAGGATGCAACGGCATCTATTTCGGAGTTCGTCGAGGGAAAGGCACCAATCATGTCTACGATGAGCTGGAACTCTGGCGCAATCGCTGGGCAGACAGACTTTGAGGTTGGACAGTTCTTCCTGCCTTCTGCAAATGAAGCGTATCCGTCCGGCGCAGCATACACCTGCTGGGGTTCCTTCCTCAACGGTTGGAGCGTAAGCGCGTCTACGGAAGATCCCGAGTTGACGGTTGCAGTTCTGAAGACACTGATTGAGCAAGAAGCAAAGCGCAATTTTGATAATGGCCTTGTAACGAACTATAAGGTCGATGGCGAAATCGCGTTCGTAAATGATCTGGACGCAGACCGCTATGAGATGTTTAAGAACGTGACGACTTGGGGCAGTGCATTCTATCCGAATGCGCTGGATGCGAATTCGCAGACGGAATACTTCTCTGTTATCAATGAATGGCTGATGGATGATTCTGATATGACGGCAGATGATGTTTGCGATGCGATGCAGGCAATTTGGGAACAGAATACGTTCTTCGAGGTTTTCTGATAGGACTGCCTTCGAACACAAATAGGAACTATGCGGGCGGGCATTTTTGTGCTGATAAAAGCGGAAAATGCCCGCCGCTTTTAGATTTTGATTTTAGTACAGAGGAACTAATATGAAAAAGTATTATAAAAATAGTATTTATACTGTTTTTTTATTGCCGGCGTTGATCTTGTTTACAATGTTTCTGATTGCACCAGCCTTCGTAATGCTCCCAATCAGCTTTCAAAACAACAACAGTATTATGAATCTCGGATGGGTCGGTTGGGAGAATTATAAGGCAGTATTCTCGGACAAGACCTTTTGGATGAGCCAGATCAACATTTTGAAGCTGCTCCTGCTTACGCTTATCAGTATGCCGCTTTCGTGGCTGCTTGCGTTTGCGCTTGATCGGACATCGGGCTGGGTAAGCACAGTATTCCGGTTTGCTGCCCTCGTCCCATTGATTCTCGCAATTACTTCGGTAGCAAAGCTGTTTCAAGGAATTTATAACGCAAACTGGGGACTTGTAAATTCAATTTTAAAAGCGATTGGCCTCGGTGCGTTGCAGCACTCGTGGCTCTCTTCCAAGGATACTGCGATTTGGTGTATCGGGATCTGTAATGTATGGTGTGGCCTTGGCGCAGGTGTGATCATTAAGTGTGCCGCACTTCGTGGGGTACCAAAAAACTATGTAGAAGCTGCAATGCTGGATGGATGCACCGCAGCTTCCGCCGACTGGAAAATCCGACTGCCACTACTGCGGAACATCATTCAATATGATTTGATTACCGGAGTGATCGGCACACTTTGCATTTATGCGCTGATCGAAGTAATCAGTGTCACATATGCAAAATATACAACTGTACCTATGCTGGAAATTGTAAATACCAGTATGAAAAAGCTGCAATTTGGCATGGGGTGTGCAATGGCAGTGGTATTCTTTATCGAATGCCTGGTAGTTTCAATTATTTTGCATAAGGCAACGGACTGGGAAAATATTGAATACTAAGGGGGCATACGAGCATGAAACATTTTTTAAACAGAAAACAGCTTGGCAGACATGGCTTTATTCGAAAAGGCGTATTGCTTCTATTTTCGGTCATTTTCCTGTTTCCGCTCTATTGGATGGTCTGCCTTTCCTTCAAAACGCAGAGCGAGGCCAGTGCTTCTCCGTTTTCTCCGCCGCGCAGCTTTAGCTTTGATAATTTCAAATCTGTATTAAATCAGATTGATATTGCCGGAGGTATGCTGAACAGCTTCCTGTACGCATTCGCTGTCGCTTCGCTGGTCTGCGTTTTTTGTACAATGGCCGCATATGCCATCTACAGGATGCACAAACGCTCGGCGAAATTTGTGGAGCGATACTTTGTTCTTGGACTTGCCGTTCCAGGTATGTGTCTGGTTGTGCCTGTTTTTTTGATTCTGAAATCACTTGGATTGATCGGAACCTTTTGGGCTGTTGTTATCCCATGCGTGACAGGTAATTTGGCGACAGGCATTCTCCTGATTGGGGCATTTATCAAAGCACTGCCAAAAGAACTGGAAGAGGCAGCAGCAATTGATGGCTGCGGATCGGTAAGGTGTTTCCTGAAAATTATCGTTCCGCTGCTGCGGCCGGGGATCACGACGCGGTTTGTATTAACGTTCCTTAACATCTGGAATGAATATGGAACGTTTAAAATCTTCTGCCTTGGCAAGTCACGCCAGCCAATCACGCTGATGATTGCTGGATTTTTCAATTCCAAATACGCGCTGCACTGGGGAGAAATCGGCGCGGCGATTCTGATGTCTTCTCTACCTGCAATCATTATGTACTGTATCTGCAATAAGCAGCTTGCGAATGCAATGACGATCGGATCAATGTCGAAGTAATTTGGGTACATTTGCTGACATACCCAGAGATAATTTCGATAAGGAGAGGGAAACATATGGACGATACTGCGTTTTACTTCTGGTGGGATGGCGGATTTGAAAGTGTTCATAACCGAAAAAATCAAGCTATCAACCCAGATGAAACCGCGCATGTTGCCTCAAAGAAATATAGACTTGATCTTTCAAGACGAAAATGGGGTATCAGTGGACTGGAAGTGTTTCCAGCTGCGGAGGGGCTCCTGGGACTCCGTCTGCTAGAACCGGAAATACCGCTCGACATGCGGGTGGAGGCCATAATTAATGGAGTCTGTTACCGGGCCGATCCAAAGAAGGATACGCAAAAGAGTATTATGGTATATGACTCCGGTTGCATATGCCACCAGCTGCGGATGAAGGGATGCGGCCTTTATGATAAGAGCGGAGCCCGACTTGCTGACGCTGAGTTTGAGATTGCGTTCTATTGCTGGAATGATTTGTTTACCGCGACTCTTTTACTTTTGGATAAAAATACTCGTCAACCATTAAGAGACGCAAATACAGAGATTCGCCTGTGTTTCAACACTCGCACTGCGATTTTGCGGCCAATGCAAAATACAGCATGGCTGCAGTGCAAACAGGGTGGCGTGCTTATCCATGCGATGGAAACACTGAGCGTATCCAAGGATGAGATCCTATTCCAGAGCTTTGGTACTGCGCTGACTACGTATTGGGAGCCATTGAAGTTGCCGGCTGAAACCTCCTTTCAGGCGCATCAAAAAAACGTATTTGTTCGGGCGCGAATTGGAACAAACTGGGTGGATGGGATTTATGATCCGCTATCTGCTGGTTGGATATTTCCAATTTTAAATGCCGATGAATCGCAAATCGCAATTTACGCGGAAACCGATTCGAAATTGCCAATAGCACTCAGATTGGGCTTGTATCGTGAAGGCCAGGCCAGACTGCGTCCTGATGGAAGCGTTATAGGGGCAGATTTACCAGATGCGGTAAATGCTATGGGCGTGTGCGTATATGCAGAAAATACAGAGGGGTTGCCTTCCGGCACGACATGGCAAATATCGATTGACGGACATGAGTTTCCCGATTATCCGAGACCTTACACGCACAGATGGATTCACCTCTATGCAAGAGGCTGCTGCTCAAAGGAAAAACCATTTTGCGAAACAGTAGCAGTTGGTCGTGGAAAAGTCAAAGGAATCCGTGCTGCAACATTTTCACAGTTGTCACTTCTGGGCTGGGATGACAACCCGCATTACGGGAATCCTCTTGATCGGACGGCAGTTCAACTTTGGCTGCAAGGACTCATTGGAACACAGGAGAGCCTTTGCATATGCCCGGAATCCCATATGACAGACTGCGCAATTACAGATATTCGACCAATTGACACGGCTCATGAATGGGGACCCAATAATGGCGGCGGCGATTTCTTGCGATATCGTATACCGCAAGATCAGACTGTCCATAAAATGCTCGCTGCAAGGTGTGAATTCCTCAGTTATGGTCCGATTTGCAGCAGCGTTCGATATCATATGATTTCGGATGACGGGGCGATTCACGGGGACATCCAATCTGTTATTTTCTCATCAAACGATTTGGCACGTGTCTTTTTTCATGCGGATTATACAGCGGATACAGATATCACACTGAAGGATTTGACGGCAGCATGGTTGGGATGTCCCGGTTATGATAGATCAAGATATGCAAAATATGCTTGGGGGAAAGAGGAACAGGTCTGCGAAGATGCGCTGGTTGACCTCTGCGCTGGAACGACTGAAGCAATTCTACCGGAACCACTAAGAGCTAATATGTGGTTTTCGGCGTACCGCGGTGGAATAATCGACGAGCAATTCAGAGAACCGAACGGGAATAAAGGAATGATTCTCCGCTCATATTCGATTAGTATCAAGAACCACCCACATATGATGCTTCAAGCAAAACGTTTGCAAATTGATGTATTTGACGGAATTACAACGCAATTTTGGCTTGGCCTATATCCGGAAGAAGATCTGCACATATGCGCAGGAGATCATTTGCATATCACATGGGAGTATGTCCCGACGGTGAAATACGCAACAGATATAAGCGCAACAGAAAAAGCGTATTATCAACTCATTTTAGATCATCCAGATAGCTATTGTCCAATCCAGATGGAAGCAATACATGGGAAATGGTCGGCAAGTGCCGTTACCGGAAGCGTTGTATCACAGGATCCAATACTTCGTGTAGCGCTGCATGTTACAGGGTGTACACAGACTGGTATGTTCCGCGTCCGTCATGGCGTTGGATATTTCCCAATAGAGATTCGCTTTTCGGAAAAGCCGGAAAAAATCACACTATTATGCTCACAAAAAAACTGGAAGCGTGTGGGGAATCTGCCGTATCAACTCCACAGAGAAGATGGGAGCTGGATCGCAACGTTTTTAATACAGATTGATTCGCAGAATTTTTCTGCACCAGAGGAAAGTTTGATTACAATTACTGCAAATAATAGCGGGAGTTAAAAGATGAAATACAAAGAAATTCAAGAACGGGTTTCGGCGTGCGATATTACATATAATGTCCTTGGACAGTCTGATCGCAGCGCGATGCCGCTGGGTGACGGAGAACTGGCTGTCAGCGCTTGGGTAACAGAAGACGGTGTGCTACACTGCTACTTGTCCAGGTCTGACGCACTCTCCGAACTGGATCGAACAATCAAGCTTGGCGAGATACAGCTCCGCTTTTCGCCAGTGCAGTTTACAAAAGAAGCATATATGCAGAAGCTGCGTCTGACAAAAGGGCAAATCCAGATTAGCGGCCGTGATGGGATGGTAAAACTGTGGGTCGCGCGCAATACGCACTGCCTTTGCATAACAGGACAGTTTTGTAAGCCTGTTGTGGTTTCTGCAGCGTATCACACGTGGCGGACAGCGCCGTACGAGCCGTTTGGTGAATTCCAGTTCAAACATGGAATACAAGAATCGGCGGACGTTGTGCAGCAGGTAGACGGAAAAACACTGTTTTATCATAAGAACAGTCAGACGTTTATTGAAGAAATCGCCAAGCTTCAAAATGTCAGTGATGCGCAGGCGCTGATCCCGAATTTGCTGCAGGACCGCATTTTCGGAGGGGTGCTGGATATTGAGCAGTCAGAGCGCACATTTTCCATCCGCGTGTTGACGCACAGCGCGCAGCAGAGCGTGGAAGCGTTTTGTGACGCGCTGCATACAAGACTTGTGCATATGGAGCCGCTGGAGGAAAGCGAACGAAATACGCAAAAAGCATGGGAGGCATACTGGGATAAAAGCTACATTTTTGTAGATGGAGACCCCGCAGCAGAAAACGATTATTTAGCGTCACTTGAGCCGTATATGCAGGAGCCGACAGAGTATAGCTGTGCGTGTACATCGCAGATTACGAAAGCCTATACACTTACAAAATACATGACGGCATGCTGCAGCGGAGGTGCGATGCCGATCCTTTACAGTGGTATGCTGTTTAACCTTTGCCCGGGGTTGGACGAGCATTATACAACGCAGAATTTCGGAAGAGTATGTACTGCACAGCCGGCAGTGCAGATGAAAAATGTGAACCCGGATGAACGCTCGTGGTGCAGAGAGCATTTGTGGCAAAATGTCAGGCATCCCTATTACGCGATGCTGGAGCGCGGCGAAACTGAGCCGCTGCTGACATTATTCCGATATTATAGCCGTTTCCAGGAGATAAACCGGTTCCGTGCTATGCGGTATTATCATGCGGAGGGACAGCATAATACCGAAATGACGCTGAGTTGCGGCCTTCAGTCACCAGAAATATACGGAACGAATCGCGTGAACGTGCCGGATGGATATGCAGAAAACCGCTGGGGCGGCGCAGTCGATATTTCGCCGGGACTTGAACTCAGCGGACTGATGTTGGACTATTATTTCTTTACAGGTGATCAAGCGTTCCTGACAGCTACGCTGCTTCCGTATTATTATGATCTTCTGCGTTACATCGAAACAAGATTCCCAAGTGTTGAAAACGGAAAAATGCAAATCGGGCCGCTGAACTGCATAGAAACCTACCGCGATACAATCAATCCGATACCGATCATTGCCGGACTGCACAGCACCCTACAGCGGGTATTGTCTATCCGCGCATTGCCTGAACAGCAGCGGCTGTATTATTTACAGTATCAGAAAAAGCTTCCTCCAATTCCGTGCAATGAAGACACGCTCCTGCCAGCAGAGTCATTCCAGGAGGAACGGTATAATGTGGAAGTGCCTGAACTATATGCGATCTACCCATTTAGAAACTATATGCAGAATAAACCGAATCTTGAACTGGCAAAGAAAACATATTCTTTACGAACGAAAGAGTATGGGATCGATCAGCCGTTTCAAATCGGTTTGACGCCAAAGGCCCCAAGTTATTCCGGCTGGCAAAGTGCCGGCGTTGTGGCAGCACTTCTTGGACTTGAGGAAGACGCAGCGGAAATTCTGCGCAGAAACTGTGCACTTCAAAATCCCGGAACACGCTTCCCAGGAATGTGGGGGCCGATTTATGATGCAGTTCCCGATACGGATCATGGTGCAAACATTCTGAACCAACTTCAGAAAATGGTGATGCAGGTGGAGGGGCGTACGATATTTATTTGTCCGGCGTTTCCAAAGAAGTGGAATGTTGCATTTAAATTGTTTGTGGATGCTGAAACAATAATGGAAGTCAAATGCGAGAATGGTATTTTTTCTGACATAAGACAAATTGGGCTCGATGGAAAGGTCGTTGACAGATACATTGTAAAAAACATTTGCGAATGAACTGCAAGTCAACCGCACCGCGTTATGAAAGGAGAGACGGATGAAAAAAGTAATTTCATTATTTATTGGGCTTGCTCTTATGTTTTATGCCCTGTGCTTGCCCCTAAATGCTGCTGCCTTTACATCGTTTTATGTATCACCAAACGGAAGCGATAATGCAGATGGCTCTATTGCACACCCTTTTTCTACGATAAAAAGAGCGCAGGAGGCTGCGCGGGAAATTAACCAAAACGCGACAGGAGACATATATATATTTTTGCGAGGCGGAACGTACTATCTGGATGATGTGATTTCTTTCTCATGGCTGGACTCAGGATTTAACGGACATCGAATTATTTATACAAGCTTCCAGAATGAGAAAGTTACCATTAGTGGTGGCATGCGCATTGAAAATTGGAGTGTGTACGATAGCAGTCGGAACATCTGGAAAGCACCTATTGATACGAATGGATTTTATTCTCGTCATCTATATGTCGATGGAGTGAAAGCGACACGCGCGCGTAGCGAGGGAAGGCCTGAAGGTTTTGTGTTGGACAGGCAGAATGGCTTTAACCTTCCAACTTCAGGTGTATATTCCAACATGAGTAGTTGGAGGAATCAGGATGACATAGAAATTCACCAGCAAGTCCAATGGGCACATCAATGGGGGTCTGTCAACAGAATAGAAAACGGGAAAATATATATGGATCAACCGTTTTGGCAATGGACTTGTCACTTTGCAAATTGGAATATTGGTATGCTCTATCCGGATACTATAGAAAATGCGTTTGAATTACTTGACCAGGTTGGGGAGTGGTATCTTGATAGAACTGAGGGCTTCTTATACTACATGGCGTCTGCTGGAGATGCACCATATAACCATGTGATTGTTTTGGGCAGGCAGGAAACGTTGATAGATGGAAATTTGAATGGGAATGGCGAAAAGATCCTAAGGAATGTATCATTTATCAATTTGTTTTTTTCCGATACTACATGGCTGCGGCCCGGAAGCGATATAGGCTACGCAGATCATCAAGCTGGCGTTTCGATGGTTGGCGATAATGTTGAAAAGGTATCCCATAGTGCGATAGAATTTGAATATACACAGGATGTACGGTTTGAAAATTGTACAATAGAACGAATAGGATCATCGGCAATTGCTTTTGGTGAGGGATGTAAACGTAATACTATAACCGGTTGTACGATCCAAGATGTTGCCCTAAATGGAATATCCATCGGCGGTATAGATTTTGAAAAGAACCACAATACGAAAGACGAAACGACCTATGTTGCGGATAATGTGATTACACAGAATACGATAACGAGAATAGGAAATGAGATTGTTAGTGCCGTTGGAATCATGGGAGGGTATGTTCACGGGCTTGTAGTTGATCACAACTCACTTTCTGATCTTCCGTATACTGCTATTTCTGTTGGCTGGGGCTGGGGCGGCTTGGATATCGATTTTTATAATTATGATGCCGTTGGTGCTAATAGAGTGTCGTGCAATTATATTGACAACTATATGAATCAAGCTTTCGATGGTGGCGGAATCTATACGCTAGGTCGACAAGATAACTCAATTATTCGGGATAATGTGTTGCATCGACAAGAAAATCTATATGCCTATTTATACTTGGACAATGGTACGCGAGGCTATACTGTGATCAATAACGTTGTTTTACCAGCGAGTCAAGGGACAAGTTATTGGCTATTAGTAAATGATGCATGCGGTGGCCCAGAGTATCAGTCAACGCACGGTAATACAATTACACACAACTATTTTCCAAACGGCATGAAGGTTTACCGTTGCCCAAGCACAAATACACTGAAGGAAAACTGGGGATATACTAATTCTGCTTTGCCAACACATGCTCAAGAGATTATCGATTTTGCGGGAGCTCAAAATTCAGAGTCCCCTACCCAACGTCAACAAGTACTTAGCGGGCGCGCTTTTGTAATTTATGACGAAGCGCATGAGGCATCTCTGCATGAGGGGAGCAGTGACGGGGAGTTGGTGCCTGTTAATTCTGAAATTGCGGATCGGGCATGGATTATGGATGAAGTCTTCGATGGTGTGTACTGTATTGTTAGTGCAAAAACCGGACGAGTCCTGACTCCCTCAAACCATTCTGTGGATTCAGGTGCAAGTGTGATTTCTTATACTCGCCAGGGAACTACATCGCAATACTGGAGACTTATTGAGCAGGAAGCAGGAATCTATAAAATTCAAAGTTATAGAGATGCGTCGATCTGTTTGTCAATATCTGAAGATGGCTATCTTGAACAGAGAATGGATAATGGTTCGCAGGTGTGGTTGCTTGAATCTGTTCCATTGCTGTCCATTCTTGATGCTGAAGGTGGTACTGTAAGCGGCGCAGGGTTTTACCTTTCTGGTGAAACAGTTAATTTAACCGTGGCTCCGGAGGTATATCGCAAGTTTAACCGGGGTCTCGAAATGCAGACTGATCTAATGTGGCTTTCTGATACCAGCTTTATTATGCCAAATAGAGATGTCACCTTAACACCGGTTTTCGGATATCAAGAATATCGAATTATCAACAGTTCGAGTGGAAAGGCATTAGCGGCGAGAACTCCAGAGTATGATGGGGATATTCTTATGCTCGATGATGTTAAGAGCAGTGACGCGCAGCTCTGGCATTTTGCAAAGAGTGGCGGATATGTCCAGATCGTGAATATTTCCACCGGCTATGTGATTACACCATCGTTCCACTCATCAACCAGCGGGGAGGGAATTATTGTTTATAACAATAGTGGAAATGCTTCGCAATTCTGGTCTCTGGTTGATGCGGGGTCTGGGGCATTTAAAATTGTGAGCAAAAGAAATAAGAAAATATGTCTTACGCCATCAAACCATTCTTCTGAAAATGGAACACAAATTATACAATGGAAATTTGATGGAAACGCCGATCAAAACTGGTTTGTTGTGAAAAATGAATCGTGAAAATTTAGAGAACGGGAAAGCAGAATCTTTGCTGTTTTTGGGTATAGCTGCAATTACTGCATTAATCTGCTCTTAGGCGCAAAAAAACACTGCCATGCCATATGCCTGGCATGGCAGTGCTATAAAAGCAGAAATGCGGTTGGAGTATGGTTTCCATTGAGTGCGGTTAAATGTTGGCGCGGGTCAGGTTTGAATAGAATGGATATATGCATCAACTGTCGTCAGGACCCCGCCATGTGTGCGAGAATATTCAGCTGCGAAGACAGTTAGATGATTGCCGACGGAAGTTCGGATGTCAGAAACAGAAGGTGTTTTCTTTCCTTCACACAGCAATTTCCACAAATCATCCATAATGCCAATATCGCCGCCGCCATGACCGCCAGCTATGCTTTGGTCGATTTCGAATTCTGAGGTCTTTATGATATCTCGACGGTTATGACCATATCGTTCGGAGCTCGGATCTTCATCGCAATAAGTGAATAATTCGATCGTGTCAAAATCTGTGGAGGTTAACTCGGCCTTTGTACCCATGATGTGGATTCGACGGCCACCTTGGTTAAACGGAGACATAGTAAATACAACCGTCTCACCGTTTTCGTATTCCAAATTAACGGTTTGATGATCGACAACGTCATTGTCACACTGGAATACACATCTGCCATAACCGGATGTTTCCAGCCATTGCTCTGTTTCTTCGGGTGTAAAACGTGTGCCGTCCGGATGGCGAGGTGGAAAGAGATACCCTTCTTCGGCGGGATAGTCCCGATAGATTTTGAGCGTGTTGTAGGGACACCGCTCTGCATACGGACATCCTAGAGTACAGCGTTCGGGGGCATCGTTTGGACAATTCTCCTTGCGGAAATAGCTCAAGCGTCCAAATGACTGTACCTTTTTGCATTGGCTCTGCAGAAGCCACTGCAAAAGATCCAGGTCGTGGCATGATTTTGCCAACAGCATGTTGGAGGATTCCTCTGTGTTGCGCCAAGGGCCACGAACAAAAGAGTGCGAATAATGAATATTTCCAACACATTCTGTATGAATGATATTGATGATTCTTCCAAGGCGACCTTCTGCAATTACCTGCTTGACTGCTCGTGCAAAAGGCGTATAGCGGAGGACGTGGCAGACAACAACAGGGACACCTTTTTGCTCTGCGGCATCACGAATTTGAATGCACTCTTCCGGAGTCGGTGCGACAGGCTTTTCGAGCATAAGAGGATATCCTTGTTCAATAGCCTTCATAGCAGGGGCAAAGTGAAGCCGGTCTTGCGTACAGATCATTGCAAAGTCTGCGATTTTTCCCCGCGCCAGCAGTTCGTCATAGGTTTTATAGCAGTTTTCTTTCGGAATATGGTAATATTCGCGCATAAATTCGCGTGTCTGTTCGTTTGGGTCAGCAATACCGACCAGTTCATATCCGCCGTGCATATATGCGTGCTGTGTATAACATTTGCCGCGATTGCCAGCACCGATTAGAATGAACGTGAGCTTTTTCATAAAGACAATCCTTTCATTAACTTTATCAATAAATAAATCATAGCATGCATGCCGCATTGGTGTATATAGAAATTCGGACATTCTTTTTTATACTTTGGCTAACTGGAGGAATGAACGTGCAGGAATTTGCATGGCATACCTGTCAACTTCAAAACGCTGTAACTGTCAGCGGATTGCATACGGCATTTATTGAAACATTTGAGCCTTCATTTGCCGGACATATGGAAAAACATAATTTCTGGGAGTTGGTAGCTGTGCTTGATGGCGAAGTGTGTGTAGAAACAGAAGGTCAAACTGTTTGCCTGAAAAACGGCCAAATGATTTTACATCCGCCGATGGAACTGCACCGGCATTTTAATTGTTCAATGAAAAGGAATACGTTTGCGGTATTATCTTTTGATGCAGTTATTGCACTGAAAGAGGCGGCGGGCATATATCATTTAAACATAGAGCAAAAGCAACAAATCTGTCGCCTTATCCGTTGTATCAGACAGATATATGAGATTCACGAAAACAGAACCGTTTTTAGGTTAAAGTCAAACGATTTAATGGTGCAGCAAAATCTTAAATCACAATTAGAACTGCTGCTTTTGTCGATTTTGGGTTGTGAAGCCCAACTTGCGAGAGACAATCCGGAATATTCACGTATTATGACAGTCCTACGGGAGAGAATAGCAGACAATCTCAGTTGCTGCGAACTGGCGCAGGAGTTGGGAATGAGCCAGTCGAACCTGAAACGAGTTTTCTCATCATACTCCAGAGTTGGTATTATGCACTACTACCGATATTTACGGACAGAATATGCTGCTGTCCTTTTAAAAGAGGGGTTATCTGTACACGCAGTTTCGGAGCGGTTAAACTATTCTTCTCAAAGTGCTTTTTGTAATTCATTCAAGAGAATGTGTGGAATATTGCCATCGGATGTACGACTCATAAATTTGAAATCGACTGAAAAATATTAGCGCTTCCATCCAACATCCAAATTAATAGACTTTGTTCTTCCCGCCCGTGGTAACTGTTTGGGCGGTCAGACTGAAGAAAACATAGCCATGGCAAAAAAGGTAAACACAGAAAGCGATATCCGCGAGCGAAAAGACGGGCGTTGAGAAAGATGGCACGCTGACGCTTATGACAAAAACGGAAAGTGGATCACATTAAGGGAATTCGTGGTAAAATGTGGGTAGAAGCGAGAAAGAAAAGTTCTACCAGAATGATTGCTGAAATGGAAACACTTAATATTTAATATTTGACGAACGGACGAATACACACCATGTACGGCTATACGTTGTACGGGATTGGTTATGGACCAGTTCCTGAAAAAACACTAATACAAATTAAATAGTAGGAGGAAATATGAGAATTCTATTTCAAGGCGACTCCATTACGGATTGCCTGCGCAGCAGCTATGACAGCGGCACATTTGTGGGAAGCGGCTATCCTTGCCTGATCCAGGCAGATCTGTGCCTGAATCGCACGGATATTGAAGTGCTGAACTGCGGCATCAGCGGAAACCGCGTGACGAATCTGCTTGCCCGCTGGAAAAAGGACTGCATCAATCTGCATCCAGACGTTATTTCGATCCTGATCGGCGTTAACGATGTCTGGCACGAGCTGTCTCAGCAGGAGGGCGTGGATGCGGAGTTGTTCGAGGAGACCTATCGGGTGCTGCTGCGATACACCCAAAGGACGCTCCCCGAAGCGAAGCTCATTCTGCTTGGCGCATTTCTGACGCATGGAACAGCGACAGATGGTACACAATGGGATGGATTCTATAAGGAGGTCGCGCTTCGCAATGCCATCACGCGCCGCCTTGCCGCGGAATTCGGCGTGGAGTTTTTAGATCTCCAGAAGCTCTTTGATGAAGCGTGTGAAATGCTTCCTCCGGAGCACTGGACGCAGGACGGTGTTCACCCCACGGCTGCGGGCCACCGGCTCATTGCGAATGTTTTGGAGAAAAAGATGCAGCCGACCCTAGCGGATGCTGAAAAAAGATAGGATAAGTGAATATATCTGCGTATACGCATATTCTGAAAAAAGAGATAGGAGGAAGAACAATGCCAATTATTGAGTATGACGAGTTCTCTGAGTTCCAACAAGAACACTTTATGTTCCAAGGACAATGTGCAAAAGTCCTCATTCCGGCAGAAAAAGCAAATGGAAAATGGGCAATCAAAACAGAGTATTTTGGTGCGTTTCCGGAACTGGAAATTGAACTTCTGAAAAGAGGATGGCATGTTGCATTCATTCAGAATGATAATCGGTGGGCAGAAGAAAAAGATTTGCATCGTAAGTGTGATTTCATACGCTTTGTATCAGAAAAATATAGGCTCGAGACAAAATGCGCTGGAATTGGAATGAGCTGCGGTGGACTGTTTGCTGTAAAAACGGCTGCGATGTGTCCGGATTTGTTTAATTGCCTGTATTTGGATGCGCCGGTTATGAATCTGCTCAGCTGTCCATGCGGACTTGGTGATGGGGCAAATTTCTTTGCCGAGTATCACCAGTGTACCGGACGAACCATTTCACAAATGCTTAACTATAGGCAGAATCCAGTTGATCTGATGCATGTGTTAGCCGAACATCATATACCGATTATTCTTGTTGCTGGAGATGACGATCATGTGGTGCCATACAAAGAAAACGGGGAAATACTTGAAGAGTATTATCGTAAGCAAGGTGAAATACTTGAAGTGCACTTAAAAAAGAATGCCGACCATCATCCACACGGCTTGGAAGATCCTAAAATGATTGCTGACTTTTTAGAAAAACATAGTATAAGCCGAAGCGATGTTCTTGAAAGGTAGCCATAATCAGCGAACCCAGTTTATTCTTATAAATTCTTATAAATCTCAAATAATTGCTTTTTGAATACCCCCGGCACTGCAATAAAAAACGGCAGTTTGAGGTGAGTATTCCGCCCCAGATTACGCACCTCGACCGCTCAAATTGAGCATCCGTTCCGGCGGGATTGAGCACCCTCGCCGCCGGCGTTGAGCACTACGGTAAAATGTAGATATGCACCGTATTTTACGGTGTAAATATCTGCAAGGAGGTCACCTGTATGACCAATTACCGCGAGATCCTCAGGCTCCATACAGGAAGTATGCCCTGCTCATTATTGACGAATGGCTTCTGTACCTTTTGAAAGAAACGGAAGCCAGAGACTTATTGGAAATCGTGGAGTCCCGGTACAAGCGAAACTCCACGATCTTCTGTTCCCAGTTTGATATCCCGGGCTGGCCGGAAAAGTTGTCTGACCCACTGCTGGCTGATGCCATCTGCGACCGAATCGTCCACGACGCCTACACCATAGTCATTGGCGGCAAGGAATCCATGCGCAAGCGGAAGGGGCTGTAGGATGTCTGACGCCTTAACTCCGACCATATTTATGATACCTTGACAGTTTTGTGCTGTCCATATTCAACCTGAGCGGTGGGACTGCTCAATCCGGGCGGTCCCATTGCTCAATTCAAGCGGAACCGCTGCTCAATTTCGCCGGTCGAGCTGATTTTGCAGAGCGGCGTACGCAGTCTTGAAGGGTGCGTCTGGGGATTTCATATGATCTCGATGCTTCGTGAAAACTCATTTGCTCCCTGCGCATCCGCTCTATGATCTCTACTTTCTGTGTTCCTTTATACTTGCGCTGCCCTTTCGGCATATTAAAACACCTCATTTCTTAGTACAAGTATTTTACCATACTTGTCTAACAAATGGGGGGCTGTTCAATCTTGGACAGACGACTTTATATATTTGCCTCTGCATGATTACATCGCCCTCCGTCATTTATCTGGTAATACTTATAAATATATTTTTATTCAAGGATTACTATAGAATCGTAAATAGCTTTATTGAACTTGGCCGATTTAAGAAGGCAAAAGAGTGGGAAGATTGGATAGAGAGGCACGTTCCTTCGGAGGAAGATTTTGCTCTCGATGCTTTTCACAGAGCTCTTGATTCGTGCAAATTTCTTGGCACAGACTTAGTTGAAGTCGGTGATTTGAACGCATGTTGCGCAATTTGTGCTACATATA
>OLQC01001183.1_pt1 | contig 22218 bp, 12 predicted proteins | sample 1672471 | NCBI WGS metagenome assembly OLQC01 (sample SAMEA3136689, study PRJEB25190) | human gut metagenome | biome: human gut; feature: human-associated habitat; material: faeces | place: Austria | collected 2013
CCGAGATCGACCTGATGCTCGAGGCCTTCGGCATAGAGAGGTCGCTGTCGGCCAAGGGCCGCCCCCCACGACAACGCCGTCGACGAGTCGGCCAACGAGATACTGAAGGCCGAGCTCGTACACCGCGAGGCGTTCGGCACGACATGCGAGCTCCGGGCCGAGCCCTCGGACTGCATGCACCGGTACGACAGCTTCAGGATCCACTCGACGCTGGGCTACATGTCTCCGGTCGAGTTCAGGGAGGCGGGGCTGTCCCTCCCGGAATCGTCCAAATAGGTGTTCCCAATCCAGCTAGGGACCTGGTGGGGATAACCGTCCCGGCGGAGGAGTGGCCTCTCACGGTGCAAACCGACGGCGGCGCGGTCTGCATGTGACGCAAGTGGCGCCAAGCGTGCGGCTCCGGGGTGGTGCGCTCGATGTCGAGGAGGGCCCGGAGCCCCGACAACGCGCGCGCCGAGAGGTTCTTCGGCACGCTCAAGTGCGACTTCTTCGAGGGCAGGGACTTGACCGGCGTGCCGTTCGACGAGTTCTCCCGCCTGATCGGCGAATATATCGAGTGGTACAGGGACGACAAGCTCAAGAAGGACCAAGGATGGAAGACCATTAGGGAGTATCGCGAGGAGAGGGGCTATGCGGCATAGCGCCGGGACATGGTCCGGAAAAACGTCCGAGGTCCCAAGTATCCCAATTCATTGCCCCGGGGTACAACGCAACCATCCAAATCATCCAGCAAACTAATAAAGCAGTAAATGGAATAAGAAACAGATGTTTACGGAGATGTTCAGCTAAAAGGCAATACAAATTTCCCTTCGCATCTTCAATGCGCAATCACGAACTGGCAGTAACATCGATTCCAAAAACACGAAGATCAAGCAAAATAAAAATGTAAGGACTATCATTTGAAAGATAAGACTGGAAGTCGAAGCAGATTTATAGCCCTTAATTGCAATATTCTCTCCAAATGAAAACGCAAAAGCCAAGCTGGCTCCACAAATCAATAGCAAAATATCAGAACCATCAATCAGACGGCCTTTATTTATTTTCCTAATCATTGACCCCAATGTCCTCTACGTAGTAAACGAATTTATATTTGTAATCATCGAAACTATGAGAAGGGAATAAACCAAGATTCCACTAGATAATATAGGGCAGGATTAGTGGAAACAAGCTGCCCGTATCTACCAATGGAAAACAGATTTAGAGCGGAAAGAAACATACCTATAATTACTAGGGCCGAAAAACAGCCGATAATATGATTTCGCACATTCATGGTTGCAGCGCTTAATAATGAAAGCAGACAAAGTACACTCGCGATAACCGCAAGCCAAGCAAAATCAGATTGATAGCGCATCGAGATACTAGCGACCTGAACATCCGTAATTGCAAAGACCAGCATGAGCGCAATGCAGACAATAACAAACAGATTAATATCTATCGGTCTTTTTTGTTCGCCTCTAGCAACTAACGGCCAGGTAAAAATAAACAGACATGCCGGAGAAAATGCAAATAGCCCGCCATAATAAGGCTCAATATGGAGCTCGCCATGATAGCTAGACAGGCCGCCAATTTCTGAGAGGAACGGAAAACTAGGTTCAACCCTCAACGGCTGACAGAAAAACATATATACACCCCCGAAAGCACGCGAAAGAGGATGCGCTTGATGCACCATATCAAAACCAGTCAAATTGTAAGAAGCACCAAATTCAGTAAAGGAATCAAAGCGCAAATAGTTATAAATCAGAGCCCCAACGCCAACAACAAAGAACGGCAATAACACTGCGAAAGTATTTGCAAGTCCTTTTTTAGAGAAAAATAGTCGATCTTCAGTTAACTCAGTCCAAAAGATTGGAAAGGCAAATAAGCAAACCAATACATACGCAGGGCGACATTCGAGAGTGAGGGCTATGCAAAGTGAGCCCAACACAAGCTCCGTTATTTTGAGATTATTCTCAGCAGAGTGAATCCAAAACGCCAAGCCCAAGAACGAAAAGCCTAATCCAGACAGTATGGGCAGAGAGTAAACAGTTGGATAAAAAACTTGCGTCAAAAGTCCCCCTCCAAAAGAAAGCAGAAAACAGGCGAGGAGAAAAATGCCGAATGACGCAGACTTGAAATATCGCCGGATAAGTTGATAAATTAAGCACGCAGCAGAACAAATAAAGAACACGGCATATAAAACGACAGCATAATCTGTGCGTAAATCAGAACCTGTAACCAACTTAAACGGAACAAAAGTCAGTAGAGCGGGGAGCACCCCAAAATATGAATAATAATGACCATTATAGTATGCATAATCCCAATACGTTGCCTCACCAGTTTCTTGTGATAAAGCGGCTCGTGCTCCTGCATCATAAGGGTTACTCATGTCGTCGAGCCAAGACGGAGGGGTTAAATCTAGATATAGATGTCCTTCCAATAGAGCGTTGGACAAATGGTTGTACTGATTCTGATCTTGAATAAAGCTACCGTTCTCTGTATGGGCATCACCAGAATATAAATTAACGCCAGGCTGAATAAGTTTGCCAGTAGCAGCCGCAAAAAGAACCACCCCTAAGATCAGAGCGACCGTGAGGCGCATTTGAATCGAATCAGAAAGGTCCAGGGGCATAGCAAACAAACGCGACTTAGAGCTAAATGCATAGACTAGATATCCAAGAACACAAAGTACGACAAATCGGATTGGTGAAAAATAAAATGGCACATGTCGATTAAAGGAAATGTTTACAATCGAAAAACTATCGCCTTTAGCAACCTGTGGATAAATGTTAACCTCATCAACCTCCCCAGCTGGATGTATTCGAATATAGTGAGATGTAGATAGCAGATTACACACTGTTTGTGCCCCCACGGGCATCGGGGTTTCAGTATTTCCAGTGTCTTTTATTGATATTTTATAATTGACACCCTTTCCAACACGCAATGAGTAGGCCTCTTGCTTCAGAGGCTGAATGTGAACATTCTGGATGTTCACAGAGTTAAAGCGAAATGAAAGACGGCCGCCTTCTTCTGTCATTTTATAGGTATGCTCATTGATTTTTTCAATGCCATTAAGGCTCATGGACGAACAAGGGACTGTTTGAAAAGCAAATGATTCCCAAAACGGAAAATTAAACAGGAACAACTCGAGTACAAGCACGATAAATAGTGGTCTTAATTTACGTGGTATTAAATACTTCTTACTAGTCATATCTTCTCTCACGTGTAACTCGTTCGATTAATGCATCGGATCGTTAGATGAAACGCCCGAAGGAGCCGTGGGGAGCTAAAATCCAGTCAAAATCAATATCATGACAAGTTATCCCTCATCGTCAAATGTCTCCAACCCTTAGGCCTTACAAGCGCGACCATGATTTTCATAGATAAATTTAGAATAACATACGAAGGAGGATTGACCGTAGTCCCCATTTGTTTGATAGACACCGAGCACCTATTCCACCTCCCAGCTTCCAACAGACTAAGCCGTATCATTAAGAACAAAGCGCTGGCGAATCTGCCTCAAAGCAGAACCGTAATGATCCGATGCTTCGCACTCACCCCAGAACATATCGTCAATCTACGAAACAATGTGAATATCGAATGGAACGGGTGAACATTGGCGTCTGGACTATAATTACCGCCATTTACATCAAGCGTCTTTGAGACTTTGCATTACAGATAGCATGATGGCCATCGCAGTATTCGTAGCTGAAAAGCTGAGCAAGCGTTCTATTGCTGTTGCAGGACTAAATTATCGCTCCGTTCGAGCTTATGCTACAGGCATCGCCAATGACCTTAGCGGTGGAACTGCAAGCGCGACTTAACTTGAAATAACCCTTCGGAAGGATATCGCCTCATTTTGCGACCGACGAGGACGTACTCAACAGGGCAAAATGAGAGGCGTCCTTATTAGAACTCAACTCAACGTTTACGCCATTGGATGTGCCGGACCCCCTCGATCCAAGATAAAATCCGGGCCTCAGGGCGCTCTCGATGAGATACGTACCATCAGGCTGCTTGGCGGCTATCCACTTTTGAGCATACGTGCCGTTGGACGCGTACTGGGCAATGTTTGTTCCTGCGGAAGCGTTTCCTCCAGCGACATCAATCACCTTATAAGAGCCAGCGTTCGTAAACGTAACATAGCCCTTGTCGTCATGGGAAACGACCCAACGCTGAGCATTACTCATGTTAGACCCGTACAGCTGGATATTGGCGCTATTGTCTTTCGAGCCGCCAGCAACATCCAAGACAAACGAGTAATTCTTGCTCGAGCATACGAGATACTCGCCGTCTGCCAAATCGGATACGTGCGCCTTGGCCTCAGCATCTTGCTCGGAGCGCAAGCACTTAAAGACAGAAGGTGCAAATGCAACAGAAAGCTCACGGGCATCGCCTCTGGAAACCGTGACCAGCTTACCGGAGGCGTTTACGCCTAGAGCACAGCCAGAACCAGCGTTAACGATACGATACAAGCCATTACCGGCATCTTCGATGGCCCAGTAATAATTAGACGACGAGGGCGAGGCACTCCCCTGCTTAACAACAGCGCCGGGAACTATGTCCCCGTCCTGGGCATAGAGATAGCGATAGGATTTTGCAGATTTGATTGCGTAAAGACCCTTGTCGGCCTTGTATTCAAAGCCAAATCCCTGCGCAATAGTCCCATTAGAGCTATATAGCTGAATAGCGGCACCACTATCCATGCTACCGCCGGTCACATCAAATACGCGACCATCAGAAGCCGTTACGATAGCAGACTGAGAATCAATTGTTTGACCCTTAGAAACATCTCCGGCTGTATACAGGCGGAATCGCTGGGCATCGGTACCATTATCATCATAGACCTGGACATTCGTCCCGTTGGAAGTAACCCCAGATGCAAGATCCAAGACAAAGCCGGTCTTAATCGCGGAGCAAATCTTAACGGAACCATTTCCGCAATCAATGAGAATCCATTTCTGAGCCCAAGAGCCATTAGGCGCGTACTGCTGAACATTTGCGCCAGCTTTCTTGCTCCCGCTGGAGACGTCTAAAACCTTGTCCGACCCTACATTGGTGATGGTTACATAGCCATTCTTGTCATACGTAAACGTCCAGCGCTGAGCCGGCGTAGCGTTAGACGCATACACCTGCAGATTTGCACCGGATTTCGTAGATCCGCCGGAAATATCGAGGACCTGGCGCTCGGATAAAGAACCGATAGCGTATTGAGCGTCCTCCTTCACGAGTCCCTTGCTGGAAGCAGCAAGATCATCAAGCTCCTGGCGAACGGTACGTGCCGAAGCGAGCGTCCATTTTTGAGCATCAGATCCGTTATAGGTATAAATTTGCAGCGCGGAACCACTCACGCCGTTGCCGCCAGGAACGTCAATAGCTTTGCCGGACTTAGAGTTTATGAATGAATACTCGCCATTGCCGCAGTCAATAACAGACCAATGCTGTGCACTGGTACCGTTAGAAGAGTATTGAGAGATAACGCCACCGTTGGAAACGGAGCCCCCCTGAGCCTCAAAGGGCTTGCCAGAGTTAACGTTTACGATTTCATACAGGCCATTACCGACCTGCTTAAAGGTAAACATCTGTGCTTGGCTATTGTTGGTAGTGTAAATCTGGAGACGCGCGCGATCATCAGAAGACCCACCGTAGATATCCATGACCAGCTGCGAGTTGAGCATACTCTTAATAACGAAAGCCTTGTCGGTCTCTACTGTCGAAGGAGAAGCAAAGGTAAAACGCTGGGCATTCGATTTATTCGGAGCCCAAATCCTAACCGAAGTGCCATCCGCGGTGCTACCGTTACTAAGATCGAGTGCCCAGTTACCCAGGGCAGACTGGATATAAAAGCCGCTATCGGCAACACGAATATGCCAAAGCTGACGATTGTCTTGAGCATAAACGGCTTGAATAACCGAAGAGCCACTTTGCGCTTTGTCGCCCTCAACGGATAGATATTGTCCAGTAGATTCGCTCTTAATTCGATAGGCCCCGGAACCAGCCGACTCAAGAATAAAACGCTGATTTGAAGACCCTTGAGCATGGAACAAAGAAAGCTGCCCGTCATCACCAACAGTAACGCTCGAGGAATCCTTTGTTATCGAATCGATATAGTAAGTCCCGTCCGCAAGAGCATAATCGGGCAGATTAACTACGTTGACAAAATCAGCCGAGGAAAAAGCATTCATGTCAACAGTGTTGGCGGTGATGCCGTCAAGTCGCTCCGACGAAGTGTACTGCCATCCGTACTGTCCGGCGCAACTAAATGAAGTCCTGAGCTTTGGGCCGTATTCCGCGATCCAAGACACACGGGGACGCACACTCGCAGCTTTGAGATAGGTATCGGCGTACCACCGACCAGAATAAATGGATACGTTGTTAATGCCAAAACCAGAAAGCGTATTAAAATAAGCATTCACAATACCCTCGTACGCCGAGGCACTATTAGGCGATATCGCATTACCATTTCTGTCGTAAAACGATTCAAGGTCATAAAAAATCGGCAGCGACAGATCGTACAGGCTGTACTTATTTACAATCTGCTGGGTAAAGTACGCCTCACTTGTAGCATCATTCGAATTCTGAGCCGTACTAAAGATATACACACCAAAAGGAATTCCCAAGCGACGAACCTCACGCAAATTGCGCTCAAACTGTTTATCAAAATGGGTCGTCGAATAACCAAAGCGCAAAATTACAGCATCTACGCCAGAGTTTTGCACCTTATTCCAGTCAATCGAACCCTGCCACTCAGAAACATCAATGACCTTTAGCGCCGGAGACGCAAAAACCTCGCCGTATCCGTTATAGAACACTTTAGAAGCGTTCGTGCCGCCCCAATAGGGAGACCCGTTTGCAGAACGATCATCGAGCGCAGCGGCAAGCGGCTCACCCTCTATCGAGCTACCGGCGGTATAGTCGTTGGAATCATCCGCTGGATGCGCCTCACCATAGGCAAGACGTTCCTCGAGAGATGCATCAACCGGGAGAGAACCATCGTCGGCAAAAACAGGGGTTGCCCCCAGGCTGCAAAGCAGGCCGAGGGCAACCAAAAGCGACGATGCGAGACAAGTTTTCTTGCACATAACCATCAACCTAAATCGAAACTAACAAAGGGCGATATTGCGATACCAACCCCAAAGCAGCGTGTACGTGGTTCCATAGTAATTGACCCAGTCATTAAGCCCGCGAACGTTAACTCGACCAATGTTCTCAATAGCTTTGCCATCACCAATATAGATTGCAATATGGCCCCACCTAGAGCCCGCCCAAGTGCGGGAGTGGGACGGAACAGCGATAATCATACCAACTTTCAAATTAGCGCGGTTGCTGTCGTGGCAATAAGACCAAAACATGTCGCAGGCATCGCCGTAAGCATAGCCGTAACCAGCCGCATTAAACACCCTCGAAATCCACGCGGAACAAAGATTGGCACCAGGAGAAGGAGTGGAGTATGCAATGTCGACAAGTCGCCTTTGCGCGCCGTTAGCGTCAGCGTAAGGTTGCTCAGAAACAATCGTAGTATCAAAGCGCCATGAGTCGCTACCACCGTTGCCAAGAGCAAGACCGTTATCGCCGTTCATCAACGCGAAAGAACCGTCAGCGAGCATCGAATAAATTGCGATACTGCCGCCATCGGCAAGGCGAAGCAGCCACTTTTGTGCACCAGAACCATCCAGTCCCATTGCTGAACAGAAGCGCCATTAGATGCGTTAGCGTTCGGCACGTCGAGCGCCTTCCCAGACACAAGGGAGTCAGGCTGTAGGCGCCGTTTCCCAAAGAACGGACATACCACTTTTGGGCGTTCGTTCCATTAACGGAATACAGTTGTACGCGTGCCCCGGCGTTGCAAGAGGCTCAAGCAACATCCAGAACACGATCACCGCTCGATTGGTTCACCACAACGTAGACGCCATCGTCAATAAACGAAGCCGCAACAAAACGCCATGCCTGAGCTGACGTAAAGTTATTAGTACACATCTGAATCGCGGTGCCCGCAGCGGCATTGGCGCCGGTCAAATCAATCACAGCGCCCGAGACTGCATTCACAAGAACAAGACCGCCCATTGGGGACACGCGCGGAATCCAGTGGGAACCCTCCGCCGCCTCCTTAACACTCATCAGCTTGCCGTTGCTGTGCGAAAGGTACTTACCCGAATTTGCGCCCTTGATAAGGATTCGAAGGCAGAGCAGAAGGCTCAGCAGGAACATCTGAAACAGGAGAAGAAACGCCAGCCTCATCATCACCCACGGCAGGAGTCTGTGCATCGTCGGGAGTGATATCGCCAGCATCTCCTGTAGACCCCAAGGAATCCTTTCCAAAAGCACCATCGGCTTCAATCGAATCACCTTTAGTAGAAACTACCGAAAAAGTTAAGGCCTCATCGTTCGGGGCAGCCAGCTCAATTGAGTAAGCCTGAATGGGAGAGCACAAGGCAGCGACCGCGAAGCATGCAGGAATAAACGGTGCAAACAGGACTGATTTTTTCATCTCTAATGGGCCTCGATTGAACAAAATTGGATTATACGAACGGGCGTGCAGCACCAATGGGATTGCCGCGCTCGTAAACACCATGGACACCGACACCCTGACGAGGCCAGGAGTCAATCATGCGCCCATCCCCCAAATAGATGGCGATATGCCCGCGGTAATAGATGACGTCACCGCGCTGCATACTATTGACGCTTACCGGCATAAAGGTACCGTTATTGTACCAATTCATAGAGTTGTACGTCTGCCAAGAAAGCCAACGATGGTTATAGGGGTTGTAGATACCCATATCCATGCCCGTGGCATAGAGGCACTGCAGCACAAAGCCCGAGCAATCGACGGCACCACCAGGCGCGGTAGAGTAAGGCTCGATATATCTCGTACCAACATACTCATAGGCACGCTGGATAAAGGCATTGACGCAGTCGTCTCGTGTGGCATCGATCGCGATACGAGACGGCGTTACATAGGTGAACTCGCCCGTACAATAGCTTGGAAGCCTTACCGTCAAGCTACTTACCTGGGGGTAGTTCGCAGGGTTCTGATAACCAATCTTCGCAGGACGTTCGGCAGAAAGAGCGCGCCAAGACTGAGCAGCGGAGCCAGTATAAGACCAGAGCTGGACATTGGCTCCATTCACGGTGGCCCCGCCGCTTACCTCCAGGACCTTATTGCCGCAAGCCGAAACAATCTTGATTCCACGCTCCCCCATTTCGAAACGCCACTTTTGCGCGTTCGACCCATTCCGCTGCCACTGTTGAACATTAGCGCCATCCGCATTGGAACAGTTGAGAACATCAAGTGGGTAAGCAGAGCAACAAGCCGTAAGCGAGCACCAGCCGCCGCCGACGCTACGGACCCAAACACGCTGGCTTAACGTACCGTTAGAAGCATATATTTGAACGTTTGCGCCATTCGAGCGAGAGCCACCAGCCACATCAAGTCGTTGTCCAATCGCATGCATGGGAGCGAACTCATAGAAACCGTCAGAAATAAGGGGGACGGACGCAATAGTCCACCCTTGCGCTGCAGACCCGTTCTCGTCAACGCAGACAACAGACCCGCCAGAGCCAGAGACGGTCAGCACCTTACCGCTCTTTTTATTCTTAAGCTCAACCCCCTTCCCAAAGCAGATTTCAATCGACCATTTGACCTCGTCGGCTTCTTTATCCGAAATTTGAAGAATGGCACCATCGGACTCTCGAGCCGAAAGATACTTGGCAGAATTGGCACATTGGAAGAAATAGTAGCCCTGGTCATCCTTGCGAGCCCAGAATTTCTGAGCCAGGGTACCGTTTCCCGTATAAACCTGCAGCGGAGCCTCGTCTGCATAGGAACCACCGGTAACGTCAAGATATTTACCCGTAGAATCTGAATGGATGGAATAGCAGCCCTCGCTGAACGAAACGGCGAAGGTTTCAAAGGTCCAATGTTGTGCAGCGCTACCAGACTCGATTGCGGTCGTCAAGGAACCATCTGACTTGCGTTCCAGCACCAAATTGCTTGCAACAGATCGGATTAAATAGCCATATCCAACAGGCTCAATACGCCATTGTTGATTCGAACCATTCCCGGGATAATCCCACTGTTGAACTTTAGCACCAGGAATAATATCGCCACTATCAAGATCAAGTCCCTTGGTAGACTTCGCGGAACGAATCGAGTAGAAACCCGTGGCGGAATCGTACGAAAGCTTAAAACATTGAGCCATAGTGCCATTTGTGGCATACGTCTGAATTCGGGCGCCGTTGGAGATGGAACCTCCCGCCACGTCAAGGCATTTGGAAGAATCGGAAACTGAATTGATCTGATACATACCATCCGCAACCGTTTGACTGCCCGCCTCGACATGAGGATGCGCATCGATGGCAATGAAACGCTGCGCCGCAGAACCATTTGCTGTCCAAATTTGAACATTTGCGCCATTAGAGACGCTTCCGCCGCTTACGTCTAAAACAAGATTTCGTCCAAGGCCGGAATAAAACACGAATGACCCATTTGTCTGCTTAACAGGAATCCAACGCTGCGCGGCGGTGCCATTCACGGCATATTGCCGAACGTTGTTGCCGGACTTTTTGCCACCACCAGTGACATCGAGGGCCGAAGAGGTTCCTGCATGAGCAATCGTCACATAGCCGGTAGGCTGACCATTTGAGTCGAGCGCATTCTTGATAACCCAGCGTTGAGCTGCGGTGTTGTTGGAGGCATAGATTTGGATGTTGGCGCCATTCGAAGCAGAGCCACCAGAAACATCGACAACACTTCGCGGTGATGAGTCCATGCCGAGGGCGTAAGTTCCATCGGGAATCTGCAAACCATGTGCGGCAGCGAAGGCATCGATATCAGCCTGCGTCCAGGCAAAGCCCTTCGTCTGCGTCAAAGTCCAGGTAGCAGCATCAGTAGAGGTAACGGCAACGCCACTTTCAAACGAAAGATATAACCCATTAGCAGCGTTTTTAATGGCAAACCCCTCACCAGAAGGCTCGAGGATCCAAAAACGATTCTTTGTATATGAACCAGCGTCATCAAGAGATCCGTAGAGGTGGGCGGCGCCGCGAGGTACGACGCTACCGTAATCGGCGTCAATCAATTTGCCCGAAACAAGCGAAGCGATCGTGTAATAACCGGATGCGCTGTCATACGTAAGACGGAACGCCTGCGCGACGGTACCGTTATTTGCATACGACTGAAGAGCCGCACCGGACTCAGCAGAAGTGCCTTTCACATCGAGCGCCAAGCCGGCAGATTCAAAACAATAAACACCGTCGGCGACGTTCTGCCCTAAAGAGTCAACGACCGGATTGGAGTCGATTGCAAAAAACAGCTGCGCGGCGGTCTGATTGGCCTTATATAGCTGGACATTAGCTCCATTAGCAGAACTGCCGCCCGCGATATCGAGCACGTAATCAAAGTTAAGGGCGGAATGTATCGCCAAGCCTCCATCGGCGTCCTTAACGGCAATCCACTTTTGCGCGCGCGTACCGTTAGCCACATACTGCTGAACGTTACGACCCGATTCGGCTATACCACCAGAAACATCAAGCACCAAACCGGAACCGGCATTTTCGAAAGTTAAAAACCCGTTCTCGTCCTCATGTACTAACCAGCGCTGAGCTTTAGTCATATTCGAGTTGTACATCTGAACATTAGCGCCACTTGAGGAAGATCCGCCCGCAACGTCCCACACCTTGCGCGAGGCATTACTGCAAGCAAAAACATAGGTCGCACTGCCAGAAAGCGTCCCCTTGTTTTTAACGGCCAAGTCCTCAACGCTCTCAGCATCTTGAGGCGTCGCACCATCGGTCGATTCGACAACAGATGTCGACGAGCCTTCAGATCGCCCCTCGGTAGATAACACAGTCGAGCTATTCGGAGCGAAGGTACCATCACCGCCATCGGCAGTACCCGATTCGATTACTCGATTAGCGTCGGATCCGTTCGTGGACACTTCTTCGGCAAATAATGGAGAAACTCCAATGGAGGAAACAAAAAGACCCGCAGCCAAAGCCACTACCGAAATAGCAGCTAGGCCACGGGCATATCGGCTGGAACTCATATCAGACCCCCGATTCAAATTAACACTGAATCTATAATAGTTGATACGAGCCGCAATATTGTTGCAATTGGTTACTTAATAACGACCGCTTGCGCACCTCGTTGCTGGTAGACCCAAGCAATCCAATCTCAATCGTAAGTAGTATAGCCATCGATGGTATCGGAGATCATGACCTTGTTTGTTTGAGGGTTATAACCCTTCAGAACAACCGTATGCGAGTTACCGCAAGCAAAATATCCACCCTGTCGGGCATAGATATTTCCAACGTTGCCCTGGTGAACGGTAGTCCAAATGATGACCGGATGTCCATCATCAAGGTAATTGCAGAGGTCATACAGAGAGGTTCCCGACACGTCGTACGAACGCAGGTTGCTCCCCCTACTTGCTAGGAAATTATTGGCAGCCCTATTGAGTCCAGGAGCGCAGATCTCGTTACCGTTGTTATAGCTGTGGGGGTCTCCCCAGAAGCACCAGACAAAGTCCCAGGAGCTACGGGGGATCCATCGATCCGCCATCTCGCACGGACCAACGCCAAAACCGTAATAGTTAAGGACGTTGGTCAGAGCCGCCGATTCACAGCCGTTGGGGAGACCAACGGAGTACTGATTGTAAACTGGGACAGCCAGATCTACTGCCTCGGGCGTATAGCTCGTCTGGGCAAAGTAGAATCCCTGCGCGTCGGAGCCATTAGCAGCGTAAATCTGGATATTGGCTCCATCATTAAGCGCGCCTCCGTTCACGTCCAAAACGAGCGAGTCGCTAAGCGCAGAACGAATGACAAAGGAGCCGCCGCCTACGTAGCCAACACGCCAGCGCTGAGCGGAGCTTCCATTCCCCTGCCACTGCTGAACGTTAGCGCCCGAAGCACCCTGAGCATTCAGGACATCGAGATATTTTTTGCTTCGGCAGTTTTGAATCGAAACGGTTCCATCCGAGTTAACGCTGACGTTCCATTTTTGAGCGCCAGAACCATTGGAAGACCAAAGCTGAACGTTAGCACCGTTGGAACGAGAACCGCTCGCCACATCCAACACCTTGGAGCGGTTAGAAGAAGTAGCAATGGTATAGGTACCCGAGTCAACTAACGAGCAGGCTGACAGTTTAAAAGACTGAGCCGCTGTGCCGTTAGAATCATACATCCTAATATTAGTTCCGTTGCTTGTTGAGCCACCTACGGCATCGAGGACCTTGCCGGTTGCAACGTTAACGAAGTTGACACCGCCCTTGTCAATCTGAGCGGTCCAAAGTTGAGCATCGCTATTATCAAAAGATCGGACACAGACGTTGCCATCTTCATCTGCCGTTAAGACCTTGCCAGACACCAGGGTTTCAACGGTATACGTATTATCTCGGTCGGCGACCTTGGCGACTTTCCACTTCTGAGCAATCGACTTGTTGCTTCCATAGAGCTGAACGTTAGCGCCATCACTGGCCGAGCCGCCCGCAACGTCCAAAACCGCAGAGGAGGAAGCAGAGCTCGAAATGGTAAAGAAGCCCTCGGGCAAAAGTGAAGTCAGCTTTGTAAAGGCAAGACGCTGCGACGCGGAATCAGACGGGATGTCTCCGTACACATTAGAGTTTGCAACGCTTAAGACCAAGCCAGTTGCTTTGTTCGTTGCCGTATAGGAACCGTCATCGTTACGAGCAATGGAAAATAGCTGGCTTGCGTTATTGCGGTCACCGCTCCATTGATGGACATTTGTTCCAGGGCACACATTGCCGCCATCAACATCGAGAGCCTTACCAGACTGGGCATTCACGATTCGATAGTAGCCATTCACATATACAAATTTAAAGACCTGAGCAAACGTGCCGTTAGCAGCATAAGTCTGGACGTTTGCCCCGTTAGAAGAGGACCCTCCAGAGATATCAAACACACGAGATGAATCCGATGACAGCGAAATAGTGAACCAGCCGTCCAAACCAAGATCGTCGGACGGGGCTACATCGGGAGCGGCCGATACAAAACGAACGCTCTGGGCGACAGTACCGTTACTCGCATACGTTTGAACATTGGCACCATTCGAAGATGATGCTCCCGCAACATCTAGAACAAGATCGGGCAGGACCGCGGACTGCAACCGGAACGAGCCACCAGGCACCGAGGGAACGGCGATCCACCGCTGGGCACGCGATCCATTGGACGAATACTGTTGAATATTGGTCCCCAACGTACAAGAACCGCCCGCAATATCGAGTACCTTGCCAGAGGAAACGTTTTTGATAATCAAATAACCGAGTTCATCATGCGAAATGTCCCACTGTTGAGCCGCCGTCATATTCGAAACATACGACTGAACATTGCCGCCGTTGGCTTTAGAGCCACCGTTCACGTCCAGAACCTTAGCTCCTCCGACGCCAAGCGCCAAGACATAGCGTCCATCAGCAATATTGCCAGCATTTTGCTGGGCAAGTGCATCCAGTTGTACGCGCTGAACGTCTAAATTGAAAAATGTCCAACGTTGAGCAAACGTGCCATTATCCGACCAAGTTCGCACGTTCGTGCCGTTACTTGTATTACCGCCGGCAATATCAAGGCAGATTGACGGATCAAGCGCAGACACCAGCTTGATGGAGTCCCCATCCTTAACGGCAATCCATTTTTGCGCCGCAGAACCGTTTGACGCGTATTGCTGAACAGTCGTTCCAGATTGAGCGCTTCCACCAGAAACATCAAGAACAAGACCGGAACCACTGTTGGTTAATGTGACAAACCCATTTTGGTCATGAGAAACGGTCCACGTTTGTGCAGCTGTAGCGTTGAGAGCATATATTTGGACATTCGCACCCGATGACCTAGATCCACCCGCAACATCAAGCGACTGCCAGGAACTCTTTGTCGAGCGAATATAGTAGGTGCCGTCAGCGAGGTCGGAGGCGTGGGCGGCAGCAAGCTCGGCGAGGATGGCAGCCTTGGGCTTCTCGAGCGTAAACGTCTGAGCAACGGATTCATTGGATTGATAGAGACGGATTTCTGTTCCGTTGGAATCGCTGGCGCCAGCGATATCGATGGCAAAATCATCATCGATGACAGGCGAAAAGACATATCCGCCGCCAACCTGTCGAGCATGCCATGCAAAGCCCCAAGCGCCATCATAGCCAACATTCTGCGTAAGACGCGGATGGTCCGAGAAACGAGAGGCATCGTTTGGGTAGCAAAGGAACAACCCCGACTTTATGTTTTTAAAAGCGTATTGACGGCTGCCAAGATCAACAAGGACAAACTGCTGTGCAGCCGTCTCATTTCTCCCATATAACTGTATCGCAGCGCCGGCACTCACCGGATCGCTCGTAACATCGAGCACTCGATGCCCCGACAAAGTCGAGGTAAGAAAATAGGTACCCGCGTCAAGGATCGCATATTTAGTCAGATCAACGTCCTCAGTGGAGCCCTCGGATGCACTGTCGAGGCTCTCGTCGCTCGACTCACCCTCCTGGGCAATATCGCTCGAAAGTGAATCCGAAACAGAGCCGGCGGCATCCTCGATATGCTCAGCATCTTCGGCGGAAAGCCCAATCGAAGAAGTATCGGCAAATGCCGTTGAACCCGAATTGAGCCCGATGGGCAGCGCCAGAAGCAGTCCCAGCAAACATCCCGCTTGCAATAATGTGCAAGCGCATTTTATATGACGCATGACATCCCCCAGAAGGTCTCGCCAACACCTACGACGTAATGCATCCCCCACGAGTTCGCATTGCTTAAGCGTCGCATCATGCAATCAAACATGCGGTGAAAATGCCTATATTTTTGGTTCATTTAATCGCGGATTAGCGCAATATGCAACTCTTTACGTCAAAAAATGCGGCTCGCCAAACGCGAGCCGCATTCTACCTTAGTAGTTAACTACCTTCGTTCCGTAGGGGATGTTGTCATAAATCCATTTAGCATGATCGGTTGTAAGCCTAATGCACCCAGCCGATGCGCGATGACCCATTGTGTGATCCTTCACATTAAACGTTCCCGTATAACAAGGCTGCGAATGGAATAAATAGTCTCCATAAAACTGCGTGTAATACCAGCAGGTATATCCGTGTCCAAACGAAATGCCCTTTCCGTAAACAGAGAACTCACCCAACACCGTTGGTGACCCATTTTTGCCTGGAGCGCACTGCCAGAAGGACCAGAGCCTCCAATTACCGCGAGAGCCCCTAAAAATACCCGTACGGCATCCGACGGTATCAGTCAAAATTAACCATTCCGTGTTGCTGTTGTACCACTGTGCACGGTTATACATAGCTTGTTGATCGGCAGGCAGCGGCTGCACGTACGTAGTAGCTCCGAAGATAAACCGCTGCGCCCCCGAATCGTTACTTGCATGCAGAGCAACGTTCGTCCCGTTTGCGCTGTTGCCTCCAGAAACATCGATAACGAACGTTCCATTCAGAGCGGAAGACAGCTTAAATCCACCGGGTACATAATCGACATACCAACGCTGAGCAGCACTTCCGTTCCTAGACCACTGTTGAATATTGGTGCCAGAAGATGCAGCCCCATCTTTTACGTCAAGAGCCTTGCCACTGGCGGCATTTACGATGTTGTATGAGCCATCACCGTTACGAGAGAAGTTCCATTTTTGAGCACCCGAATCGTTGTTCTGCCAAATCTGAACGTTTGCACCGTCCGAGTACGATCCGCCAGAAACATCTAAGACCGAACCCGCGTGAGAAGCCATTCGGATGAAGTACGTACCATTGTCGATGGTTGCCGAAGTAGCGCGCAGGCGGAATCTCTGCGCAGCGGAACCATTGGAGGAGTGGACTTGAACGTTGGAAGTCGATGCAAAATTACCGCCCTTCACATCAAGCGAAAGGTCTTGGTCATCCGCAGACACAAACTCAATACCATTGCTATCGATTCGCGCCACCCATTGCCGCGCCTTCACATCTGCCGGTGCCGTCGTGCAAACATTGGTACCGGAAACAGCGAGCCTGTTAGTTGAGCAAACGGATTCAAACGTATAGGTATTCTTCGTTCCATCCACCTTTTTAAGCAGCCATTTCTGGGCGAAGGAACCATTACTGGCATAGAGCTGAACGTTAGCGCCGGAGTCAACAGATGCACCCGCGACATCAAGCACATAGGAGGAATTTGCAGACGGATAGATTTCATAAAGGCCTTCGCTCAGCAGGTCTTCTTGCTCGGCAAAAACAAACGACGTCTGAACGGAATCTCCCGCCGTAGCAGCAACTAGATTTGAACCGGATACCGTGAGCATGAGCCCTGTGCCCTTATTGATAAACGAATAGCTTCCGTCTTCATTGGCAACGACGCTAAAGAGCTGATTGTCGTTGGAGCTTTCATCCCACTGCTGGACATTCGTCCCCGGAACAACGTCGCCCGCTGCAACATCGAGCACCTTACCGGAACCAGCATTACGCAGAACATAGTAACCGTCTCGATACTCAGCCTTAAATAGCTGGGACAGCGTGCCGTTGCAGGAATATGTCTGAACGTTGCCCCCGTTCTTCAATGATCCACCGGCAACGTCAAAGGCAACAGAGCCATTTGAAAAGGGCGAAATAACGCACCAACCCTTGTCTTTCAAAATGTCATCGCATGGGTCAACTGACGCAGGGTTTGCGGCAATAAAAGTGAAGCGCTGCGCGGCAGTTCCATTCGAAGCATAGAGCTGCACGTTTGTCCGAGAGTTCAGAGAGCCACCGGCAACGTCAAGCGTGCGCTGTTGCCAAACAGCAGAAAGAAGTCGGACACTTCCATCGCCATTCGGTACCGCAATCCACTTTTGTGCATAGTTCGCATCGCCACAAGCCGCGTACTGTTGGACGTTCGTTCCAAGAGAAGTTGAACCCGCAGAAACATCAAGTACTTTGCCAGACTTTACATTCGTTATCGTGAGATAGCCGTCATCGTCATGCGAAACACGCCAACGCTGAGCGGCGGTCGTATTCGATTGATAGATCTGCACGTTTGCACCGCTAGAAGCAGAGCCTCCGACAACATCGAGAACCATTCGAGACAAATCCGGACCGGCAGTTATCGCATAGTCCCCGTCTTTGACAACTTCTCGGTTATCGGAAGCGAGCTTATCGAGCTCGGAACGCACAGCCGTCGGATCCACAAAGTTGAAGGATTGGGCAGCCGTTCCATTTGCACTATACAGCTGAAGTCCGGCACCAGATGCTATAGAGCCACCAGGGACGTCGGCGACCTTTTGTCCGTTCAAGCCCGACACAATCCGATAGCGCTCGCCGTCTTTCTCGATGATCCACTTTTGGGCCTTGGTTCCATTGGCGGCATAGGTCTGCAGCTTCGTGCCGTTGGCGTCTTTGCCGCCCGCCGCATCCAGAACCGCCCCAGCACCATGAATCGCAATGGTGCGATACCCGTCCGACGTAGTTGAGACATCGAACGTTTGAATACCTGAATATCCGAACTTATCAAAAGACAGTGATCCGCCGCCTGCGATCAGAGCAAACGAATCGTTCGAAGCCAACATAGCATACGTTCCGTCGGGAAGGTCAGCGAGATGTGCCGCCGCTCGATCATCGAGTTGCTGTTGCTCAGTTTTGGCAGGCGTTAGCACCCATCGCTGAGCTGCCGTACCATTTGCCTCATACAACTGCACGGCAGAGCCATTTGCGGCAACTCCACCCGCCACGTCAATGGCAAACGACTGGTTGAACGCCGAAATCAAGGTGTAGCTGCCATCGGTTTCTTTAATTGCAACCCAGCGCTGCGCAAGGGTGCCGTTATCGGACCAAAGCTGAACGGGATTTCCATTGCTCGCGCTGCCGCCGGGGACATCAAGCGTGCAACCCTTGACAGAAGCAATGACAACAAAGCCATTCTGATCGTGAGACACTCGCCAGACCTGAGCATTCGTCTTGTTCCCACTGTACAACTGCAGCTTTCTACCAGCAGACGCCGCACCACCAGGAACATCCAGTACAAAATTGCTGTTAACCGAAGAGCCAAAAGTGTACAACCCATCCGCAAGGTCATCGACGTGCTCGGAAGCAAGATCATAGACAGACTTGGGCTTTTCCGGTTTCACAGCATCAGTCGAATCCGACGCATTCGAATCGGACGTGCTGTCCACGGACATAGCTTCGTTGGTAACGAGCTCGGACTCGTTCAACTGGTCTGCAGCCATGGAGGCATTTGTATCTTGACCGGCAGCCACGTTGTCTTCAGCAAATGCGGGAACGAGACAAATTCCCAACAGAAGCACGATAAACACCGAAGCAAACATAGCTTTTCGATTACCCATGTCTGCCCCCTTTCATACGGTTGCTTACACTCTATGCCAAGAAGCGCGCCCCATCGACGATAGATTAGTGAGCAGCGGCTTAACCCCGAAAGGCCAATCAGGTTAAAAGCATATTGCTATGGCACAATCGCGAAATCTCTGCTGCAAGGTCGCCATGGATCGGCGCCCAACCAAGCTCGCGGCGGAGCTTGCCAGCGTCTATGGCGTACCGTCGATCATGGCCGGGACGGTCCTTAACCCAGTCAATAAAGTCTTCGTCTTTGCCCATTACTTTAAGAATGAGTTTGAGAACTTCGAGATTACTGCGCTCGCAATTGGCTCCGACAAGATAGGTCTCCCCGATCTTCCCTTTGGTCAAAATGAGCCAAACAGCACGAGCGTGGTCATCAACATGAATCCAATCGCGTACGTTCAGACCGTCCCCGTACAATTTAGGACGCTCCCCGCACCGGACGCATGCAATCGAATGCGGAATGAACTTCTCGGGGTGCTGATATGGACCATAGTTATTACAGCAATTAGAAATTGTTGCCTGCAGACCATAGGTGCGAATCCAAGCTCTCACAAGCATGTCAGATGCCGCCTTGGAGCTTGAATAGGGGCTACTCGGTCGATAAGGAGACTCCTCGGTAAATCTAAGCGGATCATCAAGCGCCAGGTCTCCAAACACCTCATCGGTCGAAATATGATGAAACCTAACTTGATGCTTACGAGCGGTCTCCAGCAGCCGATACGTGCCTTCAATGTTCGTCTTTACAAAAGGCCCTGAATCGATAATCGAATTGTCGTTGTGGGACTCCGCAGCATAATGAATGATTGCATCGTGCCCGGGAACCACTTTATCAAGTAAATCCGAATTGCAGATGTCGCCAACAACAAGCTTAACCCTGTCCTGCGGAAGCCCAGCAATGCTGTCAGGATTAGCGGCATAGGTCAGCTTATCCAAGATGGTGACACGCACATTCGGAATATTGTTCACAACATAGCGGACAAACGCAGAACCGCAAAAACCACAACCGCCCGTAACCAGGATGTTCTTATAATCAAATCTCATACGCGCAGCACTCCCAAGCCATGATAGTTGACCCCTAAACAAACCGCTCGACGCAAGCCTTCAGCCCACGGGTCGACAGATAGAGGCGAACGACGTCGATGAGAGAAACGTCCGCGCCGGCTGCGATTTTTCTTGCCACGTTGCACACGGCAGCAGCAGAAGGAAGATCCGTCCAGCTGGAACCAAGGTACTGCCGGAACTCGCCTTTAACGCTCGCAGCAACCGCGGCATAATTCTCGACATCCAATCGTGCAAGGTCAGACACGACCAGATCCAAGAACCACGTGACAAGCTCTCCGGGGCACAGATCTAAAAGCCCTCGCCTGCCCCAGCGCTCCAGCACCTCATGAAGCACTAGCAAATGGGCATCGATCTTGTCCATGCGCTTGGCGCCGGCGTTAAATACATGCGTCAGCGACTTTTCCTGCATCACGTAGTGATACAGCTTGTCAGGCGCAACGACCGTCTTGGCAGACAACGGATACGATTCAAACTGAAACACAACGTCCTCGGCGAACCGAACACTTTCCGCAAAACGCAGAGATTCACGCTCAATCAGCTCGCGAGAGTATGCCGCGCGCCAGACATAGGGCTGTGCATTCGCAGAAAACAGTAGCGCCGGATCAAATGACTCAAACGTGCGCGCTTCAGGAGAAAGTAGCTGCCTGATGCGCTTAGAGGCCAACTCGGCAGGCTCGCACACGGCTCCAAACACAACAATCTCGGGATGCTCCTTAGCAAACGCATCGACCAAGAACTCGGCAAGGTTAGGCTCGACGTAATCGTCCGAATCGACGAATTCGATAATGTCGCCGCGCGCAACATCCATGCCCGCATTACGGGCAGACGACAGTCCGCCGTTAGATTTCTCGACAACGCACACCCGAGAGTCCTTGCATGCATACTTGTCAATAATCGCAGCAGAGTCATCAGGCGATCCGTCGTTAACAACCACGATCTCGATATCCAGACAGGTCTGCCCCAAAAGGGAGTCAAGACAACGAGGTAGGAATTCCTGGGTGTTATAAACGGGGACGATAAATGAGACCTTCGGGTTTGCCATAATTTCCCTACTTCTTAATTGCATCCAGGACGAATGCGGCAACCACACCCGGGCCGCCGATGCGCGCATAATGCTTCGCGCGACCCAAAGCGCCGGCACCGGCAAAATCCTCAGATTCAGTCAGCCACTTTTGCGGATCGTTGACAATAGCCTTCAGGTTTGCGCGCTTCCACGGCTTAAGGTCCGCGAGCTCAAACTCATGGGCCTCAAGCGCCCCACGGAACTCTTGGCCCATACGATCCAAAAACTCAGCGTAAAACTTGGGATTCAGGCGAATGTAGCTCCACATATACGAATCGTATTTAATGATATTTGCAAACCTAAGCAGCTTGGCAACGTCCTGCGAAGAGTGCGTCTCAGCATAATCCTCAACAATCCAGCGATGAATCTCGGCATACTCGTCGTTAACACAATGAACTTTATTAGGCGAATTGACCGAAGAGCCCTCGTTATCCTGGCGATATGAAAGCACGGAATCATGCAGGTAAACCGCGGTATCGGCAAGGGCGAACACCTTAAAGGTAAACGAGGCGTCCTGAAACGCAGCGCCAGGCGTCGGCAAGAAACGAATGACATTACGGTTCAAGAAGTCTCGACGATACGCCGCAGACCAAATCGATGGCTTAAGCGAGAAGGCATCGACGGTGTCGCTCGGGTGAACCGGCTTGCCGCAGTCCTTAGCTTTAAAGAGCTCCATCAGCTCTCGGCGCTCCTCCGGCTTCGACCAATATAGGTCAAAGTTCGCCTTCGCAAAGTCGGCATTATTGCTATCGGCGGCCGAGACGAGCTTTTCGAGTGCGTCGGGCGCCATAAAGTCATCGGACTCCAAGATGCCAACGTACTTGCCAC
>OLQC01001188.1_pt1 | contig 22110 bp, 8 predicted proteins | sample 1672471 | NCBI WGS metagenome assembly OLQC01 (sample SAMEA3136689, study PRJEB25190) | human gut metagenome | biome: human gut; feature: human-associated habitat; material: faeces | place: Austria | collected 2013
AAAAGGCTCGCAAGAAATCGAAACTTCTTGCGAGCCTTTATTATTTGCTAAACTATGAATCTGAACCTGTTAAACTCATCATAAAGTTCACTGTTCAAACCTCAAAGTTCAATGTCTTTATACGAGTGTTGCTACGATTTCCTCACGGGTTCCTGGCAACATATCGATAACTGGAATCTCTGGCATGGTGTAGCAACCTGGCTGCAGACGGAATGAAGCACGAGCCACGTTAACCAATACCTGAGCGGTGAGGGCTGGGTTGTTGATGCTCATATTGAACTCGAAACGCTGGTTCTGGGTCTTGCCAGATACACCCTTGCGAACGAGGTTCACACCATGACCCATATCCTTTACATCATCTACAGATGCTACGGCGAATACGTGGGTCTCATCGTGAGCGAAGTATGGATCGGCCTTGATTTCGGCTGTTACATCCTCAAGCTTGGCACCTTCTTCCAACTCTACGTATACCATACGGCGGTGGATACCCTCACCCAATGGGATAGTTACAGAGAGCGCTTCCTTTACGCCCTTCTTGCCACGAACACAAACTGAGTGCCCCATACTCATACCAGGACCGAAGTTGGTGTATGTCAAGCCCTTAGGAGCAAGACTCTCCATCAGAACACGTACGATAGAATCAGAACCTGGATCCCAACCAGCAGAGATAACGCTTACCTTGCCAGCCTTCTTACAGTTCTCCATCTGCTTGGTACGGTAGTCGAGGATGCTGGTGTGGATATCGAAGCTGTCTACGGTGTTGATACCGAGGGCAACGATCTTCTCTGCATACTCTGGGCAAGAGCGGGTAGGGGTTGCGAGAATAGCAACATCTACATCTTTCAACTTGGTGATGTCATCTACTACTTCATAGTTTGCCAACTCAGCTGGTTTGTCCTTGGCACCCTGGCGACGTACAATACCTGCAATCTCAAAGTCAGGAGCTGCTTCGAGTGCCTCAACAGTAAACTTACCGATGTTGCCGTATCCTACTACGGCTGCTCTAAATTTCTTCATTGTCTTATTTCTTTTATTTTGTTGTTTTTATTTCTTTTATTTGTTGCGGTTTAGTCATCCAACGGATATGTTTTCCGCTTTTTATTCTATTTCCGGTTGCAAAAGTATAGCTTTTTCTTGAAATACGTGACGTTTTAATAGAATTTTAACTCATAAAAGTTGCAAAAAGTAGTAAAATCATAGTTTTTAGGTATGAATAAGCGGAGATTTGTAAGGTTTCTGCTGCAAGAGCCTTACAGTTTCGTTATTTTGTTGCGAAACATCATACTTCCTCTTTCCGATACCTCCCGATGTGCTTTGAACTACGTCCTGACGTAGCTTTTGCTGCGTCCCGACGTCTCTGGCTCTGCGTCGGGACGTATTACATGCTACGTCGGGACGTAATTTCTGGCAAATCTTTGCACTTGTATAATATAGGTGAGAATGAAATATGCAGGTTAAATGTTGCCTTTCTTGAATTCATCTAATGTCATTTCTGCATTGAACCCCATAATTCCACTGTCAGTCTTAACAATTTCTTTCAATGCTTTTACTGCTTTTGGAGTATTAACGTGCAATAGTGCATAAGCTGCCCATATTCTTACAGAAAGATTGTTATCTTCCAAAAGAGGTTCTAAAATTTCATATTTATGTTCTGCAGAAATGTACTTGATGGCATTTATTATATTTTTGTGGCTTTTGTTACCACGTTTGTTGTCACCATTTTGCGTACATTCCCCATGAATGATTGCATTTTCTTTAAAACAGATTAATGCTTCTTCTAAATTCTTGATTTTCATAATTTTGTATTTATTAATTTATTGTTTATAACCAAATCTTTTTAATAGCTTCATTCCAAAATCGTATTGTTCTTTATAGCTTTTATTTGAAAGCCATTGTCTTACTGTTTTACCATGTGTGAATGGTTGTTTTGATGAATAATAACCAGATATTTTTGCATGTATAGAACCTTTACCCCCTGGAATTTTAACTAAATTGTTTGGGTTATGAATTTGTTTAGCACCGAACCTTTTTATGTTAGATGGGGTCTGTTCTACGATATGGTGCCAATTGTAACCTCCTCCAGCTTTTCCATATGCTGATTTAAATGCAGAAAAGCTTTCAAATCCATTTATACAAGCGGTTTTACAAAAATTATAGGCAAGTTTAAGGCCTGTAAATAAAATAAATTCTGGATAAACAGGCTCTAGTGGTTTTTCCATTTGGGAAACCCTCATGACTTCTGTATTATCTATACCGTCGTGCATAAAATCATTCAGTAATATTGTAAATGCCCCAGTAATAGCACCATTTGCGAACTTGCCGCCGCCAATTTCGTCTACAAGACCACTCAATATGGAGTTTGCTGTGATTTCTCCTGCTCTTCCTAATGCTCCAAGATTGTTATCTATAAAATAGCCACCTGCTGAAGATGTTAATCCCATCATAAAACCATGCACGGCATTACCACCTTGTAGGGCATCTAATCCACCTTCGGTAAATGTATGTTTAAAAAGGGACGCTACTAAGTCTTCGTCTGCAGATATGTTGTTTAGGCATCCTGAGACAGCCCCCCAAAAGCCTCCCACCATAGTGTTTTTAGCTATTTGTCCAAAATTTGAACCGTTCAATAAGGACACAGTTAACGCACTGGCTGCACCACCTGCGGCACCAGCTGCGACAGCGACTCCAAAAGATGCCCCTGTGCCCGCTGTTAATACTGTTACACCTATACCTACTACAGCTGCGGTTAAGGATTTCCAGTTCTTGCTGAACCAACTATAGCCCGAAGGGTCTGTCAATGACAGAGGGTTGTTCATGCAATAGCTGTATCGGTAGAATCCTTGTGGATTGTCGGGTGCTTGAACGAATGGGTCAGGTGAGAGGAACATACCGGCGACAGGGTCATACATTCTTCCGTTCATGTTGATCATCTCAAATTGGTCAATGTGCTCATGCCCTCCAAAGCCTCTATCGTATAGGGCATCGGCGTTTTGGATAGTGGCATAAGGAAGCCAAGTGCTTGGATTACGTCGGCATCCCCAAGCGTCATAGCTTAGCTCTTGAGAAAGTTTTCCTTTTTCATCGGAGTAAGCTTGAATTGAGCCTAAGTGGTCGTGATGCAGGTAATTTGTGGTAGTTTCATCCGTAGATGTTTGTTTCACCATTGCGATTGCCTTATCCTGTACAAAAATATAGTTGATATCTTGCCTATTTCCATTCTTTTGATAATGTTCAAATAGGTTGCCAATATAATATTTGCTTTCTCCTGCAAGCGTTGACATGATACGATTACCATCAGGACCATAGGTGATGGTCATTTCTGCGTTTCCATTTTGTGCATAGCTTATTTTGCTGAGAGAATTGTATGTGATTTTATTCCAATCTCTCAACTCATATTTGCGGTCTTTGATTTCCGAAAGTCTACCTGCGTCATCATATACATAGCTACCAACGTCTGACTTAGAAGCAATTCTACCATCAGCATTATATGTGATTCTTTGCGCTTCGCTACCATTCTTGTAAACCCGTGTTAAGCGATGGCAATAGTCGTATTCAAATGTTTCGTGCAGATTTTTGGACAAGTTATGCCGTGAGGTGAGATTGCCGATAGCATTAAATGTATAACTCCAGTTTTGAATGCCTGGAGTACTGATGCTTGACAATGTTCCTACTTTTTCGTCATAGGTAGTAGTCGTGGTTAGACCATTCCCCAGTTCTTCACTTTCTATTTGCCCACGTGCGTTAAGTTTTTTTAATTTCCAATATACTTTTCCTGTTCTGTAGTTTTGTACAGCTGTTTGTATACCACAGGATGAATATATGTTTTGGATTTTTAGACCATTTGGATATGTAATCACATCAGGTAAACTGAGTGCATTGTAACTCGTTTGAATAGTAAAGCTGTTTCCGTTGACAACAGTTTGTTCAGATACGACTCTGCCATAACTGTCGTATTTGTAATTTATAGAAGGTCCCCCTTGTACTTGCTTTTTGTCTAAGGCTCCTTTCCAACCTCTATCATACTCATATATGATGGTCATGTCTGTGCGAGTCTCCTTTATTAAACGTCCTCCATCATCGTATTGATAGCTTGTCGTGCCATGCCCATCTGTATGGGATATCAACTCACCATAGGCATTGTATTTATAGGTTGATACACCAAGAACTGGGTCTGATAGTCTTGTGCGGTTGCCTGCTGCGTCATAAGAAGCTTGCAATTTTGCTAAGCCTGTAGTGTAAACACAGTTACCCCGATAGTCATATTCATATTTTATGCTGCCACCTTGTGCGTCTTGGCTTTCTGCTAAATTGCCGTTAGTATCTAACTTACGAGATGTACGAGTATGATTAGGATTGAACGTAAATGTGTATAATCCACTATACTGGTAGATATATGAAGCCCCGTTTGGTGCAGTTTGAGTGGTAGTTCTTCCTACGAAATCATACTCGTTTTTGTTCCAATAGATAGTGCTGCCATAAAAATAGGGTTCAGAGGTTCTTGTCACTTGCCCTTTATTATCATATTCTGTATCCTGAAAAATACGCTGTGCATCCAAAGATTCCGTTATAGTTCGGATTACTCTACCCAAACAATCATAAAAATTAAGTTTGTATGGTTTGCCTGTTGCTTTCTCGTAAGTGAAATATAGGGCATGAGATGGCGCATCTGTCATTCCTTCGCTCCATCCTATGGTATATACTTCCTTTTCTATAGGATTATTGCTTTGAAGTAATCTGCCAAATGCGTCATAGCTATTATTGGTGACGATGCCGTTTTCATCAGTGGAAGACAGTATGTTGCCAAATATCTCGTCTTGGGTATATCTCGTTACAAAGTCAAGACTAGATGTGGAGGCTGTCATCAGTCTACCCTTCGAGTCATATTGCGTCTGGGTAGTACGTGGTACAGTACCATCATCTGGACTAATCGTACTTTTTATGATGTTGCCAAAAGAGTCTCGTTCGTAAGTCTTTGTATAGCCTAATGCCTTATTGGAGGCAAGGGCATGCTCTTCTTGTAGAAAACTTGTGTTTTGGTCATATTTGAAGTAGGCGGTTTCGCTACTTCCGCTATTATGGTTGCTGTGATACGTATGCGCCATAGTGAGACGTCCTAGTCGCCAAAGTTCCTCGTCGTTTTCATATTGGTTGAATGTTTGCGTTGTTACATTTCCATCCCTAGTGTTTATACTCGTAGGGTTGCCATAGTCATCATATGTTATAGTTGTCGTTATGTCCTTAAGTACGCTTGATGAATTGTACTCGTAATTTTTCTTTACTATTTTAGTTGGTAAGTAAGTATAATGGTTGACTGCTTTTTTACCATATTTAATAGTGTTGGTATATGTAGCCTCTGCCACAATATGGTTATTGACATAGGTCTTCTGTTCCTTGATTCCGCCTGCATATGTTAAAGAATCAAATTCGTATTTTGTAATAGAACTTGTACTGGTTGACTCGTCATTAGCGGTAAAAGTCTCAAAGCCCAAAAATCCCCTGCCATCCATATGAAAAAGGGCATTGGAATATTTATAACTATTTTTTTTAATTCCACCGATGCCATTTGGGGTCTTGATAGTGCTAACTACAGGGTAAGACAAACCTACCGATGCTACGGGATACTTGGAAGAATTCCCACGTTCGAAGACATCGTTGTCAGATAGGTATTTGTATTCTATGTTTGTCTCGTTGCCTAATCCATCGACAATCTTATTTAGCAAGTTGTTGTGTCCATTAGGCATTAAAAATAATTGATATCCATCCCAATTGCTTTTATTCCAATCTGAGGCGCAGATGAAATCTTCTTTTCCGTCACCGTTGAAATCTCCCGTATAGAAGTGCCACTTGTCCAGAGCGTAGACATTTGCACCAGCATCTTGTCTGTTAAACCCTCCTCGTCCGTTACCAAGAAAGACCATAGGCTTGGTCATGTTTGAACCGGAAGATTCCAAATCAATAAGTTGAATGTCATCGTACCCATCACCATTAAAATCAGCAACAAATTTCTGCTTTTTACGGGCATCTTCCATCTTGGGTACATAAGTTTTTTCAAAGGTTCCGTCTCCCTTTGAAAATAGTATGCACCATTGTGACCATCCATTTTCGTTTGGATCATCTTGCCAAGAAGTAAGAAGCATGTCGCTCTTGCCATCACCATTGAAATCGCCAAAGGTAATGCCGTGTTTTTGGGTAGGCCATAATATCTTATCTTTTTTGATGAAAGAACCAAATCCATTGCTTTGGAGCACTAGGGTTCCTGTGTCTGTTAGATTTAGCACATCAATTAAACCGTCGCCATTTATGTCGGCAAACTCCACGCGATAGAATTGTTCTTCACACTGTCCTGTTGAAGTTCCGCCAAGTGGTTTTATTGTTCCATTAGAGTTGGGATAAGATGCTAAAACTCTATAGTCTTTCTTTCCTTTATTCCATAGAAATAAATCCATTGCCCCGTCACCATTTACGTCTATAGGTTGTAATTCGTAATCTTTGGGAAGTGAAATTATATCTTTTAGTTGTAAGTAAAAACTACCATCGCTTTTTCTAAATGAGAGGTATAAGTCACAATTGTAAGCAATGTTGTTGCAATACCTTTTGATGGCAATATCTGTAGTTCCATCACCATTGAAATCTCTACAGACAACTTGTTTAACTTCTCCATCGTTTTTCCATTGCCCTTCAAATGCTTTGGTAAAATATGTTCCGTGGCTGACGAAGAACTTACGTCCAGTCCAACCTGCATCTTTATTCTCTGGGATGGCTAGAAAATCAGTTTTCCCGTCACCATTGAAATCTCCTGTTATTAGTTTTGCCTTGTGGATGGAAGCAGTCTTATCGTAATTCTGATTAGATATTTTGAATTGCTCCACTGTTTCCCAATTGAAAATGGTCGGATTTTTATGCATGCCGTTGGCTGTAGACTCCGTGATACTAGTTAGTAAGTTCTTTCCATTTTTCGAAGAATAGGTCGCTTTGAAATTTCTTACCTTGTTTTCACCGAAGTATACATCTATATCTGTGATTATCTTGCTTCTCCTTACTTTTTGTCCATAAATGTAAGTAGTGGGAGGCAGGCTGTTGGATGTGTAGGATAATCTAATGGAAGCGTATGGGGATAGTCCAGTCTTCTCATTGCCTGTGTAGTCAATTCTGGTAGCCCACAATTCGTTTGTGTCAGCGTTTCCTGTATATTTTATAGTAAAATAATTTCCGACAGTATCCGTGACTTTGGTTACCGTCCAAAATAAAGTTTTGTTTGATGGAACGTTAAGTAATGCGAGATTTGATTGGTATTCATAGATTAATCCAGACTTCGTGTAGACTTTGAACGAGGATGGATTTGTTAATGTACCATAGGCTATTATCTTAGAGAATATGTCATTCTCAGTTCGATATTCGTAATAATCGACATCGTCACCACATTTCATTAAACGCATGCCGTCAAGGGCAAAAGCATCATGCCATGAAAAATCAACGGCTGAAGGCTGATGGTCATGATAGCGGTCTGATGGAATACGAGTAATAACAGAGAGGCCTTTTAAGTCAAAACCATAACCTAAAAGACCATCTTTAGTTCCACTGCTATAGCAAATGGATAAAGCTGGTTTCATCCCGCCTGTTCCCACGGGTACAGGTATGGGAATCTCATAACCAAGTTGTCCTAATGGTGTAACCGCAAGGTCGTCATCAATTTTCCCGACTATGCCACCTAGTGAACCGCCTGTCTCTTTGTCTGTAAAGAGTCGCTCTTGGGCTATAGTTATAATGGGTAGGATAAGAAAAAGTAATGTAAGTAGATGCTTTTTCATATTTGTGAATTATTTTTTGATTATCTTAAATGAAACTCTTTTATTCAAATCTGAAACAGTTAATATATATATGCCTGGTGCGAGGTCTGATACTGTGATGGAGTATGTTGACCCAAGAATTTGTCCTTTTAATTCGACTTGTCCTGACATATTAGTGATAGCATATGTTAATGGATTCGTTGCTTTGTTAGGTAAAAAGTTTACATTTATAGCATCAGATACATAAGGTACTGGGAATATTGTTATCTTCGTTAAATTAAAAGTAGAAATGGAGTCTTTCTTTTGAAGCTTTTTGCTTTCAACAGAAAGATTCTCATATGTTCTAGAGATACAATTCCCCATATTGTCATATTTGTACACCGTATGTTGAGCGTGGGTGTATACAATATTTGATAGTAAGAAACTACAGCACAGTAATAGTCGTATCATACGCTTTAATATTAGAAGTTAAATTGCAATTTGGCTGCAAATATAAGGATTTTTTTTGTAATCGACAAACTTTTTAAAAGAAAAAAATCGTAGACTTGAATTTGCGAGCATTTATCGATGTTAGAGTTACAGTGAATTCTTCACTTTTTATTAAAAAAGTAGTAAAATCATAGTTTTTTAGATATGAATAAGCAGAGATTTGTAAAGTATCCGTAGCAAGAACCTTACAGTTTCGCTATTTTGTTGCGAAACATCATTCATCCTCTTTCCAATACCTCCCGATGCGCTTTGCACGTCGGGACGTAATTTTATGGAATTCTATTACAATAATCCCGCCCTTCGCACGTTATTAATATATTAATTTAATTAGGAGAAAAAGAAAATGATAGAATATATTCATGGCGATCTGACAGAGTTGACACCTGCGCTGGCTGTTGTTGAGACTGCGGGGGTGGGCTACGGACTCAATATATCGCTCAATACATATACTGCCATTCAGGGCAAACAGGAAGTGAAACTCTATGTTCACGAAGTGCTGGTGGCTGGTGGAAGAGATGACTCTTTCACCCTTTTCGGCTTTGCTACCAAACAGGAACGTGAACTCTACCGCCTCCTCATCACCGTTTCAGGAGTAGGCGGAAATACGGCCCGTATGATTCTCTCTTCACTCTCGCCACGCGAACTCTGCGAAATCATCTCTACTGGTAACGACAAGATGCTGAAAACCGTGAAGGGTATCGGACTGAAGACTGCACAGCGAATCATCATCGACTTGAAAGATAAAATCGTGAGCCTCGGCATTGCTGACGAACTGCCAGCCAGCGGAGGCAATGTGGTGATGGTGAACAATGACGTAAAGGATGAGGCGGTAAGCGCCCTCACCATGCTCGGCTTCTCGCCGGCACCATCTGCCAAGGTAGTAGTAGATATCCTCAAGGCACAGCCTGATCTCCCGGTAGAACAGGTTGTGAAACTGGCATTGAAGCAAATCAAATAAGTTAGGAGTTTTTTGTCGATGAAACAGAAGCAAAGATTCATATCTTTTCTATTGGCTTGGCTGATGGTGGCAACCTTCGGCTATGCGATAGCTTTGCCTCAACTTCAGGACGATAAAAAGAAAAACCATATCAGCACAGCCCAGCCCGTGCAGCTCGATGAAGATACCATTCCCGATTCGCTGCTGCATACCCGCTGGCAGATTCAGCGCACCCAACCTTACTCCCTGAGCGACCTCTATCAGAGTCCGCTCGACCTGAAACGTCCTGATAATCTGCAATATCAGGTAGTCTACAACGATACCCTCGACCGCTATATCATCGGCAACCGCATGGGCTCAACCTGGCTTTCGGCCCCTATCATGCTCACTCCGAAAGAGTATCTTGCATGGACCGAACAGCAGCAGCGCAACAGCTACTTCCGCAAGCAGAACGATGAAATCTTCCAGGCAAAAGGCAAGGAGAAGTTCGATTTCTCGGATATGCACTTCGACTTGGGACCTGCCGAGAAAATCTTCGGTCCTGGTGGCATCAGAGTGAAGACACAGGGTTCTGCCGAACTCAAGTTCGGTATCAACAAGAAGAGCATCGACAATCCTTCGTTGCCTATCCGCAACCGAAAGACGACGATGATGGATTTTGATGAGAAAATCAATCTCAACGTCAACGGAAAGGTGGGTGATAAGGTGAACATGAACCTGAATTACAACACCGATGCCACCTTCGATTTCGATGCACAGAACATGAAACTGAAGTACGACGGCAAGGAAGATGAAATCATCAAACTCGTTGAGGCGGGCAATGTCTCCTTCCCTTCCAACTCTTCGCTCATCAAAGGCGCCAGCAGTCTGTTTGGTGTTAGAACCGATATGCAGTTTGGCAAACTCAAGCTGCAGATGGTGGCTTCGCAGAAGAAGAGTGCATCGAAGAGCGTATCTACCAGGGGCGGTGTGCAGCTTACCCCTTTTGAGTTGAATGTAGCCGATTATGAGGAGAACCGCCACTTCTTCCTCTCCCAGTATTTCAGAAATCATTATGATGCCTGGATGCAGAAACTTCCTAATCTCACCACGGGCATCACCATCAACCGTGTGGAGGTGTGGGTTACCAACAAAACCGGCAATACCACCAATACCCGAAATATCGTAGCCCTGACCGACCTGGGCGAGAACCAGAAACTGAGCAACCCGATGTGGACGGCGAGCGGACAGGTGCCTTCTAACCAGGCGAATACTGAGTATGCTGCGATGAACAGCCAATATGCTGCTGCCCGTGACATCGACCAGGCTGCAACCACTCTCGATGGAGGCGGACTGGTTGGTGGAGCCGATTATGAGAAACTGGAGAGTGCCCGTCTGCTCAATTCTTCTGAGTATACAGTCAATACCGCCTTGGGTTATATCTCATTGAAAACCAGTCTGCAGACCGACCAGGTACTTGCCGTAGCCTATGAGTATACATCGGGAGGTGTTACCTATCAGGTGGGCGAGTTTGCATCCGATCTCAGCGATACCAAGCAGGCACTCTTCGTGAAATCGCTCAAGAATACCAGTAACAATCCGCGACAGGGCAACTGGGGGCTGATGATGAAGAACGTTTATTATCTGGCTTCTACCGTAGAGAAGGAGAAGTTCCGCCTGGATGTGAAATACCAGAGCGATACCACCGGCGTATATCTCAGTTATATCCCTGAGCAGCAGGTGAAGAAGCAGCCTATCATCCGTGTGCTGGGCGCCGACCGTCTGGATAACAACAACAAGGCACACAGCAATGGATATTTCGATTATGTAGAAGGCTATACCATCTCTAACGGACGCGTGTTCATTCCGAAGGTAGAGCCTTTCGGCAGTTATATGCGTGATTATCTGGTCAAGCGGGGCGTGGCTGCCGACAAGGCTGAAAAGTATGCCTTTACCGAACTTTATGACAGTACGAAGACCGTAGCCAAGCAGATTGCCGAGAAGAACAAGTATCAGATTGTGGGACAGTTCAAGGGCTCTGCAGCCAATGTCATCTCGCTCGATGCCTACAATGTGCCACAGGGCTCGGTGGTCGTTACGGCAGGCGGTATCACCCTGAAAGAGGGCACCGACTATTCGGTAGATTACAGTGCCGGCGAGGTGACCATCCTGAACCAGAGCATCATTGATGCCGGTACGGCTGTCAACGTTTCTCTGGAGAGTAATACCGATTTCGGACAAACGCGAAAAACGATGTTCGGACTGAACTGGGAGTATGATTTTACCAAGAACTTCCAGTTGAGCGGTACTATCCAGCACCTCTCCGAACAGGCGCTTACCACCAAGGTATCCATGGGCTCCGAACCGCTGAAGAACACCCTTTGGGGCATCAATCTCAACTGGCGCAAGGAGAGTCAGTGGCTCACCAATGTGCTTGACAAGATACCATTCCTGCACCTCACCCAGCCATCGCAGATATCCTTTACAGGAGAATTTGCCCAGCTCATTGCCGGTGAGGCAGGTGGCACACAGGACAATGCATCTTATATCGATGACTTCGAGGGTACGAAGACCACCATCGATGTAACGACTCCTACCTCCTGGTTTATATCCAGTGTGCCTTCGCTCAATTTCAAGGACGATTACAGCGATAAGACCGGTCTGAGCAGCGGTTTCCACCGTTCGCGCCTAGCCTGGTATACCATCGATCCGCTGTTCACCCGCCGTGGAAGTTCGCTCACTCCGGGACATATCAAGGGCGACCTCAAGCAGTTGAGTAACCATTATGTCCGCGAGGTCTATACCAAGGAGCTCTTCCCATTGCGCGACCAGAGCAGTTATCAGGGCGCTACCAATACCCTGAATGTACTCAATCTGGCTTACTATCCAAGTGAGCCGGGACCATACAACTTCAATGTAACAGATTTGCAGGCAGACGGAACTCTGCAGAATCCGCAGCGCAACTGGGGCGGAATGATGCGTAAACTGGATACCAACGATTTCGAGCAGGCAAACATCGAATACATCGAGTTCTGGATGCTCGATCCGTTCATCTATTCTCGCGAAGAGGCTGATGCTGCCGATTATGGTGGCGATTTCTACATCAACCTGGGCGAGGTGAGCGAGGATATCCTGCGTGATGGCAAGAAATTCTATGAGAGTGGCATGCCGGTAGATGGCAGCAAGAGCTACACCTATACCCAGTGGGGTAAGATTCCTACCCAGAGCACCGTGACCTATGCCTTTGCTACCACCAGTGGCAGCAGAGCCTTGCAGGATGTGGGTTTCAACGGACTGACTGATGCCGAGGAGCAGGAATTCTACAAGAGTGCTTATCTCGACCAGATTCAGGGCAAGGTGAACCAGGCGGTGTTCGACAGCATCTTTGCCGATCCGGCACGTGATGACTACCACTATTTCCGCGGTTCCGACTGGGATGAGATGCGTGCTCCTATCTTGCAGCGATATAAGTATATCAACAATCCTCAGGGCAACTCGCCTGACAGCGACAGCCGTTCTGAGAGCTATGATACTTCTTATAAGTCAACGCCGGATGTCGAGGATATCAACCAGGATTATACGCTCAACGAATATGAGAAATACTTCCAGTACCGTGTCAGCATCCGTCCGGAAGATCTCGTGGTGGGTAATAATCATATTGTAGATAAGCGTGAATACAGCCAGACCTGGCGTGATAATACCAAGTCTACCGTTACCTGGTATCAGTTCCGCATACCTATCGATGAGTTTGAGAGCCGTCAGGGCAACATCAACGATTTCTCCAGCATCCGCTTCATGCGTATGTTCCTCACCGGTTTCAAGAAACCTATCGTGCTGCGTTTCGGTACCTTCGACCTCGTGATGGGCAAGTGGCGTACCTATGATCAGCCGCTCGGCGCAGCCAGTGGCGGAACCCTCGACGCAAGCAGCGTGAGTCTGGAGGAGAACGGCGAGAAGACACCGGTCAACTATGTCTTGCCTCCGGGTATCAAGCGCGAACAGGATCCTAGTCAGCCTCAGTTGGTTGAGGCAAACGAGCAGGCGTTGAGTCTGGTGGTCAAGAATATGAGCACAGGCGAGGCGAAGGCGGTTTATAAGAATTCTACCCTTGATCTGCGCCAGTACAAGCGCATCCAGATGTTTGCCCATGCCAATGCATTGGAGCAGAATACCACCCGTCTGCAGGATGGTGATCTCTCAGTCTTCATCCGTCTGGGTAGTGATTATAAGAACAATTACTACGAGTATGAAATCCCGCTGAAACTCACCGAGCCACGCTCCAACTACAACCGCTATGTGCTAGCCGACTGTAAGGCGGTATGGCCTGAGGTGAATATGCTCGATGTGCCGCTGAGCGTCTTTACGGCATTGAAGAAAAAACGTAACAAGGCGAAGGCACAGGGTGTGGCTTCTTATCTCGCTCCTTATTCCATGATGGATGCAGAACATCCGCAGAACAAGATTACCATCGTGGGTAATCCGAGTCTCGGCGAGGTGAAGACCATGATGCTGGGTGTGAGAAACAATTCTGTCGACATCAAGAGTGGTGAGGTATGGATAAACGAACTCCGACTCAAGGAACATAATAATTCGGGTGGTTGGGCTGCCAATGCCAACCTCAACGTACAACTCTCCGATCTGGGTAGCGTAAATGCCACCGGCAGATACATCAGCGAGGGATTCGGCGGTCTGGAAGATGGCGTGGCAAGTCGCACCACCGATAATTACGGTACCTACAGTGTGACCACATCGCTCGAAATGGGTAAGTTCTTCCCTGACAAGGCGAAGGTGAGCATACCTTTATATTATAGTGTTACCAAGGAGAAGACCACTCCTAAGTATAATCCGCTGGATACCGATATGGAGTTGAAGGATGCCCTCGATGCTGCCGGCTCTAAGCACGAGCGCGATTCTATCGAGAATATCGCTGCCACTAAGATTACGCAGACCAACTTCTCCATCTCGAATGCCCGGGTGGGTATAGCTACCAAGCGCCATCCGATGCCATACGATCCAGCCAACTTCTCATTCACCTACAGTCATCAGCATCAGTATACTACGGGTGAAACGACGATGTATGAGCGCAAGGACAACTGGCGAGGAGCCCTGGATTATTCGTGGAGCCCGGTTTATAAGGCATGGGAACCATTCAAGGGACTGAAGAACAAGAGTAAGTGGCTCGACATACTGAAACGTTTCGGACTGAACTGGCTGCCGCAGAACATAGCCTTCAATACCGAGATGACGCGCGACTACTACGAGTTGCAGGAGCGCGATATGGAAACCCTGATGAGTGGATCTGCCGGAGTAGACTCCAAGTTGCCGCTCACTTTCAGTGAACAGTTCCTTTGGAACCGTGAGTTCTCCATCAACTGGGATCTGACCAAGAACCTGCACATGAACTTCCAGAGTGCTACCCATGCACAGATAGAGGAACCTTATACACCGGTCAACAAGGATCTTTATGCCGACCAGTATCATGCCTGGAAGGACTCCGTATGGACCAGCATCCGCCACTGGGGTGCACCGCTCGACTATAGTCAGAATTTCCAGGCATCTTATAGGTTGCCTCTCAATCTGCTGCCTGTCTTCGACTGGGTGAACAGCGATGCCTCTTACAATGCCAACTATTCTTGGGAGCGCGGTACAGAGGATGAGGAGGGCAACTCGTATGGAAATACCATCAATACCCAGCGCGAACTGACATTGAACGGAAACTTCAACCTGGTGAAACTCTACAACCATGTGCCTTTTCTGAAGAAGGTAAACGATAAGTTTGACCGTACCCAGAGTAGGGCACAGATGCAGCGCAAGAAGCAGGAAAAAAAGAAAAAGAAGCAGGAAGCAAAGGAACAGGCGGCTGATCCGAAGAAGGCGCTGCCTAAGAACAAGCGTGCCTTCGAACGGGAAATCACCCTCCTGCCTGATACCACATTCAAGATACGCCACGGCAAAAATACCAAGCGACTGATTGTGAATGCCAAGACGGAAGACGGCAAGGTATTCCCGCTTAAATATAAAAAGGTGGATAATAACCAGATCAGAATCATCTCAAAGGTAGATACTGCCATGAAGGTGAAACTCTCCGTACTGGCTAAGGAACCGCTTGATGATAAGAAATGGTATAAGGGATTGCAGTTGGCTAGTCGCCTGGCAATGATGGTGCGCAATGTGAGCATCAACTATCGCAGCAGCTATCAGCTCACCCTGCCGGGCTTCTTGCCTAGTGTGGGTGATGCCTTCGGACAGAAGAAGGTGGGACAGATGGCACCGGGTCTTGACTTCGCCTTCGGTATGGTTGGCGACGATTATATCGAGAAGGCTAGAAACAACGACTGGCTGCTCTGCAACGACAGTATCGCAACACCTGCTACTACCAGCAGAACGGATAATCTTACGTTGCGTGCCACCCTGGAGCCTATCAAGGATTTCAAGATTGATCTCTCAGCCACACGTACCAAGACCACGCAGAAGAGCATACAGTATATGTATGAAGGAACGCCAACTACCCAGAGTGGAGCCTTCCAGATGACTACCATCTCGCTGGGGTCGGCTTTCGAGGGAATGGGCAATGCCAATTCGGGTTATCGCAGCAAGACCTTCGAGAAGTTTGTCAACTCGCTGGCTGGTTTCAGAGATAGGGTAGAGGCGCAGTATGCAGGTACCGTTTATCCGACAGGTTCGGCTCTGGCTGGCGGCAAGTTTGATGCTTCCCGCACGCCGGTCAACCAGTATAGCAGCGATGTCATGATTCCTGCCTTCCTCAAGGCTTATACCTCGATGGGTGGCAATTCGCTTTCGGTATTCCCGGCATTGAGCCGGATGTTGCCAAACTGGACCATCCGTTACAGCGGACTGGGACGTCTGCCTTGGTTCAACGAGCACTTCAAGAGTGTCAACATCAACCACTCTTACAAAAGCGTCTTTGCGGTTGGCAGCTACAACAGTTACAGCACTTTCCAGGAGTATATGAACGGTCTCGGCTTCGTGAGTGATGCCACTACGGGCAATCCATCTCCAAGTAGCATGTTCAACATTTCGCAGGTAAGTATCAACGAGTCGTTCTCGCCATTATTGGGTATGGATGTCACATTCAACAATAATATGACGGTGAAGGCAGAATATCGCCAGACCCGTGTATTGAACCTCAGTATGACGAGTGTGCAGCTGAACGAGGCATTGAGTAAGGACTGGGTAATCGGTATGGGTTACCGCATCAACAACTTCGATGTTTTCGGTTGGGGCGCCAAGGCCTCCCGTTCCAAGTCGAAGGGCGGCAATAAGAATGCAGCCAATAAGAATGCGTCGACCACCAAGACGGTTCAGAATGGTACCAACCATGATCTGAATCTACGTCTTGACTTCAGTTTCCGCAAGCAGGCAGCCATCGTTCGTGATATAGCCTCAATGGTAAGCAGTGCCAGCAGCGGCAACAATGCTCTGAAACTGAGTTTCTCTGCCGATTATACCTTCAGCAAACTCCTTACCATGAGTTTCTATTATGACCGTCAGACCAACACCCCGCTCCTGTCGAGCAGCAGTTATCCTACCACCACACAGGATTTCGGCCTGAGCATCAAGTTCTCGCTGACGAGATGATGTTTTTATCGCCCAACTGCGGTGCAAAGGTACAATAAAAAAACATTATGTTTTGCAAGGTTGTCGCTGGGAGGGCAGGTAACAAACCTGCGCTCCCAGCGCATTCTTGCTTTATAAGAATGGGGGCATGTAAATCGGAATCAAGAGTGTTTGCCCATCTTTCTGTAGATCTTTGGTGTAAACCAAGTACGGATGTACTATCTTGTCGGAGAATTTTTGACAGAAAGCATCAAGCGAGGCATGCTAGCATTGTAAGTATTCTGCAGGAAAAGAAAAAGCCGCTAGGATTTCGTGTGAGAATATCCTGGCGGCTTTTTGCTTAGCTTCCCAGCTCCAACTGATTTCTTACCAATTTGTAGTAAGTACCTCGCTTGGCTGTCAGTGATTCATGGTTGCCAATCTCCACTACCTGTCCGTGTTTCAGCACGATAATCTGGTCGGCATTCCTAACAGTACTGAGTCGGTGAGCTACGATGACCACCGTCTTGCCAGCATAGAATTTTTCCAGATTCGTCACGATGTCGTATTCGTTGCTGGCATCTAGCGAATTGGTTGCCTCATCCAGGAAGAGATAGTCTGGATTCTTATAGATGGCGCGAGCTATCAATATGCGTTGTTTCTGCCCTTGGCTTAGTCCCATGCCATCTCTGCCAATCTTGGTATTGAAACGCAAGGGTAGGTAAAAGATGTCGTCCTTGATACAGGCAAGGTCGGCTGCTTGATAGAGCTGTTCTTGGTTCACATCATTGTCATCCACCGCTATGTTGCGAGCGATGGACTCAGAGAAGATGGCTCCCTCCTGCATTACTACACCACACTGCCTGCGCCACCACTTCTTGTTGAGCGTATTGACATCCGTCCCGCCAATGGTCAGCTTGCCTCCAGATACAGGATAATAGCCCAGCATCAATCGGATGAGTGTAGTCTTTCCACTGCCAGATGCTCCCACGATGGCTGTTACCTTGCCATGTGGTATATGAATATTGATGTCATCCAACGTTTTATACATGGCATGTGGATCATATTTAAAGTCCACATGTCTTAGTGTGATACCTTCGCTAGCGTCTTCCACCTGCTTTTTTAATCCCTCTTTGCCGTTTTCATCCTTCATCAAGTGTATCTCGTTGATGCGCTCCAAGCTGATTTTCACATCTTGCAGAGAATAGAAGAATTGCATCAATTGCTCCACAGGAGAATTGAGCTGTCCGATGATGTATTGGATGGCAAGCATCATACCCAAGGTGATGTCACCATGAATGACGGATGCTGCCGCTACTACGGTTATCACCATATTCTTGATTTCATTGATGCAGATGCTGCCAGCCTCTTGGGTTTGCTGCAACTTGAGTGATTTCTGCTGCACACGGAAGAGGTCGTGCTGCACCGTTTCCCATTCTTTGCACTTTCGGCGTTCGCAGTCTTGCAGCTTGATTTCTTGCATGGAAGTAATAAATTCATAAGTGCGATTATTGTTGGTAGACTGTTGCTCAAAGAGTTCATAATCAATCACCTTTCTGCGGCGCAGGAAAGAGAGCAGCCAACAACCATACCCCAAGCTACCCAACAAGAAAATGCAGAACACAAATTTGCTATACATAAACAATACCACGCTGAACACAACAAAGGTGAGCATGGAGAAGGTTACATTCAGACAGTTTTGCGTCAAGAAGTTATTCACACGGCTATGGTCGCTCATACGTTGCATCAGGTCGCCCATCAACTTGGTGTCAAAGAAAGACATCGGCAGTTTGAGCAACTTAACGAAGAAATCGCTAAGCAGGGAGATATTAATGTTCATGCCTATACGGAGCAATATCCAGCGACGGTAGAAGTCGATAGTTGTACGACTGGCTGTAAGCATCAGTTGCCCCAAAAGTATCAGCCAGATGATATTAAGGTCTTTGCCCTTGATGCCTTCATCCACAATAGCCTGGGTCAGAAATGGCAATACCAATTGCATGCCACTACCCAATATCAATCCGATGACAATCTGTAAAAAATACTTGCGGTATTTCTTGATGTAGCCAAAGAGAAATCTGAAGGAACGTCGCTCGCTTGCATCAGTCATACCATCCATTTTAAACTCAAAAAAGGCAGGTGTCATCTCAAAGAACATCACGATGCCAGCCGGTCTGCCATACGACAGCGTGCTAGCCCAGTGGGCGATGAATTCATCATAACCATAAGTAATGCGCCCCTTAGCAGGATCAGAGATATAAAACTTTCGTCCTTTTTTTACCTTATATAATACCACGAAATGGTTTTGGTTCCAATGCAGGATGGCAGGCAGAGGATTCTCTGCCAGTTCATCTACCGTGGCCCGGGCACTAAGGGTATGAAGTCCCAGGGTATCGGCTGCCTCGCTGATGCCCAACAGGGAAACCCCTTCGGTAGTAGCAAAACAATGTTTCGACAGGGCGCTAAGCGTATAGTCCCTGCCGAAATACTTGCATATCATTTGCAGACAAGCGATGCCACACTGCATGCTGTCATGCTGAAGAGTGAGTGGAAAACTATGCATATGTCTGTTTTACAATCGATTTATTTCCTCCCGAGCTGCGCCCTTGCCTCGATAACTCTTCTTCTTGTTGAAAGAATATGTTACATTGAGAGATACATTGTGAACACCGCCCTTGAGGTTTTGATAGAAAGACACTCCATTGGTCTCAATCAAGTTCTTTTGACGCCAAAGCTTGAAGCAATCATTCCAGTAGATGGTAAATGCCCAATTGCCCAAGCTCTTGTTTAGTCCCATGTCAAGGAGAACATATCCCTTGGTATAGTTGGTGGCAGAATATCCTTTGCTAACCCATATTCCATCGAAATAAGCATAGATTCCCCAAGGTAAGTCAAAGCGGTTGCGCATAGTCATATTAAACAACGGCTTGTTGTATGACTTTTCTGGATTACCATATTCCAACTTCTGCAATCTCAGCACACCGTATAGCGTAGGATGCCAGATGCCTATGTCCAATCTTTGCCCTGCCACCATCTGAAAATAATCATAGCTAGGCAAGTTTACATTCTTGATGATATTTACCTTCTTGTTTTCCATATATGAATAAGTTGTGGCAAGTTCTCTCATGCTATGTACATAAGAGAGGTTCAAGCTCGTCTTACGATAACTCACATCCAAACTTAACTCTCTTTCTAGTGATGATTTCAGCAAAGGATTTCCAAGCATCCATGATGTATGCGAGGCATAAGAATAAGTATTGCTCAGCATACTATAGCTAGGACGGTCAACTGAAGTGCTGTAAGATAATCCCAAACTCAGATTGCCGTTCTGATAATCAATGCTTACGTATGGAAGCCAATCCGTAAAACTCTTAGATTGTTCAGTAACCTTCTCACCATTAAGTATATAAGCAAAGTCAGTGTTCTCTACACGCAGTTCTGTTCTTGCGCTCCATGAAGGGCTAAGCTGCCAATTTGCCGTAATGTATCCTGCTGTCAGATGCTGGCGTTCCTCATCATGAGAAGCGTCAAAGAGAACCTCGTCATTAGAGGTGCTACCCGCAAAAGATTGGCGAGTCTTGGTATACGAATATTGGGCGCCTAAGTCTAGAGTTACAGCCTTCCATGAAGCAGTGAAATTAGCCTTGCCCGCTACCAGGTGATTGTTGCTATGACTTACTGTACCAATATGATTCGCATAGTTCTCACCTTGCTCGTTGACATCTGAGAGTTCATTGGAGAAGTTGTAAAGATAATCCACATCTGCCGCCAACTGATAGTTCTTCTTTTCACCAAATTTCAATATAGCATAAGAGTTGAGATAATGGCGTGTATTCTGCTTTGACTGTTCACTCGTTGATTCAAACTGTGCATTCTCTGGCTCTACATTTGTCTGGATGTCATTTGTTGAAGAGTACTTTCCCTTAGGTTTTCTGCTAAATTCATAACGGATGCCCAGAGAATTGGCTCCAAAGTCGTAACTAGCACCTATATTGGCATTTAACTTATGCGCACGATTCTTATAGGTAGTATTTGTTTTTGTTTCATACTCATTATTGCCAAACTTTTCCAGATAGTAGCCTGTTTGCTTTTCTCCGTCCCCGGCATAATTGGCTCCGGCATACACTCCAAGTCCATTGCTGCCAGTCCAAGACAAGTCCAGTCCCGTTCTCCCGTATGAAACATCAGAAAGTGTAGCACCGGCTTTTGCGAAGCCAGCCAATCCTGCATTCTGCTTTTTGGTATGGATGATGATGACCGACTTCACATCTGCCTCATATTTCGCTCCAGGATTGGTGATGATTTCTACTCTTTCGATATCCTGAGAGGAAAGTTGTTGCAGTTCTGAATTGTCTCTTACCTTTCGGTGGTTGATGTAAATCTCTGGCGTTCCTTTGCCCAACACAGAAATGTTATTACCGATACCACTAATCAATGGCATCTGCTTGATGGCTTCCAAGGCAGAACCCAATTTAGACAAAGGGTTGCCAATCATGGAGATTTTTAATCCCATATTGTTAGACTTCACGTAGTTGCGATGTCCATTCACCACGACTTCACCTAACAGCTTGGCATCATCCTGCAGGGTGATATAACCAATAGATTCATTATGACAAACAAGATAGTTTGTCTTATATCCCATGGCAGATACTTTGAGAATATCGCCATTTTGGTATCCATCCAGTGAGAATGCACCATTCTCATCGCTTACAGTGCCTTTTATAAATGTGGAGTCCTGCTGGTTAAGCAAGAATACATTCGCATAAGGCAAGGCTTCGCCCTGTTCATTGATAATTTTTCCAGTGATGTGTTGAGCCATAACAGGCATAGTTGCTATACACAGAAATGGCAATAATATCTTTTTCTTCATAATTTTCTCTTTTAATATTGTGGACTTATTTCAGGAGCAAATTGACATCTTGGATCAGGATAATCCCAGTTTTCTTCCCCATATGCTCTTATGATTTTTACAAAACATCTTCGATGTTTTTGATTGCAAAAATCCAAGACTTTACAGTTGTGACATGAGCTTTGTTCTCGAAACATTTTTCTGTGCATACAGAAAAGCTCTTTCGCTTTTGACGAGTTCCAAACTTCTTGTATGGATTGCTTTTTCAAATCTCCAATGATAAATTGTGGGTGCCAATACATTAGTTCGCAAATGCTTACCTTACCATCAGGCAAAACAAATGCTCTATTTTGTAGAATACCGCATGTGCCGCCAACAAAATATTCATCCGTAGGCTTGCCATCTTTTAGATGCTCATTTAAAATTTCATCACTGCATATTATCTTAAACTCAGCTTTTGGCAACAGTTGAGTTCTTATGAATTTATATATATTCTCTAATTGTTCTCTTGA
>OLQC01001202.1_pt1 | contig 21927 bp, 15 predicted proteins | sample 1672471 | NCBI WGS metagenome assembly OLQC01 (sample SAMEA3136689, study PRJEB25190) | human gut metagenome | biome: human gut; feature: human-associated habitat; material: faeces | place: Austria | collected 2013
GGAAAATTTATGTTGAATCTTATACCAAAACCGGCAGAGGTTAAGGAAGAAAGGGGCTTCTTTAAGCTTGAAAAGGGCGCTGCCGTTTATTCGCAAATCGATTTGCCGCTCGTTAAAAATATCGGCGGCGAAAATTCGCCCGTTAAAATCTATGCCGACGCAAGCCTTGATAAAGAAGAATATCGTCTTTCGGTGGGCGAGGCAGGCATTGTTATAAAAGCCTCCGATAAGGCGGGCGCGTATTATGCACTTCAATCCGTGCGTATGCTCGGCAGGCTTGACGAGGGCAAAAATCTTGTTCCTTTTGTTGAAATCAGCGATAAGCCGCAATATAAATGGCGCGGTCAAATGCTTGATGTGAGTCGTCATTTCTTTGATAAAGCAGCCGTTAAGGATTTGCTTGACGATATGTTTCGCCTGAAGCTGAATGTTTTTCATTGGCATTTAACAGATGATCAGGGCTGGCGAATAGAAATCAAGAAATATCCGAAGCTCACGGAAATCGGCTCAAAGCGCAGCTTCACACAGGTCGGCGGCTGGGGCAGCTCGAAAACGGAGGATATTCCTCACGGCGGGTATTACACTCAGGAAGATATCAAAGAAATTGTTGAATGCGGCCCGGCGCTGCATATCGATAGTGCCGGAAATAGATGTGCCGGCGCACTTTGCCGCAGCGCTTGCAGCTTATCCGCACCTTGCATGCAGAAATATTCAAAGCCGGGTTTTCGGCGAAATGGGCGGCAGGCTTTTTACTCTAAAGGGAATAAGAGATTGTAACAGACCCGCTTGCCTCGGCAAAAAAGAAAGCCTGCAATTTATATTTGATGTTTATGATGAGGTTTGCGGGCTTTTCCCGTTTGAATATTTTCATGTGGGCGGCGATGAAGCCGATGTTTCCGAATGGAAAAAATGCCCGGATTGCCAAAAAGCAATGAAAGAAATGGGATTTGCAAACGAAAGAGAGCTTCAAAAAAAGCTAACAAATGAGCTTTGTGAATATCTTAAATCCAAGGGCAAGCATATGATAGCCTGGAACGATGTGCTCAGGCAGGGCACGGAAAGGCTCGATACCGATATGGTTGTGCAGCAATGGCTTCCCGGTCAGGATAAGCACACACGGCATTTTGCCGAAATCGGCGGCAAAATCATAATGAGCAACCATAAATCGTTTTATTTCGATATGACTTATGCTCAATATCCGCTTAAAAACACATATGCTTTCAAGCCCTCTCAATATGGCATTAACGATAAAAACAAAATGCTCGGCGTTGAGGGCGAGATGTGGACGGAATGGGTGCCGTCCGTAAGCAAAATGCAGTTTATGCTTCATCCGAGAATGGAGGCTTTAGCCGAGGTTGCATGGACTCCGGAAAGCAGCCGAGATTTTAATGATTTCCGTGCAAGATATGAAGGTTACAAGAGTGTGTATAAGCAGCTTGGCATAAATTTTGCGGCAGATTCAATTTGTATGCCTAAGAATTTGCTTAAACGTGCTCATATAAGGCGTAAATTCACCTTCGGCGATCCCGATCTTGAGTTTCGCGAAAATAACAAACAAAAGGAGAAATGAAAATGAAAATCAGCGAATTTCCGAGTGCGGTAATCAAAGAAAATGTTGATTACACAGTTAAGGAAATCACAAATGTTATCAAAAAGTACGGTCCCCGTGAATCGGGCAACGATGCTTGCTATGATGCGGAAAAGCATCTGAAAAAAGAGCTTGATCAGTTTTCGGATGAAACTCATTTTGAGGAATACAAAATGGCTCCGAAAGCATTTTTGCATTTCACAAAAATCGTGTCTTCCGTTATAATGGCGGCGGTTGTTATCTGCCTTGCTTTGGTGTTCACGAATGTTATTTCATTTATGATCGCTCAGTGCATTGTGGGCGCTTTGGTTGCAATCGGCCTTTTCATCACGGTTATGGAATTTCTTATGTATAAGCAGTTTATGGACGGTATGTATAAAAAAGTAACCGGCCATAACCTTGTTGCCACAAGGAAGCCAACCGGTGAGGTTAAGAAAAGAATCGTTATCAGCGGCCATATTGATGCTGCATATGAATGGCGCCACATTTATTATTTTAAGCAGCATGGCATGGGCCCTCTTATGGGCGGCACAATCGTTTGCGCTATAATTTCCGTTATTGTTGCAGTTGTTGCGGTTATTGCCGATAATGTAAATATGGGTGCTTTCGGTGATTTTATGGTTAATTATTCGTATTATTTCCATGTTCTCACAGCGCTCTTTATGATTTCATTGCTTTGCTTCGTTGATTTTCGCAGAATTTCACCGGGTGCAAATGATAATTTAACAGGCACTTATGCAGCCGTTTGTGCTCTTCGTATGCTTGACATGGCAGGTGTTGAATTTGAAAACACCGAAGTTGTTGCCATGATTACGGACGGCGAAGAAGCCGGCCTCAGAGGCGCTAAGGCTTTTGCCAAAGCACATCATGATGAATATACTTCCGGCGATGTTAAAACCGCCGTGCTTTGCGTGGATACATTAACGGATATGGATTATTTCAATGTTTATTCAAAAGATATGTCCGGAACAGTTAAAAACGACAAGGAATTTTCACAGCTCGTTTTGGATTCTTCAAAGGAATCCGGATATGATTCCGCAAAATTCGCAAGCGTTTTCTTCGGCTCATCCGATGCCGCCGCATTCTCTCAGGCCGGCATTAAGGCAACCTGCCTTGCAGCTATGGATCCGGCACCCGGCGATTATTATCATAACCGCAGAGATAATTACGACCGCCTTGTGCCCGAAGCTATCGAAACAGGGTATAAAATTGTGCTTTCAACAATTTTAAATTTTGACGCCGAATGATTTTATTCAAATTTTAAATGTGCCGATGCAGTGAAGCTTTCACTGCATCGGCTTTTTTGTGTGACCGAATCGGCTTTTGAATCGTTGTTATATCGAAAACAAAAAATGCACGGAGGAAAAGCTCTATGCCAAAAAACGAAATTAAAGAACAGTTTGAGGAAAAATATAATCTTTACGGCGATATGCTTTATAAAATAGCCTATCTTTATCTCGGCAACCCGGCCGATGCGGAGGATGCTTTGCAGGATGTTTTTATAAAGCTTTTATCAAGAACATTGCCTTTTAAAAATGCCGAGCATGAAAAGGCGTGGCTTATAAGAGTAACTCAAAATAAATGCCGCGATATGCTACGATCCGCACACGGCGTGAGCTTTCCCGAAAATGAAAGCATTGCCGCCGAGGGCGATGACTTTTGCGGCGCGGAAAGAAAGGCGGATGTTATTGCCGCAATTCAAAGCGTGCCGCCTCAGGCAAAAACAGCCATAATTCTTTATTACTATTATGATTACTCGGTTGCGCAGATAGCACAAACACTGAAAATAAGCAATTCGGCAGTAAAAATGCGGCTAAAGCGCGGCAGGGAAATATTAAAAAGCAAATTGGGGGATTATGAAAATGAAAAATGAAATTAAAAATGCAGTTTCTCAAATAAAGCCCGATGCCTGCATGAAAGTGCGCCTTAGTGAAAAAATCGCTTGTGCAAAGCCTAAAAGAAATGCCAAAAGGCGAATCACGGCGGCGATTTGCTGCATTATGTGCTTTGCCGTTGCGGCGGGCACCATGGCTTTTTATCCCGGCAGGGAAAAGCCGCAGAGCGGCAGCGATGCCGATTCTTCCGTAATTAACGGTGCGGAAAACAGCTTTGTGCTTTGCGTTTCGGCGGCGGAATCTGAGCAAACAATTCAAATCGGCACTTCAAAAACCGCTTTGCCGGATTACCGCCTTTCTTACGACAAATACGGCGATTTGCACATAAAGGCCGATAATTCGTTTGATGTGAGCGGTGAAAACATAAAATCCGTTAAATTCTCGTGCGATAACGGCAGCTTTGATTACACGGATTTGAATTTGATAAATTATTTGAAAAAAAGCGGCAAATATTATGATATCATTGTGCCTTACGACGGCGAATATCAAGCGGCGGGAGGCAGCAGAAGCGCATTGCTTAAAACAATGCTTGCTCATATCGAAAACGGCGATTACGATTCTTATTTTAAGGCGGAGGATATTCAAAAAAAATCCGCAGGGGATTATTATACGGCCGAGCTTGTTTATGACGAGGAGGATAATCCCGTCGGCGTAGGCATTTTGGCGGAGGAAACATATAAAAAATGCGTTGGCTTCAATCAAAAATTCGCCGAGTTTGAAAACATAAATAAGCAAAATGAAAATATTATCGAAACGCTAGTTTGGATCCCCGCCGTTTCGGACGATGCGAAATATGAGAATTTTTCCGATGTGCCCGGCGATGCGGTAACGGTTACCGTCACTTTTGAAAACGGCGGCGTTTTGCAAAACAAATATGCTTTTGCATTTAATGATGACGGCGCTTTAACCGCGGAAAAAATTAACTGAACATTGCTTTTAAGCTAACAAAACCATAATTCTTTGCAATATTCAAATATTATTTGCAATGATGTTCGTTATAGTGTATAATAGCTTCATAAATAAATGTTCGGAGGAACGATATGGAGCGAAAAAGAATTTTATGGCTTGATTATGCCAGGTGTTTTGCGATTATATGCGTGGTATTTATTCACAGCGTTGAAAGAATTTATGTTGAATATGACGCACACGAAATTGCAAATCTTGCCGCAAGCTCATTATGGTTCAGAAATATTGCTTTTGCGATAGGCAGGCTCGGCGTGCCGCTGTTTTTGGCTATTTCGGGCTATTTACTGCTTGACCGCGATTATTCCTCGGCAGATAAAATTTTTAAATTTTATAAGCACAATCTTCTGCCGATTGTTATAACAACGGAAATTTGGAATGTGATTTACGATGCGATCATATTTATCGATAACGGCAAATTTGATTTTGAAGTGCTTATTCGCGATTTGCTTTTCTTTAAAACGAATCAAATGGGCAATATGTGGTATATGCCCATGATAATCGGTGTTTACATCGCCCTGCCTTTTGTTGCAAATGCAATAAAAAACATTGAAACAAAAGCGCTTGCTTTGCCGTTTACTATTCTTATTGCAAGCGTTTTCTTAATAGGGCTTTATAAACAACTCAGAAATATTTACGATTGGGAATTTGAAATTTCATCGGTTATCGATATAAGCTTTCTCGGCGGAAATTACGGGATTTATCTTTTGTTCGGTTTGCTGTGCAAGCGCGGTGAGTTTAAAAAAATACCCTCCGCTTTGCTTTGGCTGCTCAGCGCGGCGGGCGTTGCCGTTTCGGCGCTTGTGTTGACAAATACCGCCGAAATCGAAAAGCCGATCAGGCTTTGGTATGATTTTCCCGGTGTGCTGCTTGCTTCGTGCAGCTTGTTTTTACTGCTTTCACGAATTAATTGCGGCACAAAAACTGCGGTAAAGCTTGCCCCTCTTGCAACTGCGATATCCGTTTCAAGCTTCGGCAGTTTCTTTATTCACAAGGTTGTGCTCTATTATCTTGCAAATCCGTTTGATAAAATTCACACCTTTAATCCGCTTAAAGCGCTTGTGCTGTTTGCCGTTACCTTCATTATCAGCTCGGCTGTTTCGTATTTGTTTTATAAAATACCCAAATTCAATCGCCTGATTATGGCGGCAAAATAATTGTTCAAAGTTTAAATAAATTAAGATAAAGAATAACCCCAAAGCCTTAAAAGCTTTGGGGTTTGTGCTTTGCGCGAAAAATCAGCAAATCATTCCGTTTTCAATCCAATTCATAACGGAGGGATATTCTTCTTTGTAGGAATCAAGTCTTTCCGTGTTTGAATCCACAAAGGCAAGAAATTCATCCGTGTCCTCAAAATCATATGTGAAGTCCTGCTCAAAATCGTATGTTGCCGTGAAAATATAATCAAAAATATCATCGGCAGAGTAATCCTCAAGCAGTTTGTTTGCGGCAAGCTCAGTAACATAATCAAGTGCGTTTTTAACCGTTACCTCAAAATCGGCGGGGTCAATTTCTATTTCAGGCTCGCTTTCGCAATATTCGATAATGTCGCTTTCGCCAACGCCTATGTTTTGCAGGTATTCGATAACATCTTCAAGCCCGGTTTCGTTAACGGCGTCATACATGCGATAGTTAAATTCGCCCACAATGTTTTGCAATGCCACTGCTTTAAAAACGGCGTCCGTTTCGTGGCCCGATTCGTCGGTAATCACAAAGCCGTCCTCTTTAAACTGCTCCCAAAAAAGCTCATAAAGCACTTTGAATTTGGGCTTTTCCTCAAAAATCGCCTCATAAATGTAGGAATCAATGTTCATTCTGTGTGTTCTCCTCAAATCTTTTTTTATATTGTAACGCATTATGTTTACATTTTCAATATTGCAATGAATTTTATAATGATATATAATTATCTTTAATAAGCATGATAAAAAATAATATATAAATTTTAAGAAAAGGTGAGCTTATGGCTGTTAAAATATCAAGCGGCAATGTTACCGTGCTTTGCCTGCAGGAGGGCGCAATGCTTCATTCTCTTGTTAAGGACGGCGTTGAATATCTTTGGCAGGGCGATAAAGAGTATTGGGGCGGTCAGGCACCCGTGTGCTTCCCGATCGTCGGCGTGCTGAAGAACGGTAAAGCAAACGCTTTCGGCAAACCGTGTAATATGAAAAGGCACGGCGTTGCAAGAATAAATCCCTTTGAGATTAAAGAGCAGGGGCCGAATTTCGTTTCGTTTGTTCAAAATTCAAGCCCCGAAACGAAAAAGGAATTTCCTTTTGATTATTCGCTTCAAATAAAATACACGGTTCTCGGCAACAGTGTTACAACGGAATATACCGTTAAAAACACAGGCAATTGCAAGCTCCCGTTTCAAATAGGCGGCCATCCGGCGTTTAATTGCCCGCTTGAGAGCGGCGAAAGGTTTGAGGATTATTCGGTTAAGTTTGACAAGGTGCTTAATCACCCTTGCCTGCGTCCCGATATTCACAGCGGCATAATCGATATTTCAAAACGATATGATGTTGTTTCAAACAGCGATGAAATTAAAATGGATCACTCTCTTTTTACGGACGACGCTATGGTGTTTGACGGAATTAAAGCAAAATCCGCCACTCTTTCCGCGGGCGGCAGGGGAGTGCGACTCGATTATCAGGATTTTGAAAATCTTTTGATATGGTCATCTGCAAACGGCGGCAATTTCGTTGCCCTCGAGCCATGGACGGGCATTTCAACCTGCACGGATGAATCAAACGAGTTTGAGAAAAAACGCGGCATGACAGTGCTTGAGCCCGGCGAAGAGGCTTCGTTTAAGTTTAAAATTACTTTGATTTAGGTGAAATATGAATTACGGATTTTTCAGGGCGGCGTCGGCCTCGCTCAATTTGAAGGTTGCCGACCCGCAGTATAATAAAAATTCAATAATAAATGCAATCGAGGCGGCGGAAAAAGAGGGCGCAAGGCTTCTTGTTACTCCCGAACTTTCCGTAACGGGCTACACCTGCGCGGATCTGTTTTTTACCTTTGCGCTGCAAAATGCCGCAAACGACGCACTTGCTCAAATAACGGCAACCACAAAGGGCAAAAACATCGCAGTTTTGCTCGGTATGCCGGTGCCGTTTCTCGGCAGCCTTTATAACTGCGCCGTGCTTGTGCGCGGCGGCAAAATAATCGGTGCCGTGCCAAAAAAGCACATTGCAAATTATAACGAGTTTTATGAAAAACGCTGGTTTGCCTCAGGCTTTGATTTTGAAACCGTGCAGGATATAAGCATCTGCGGCTTTGATGTTAAAATCGGAGATCAGATTTTTGATCTCGGCGGCGGGGCAATGCTCGGCGTTGAGCTTTGCGAGGATTTGTGGGTGCCGGCTCCGCCGAGCTCGCAGCTTGTGCAAAGCGGCGCAAATATAATTGCAAATCTTTCGGCAAGCGATGAATATGTTTCCAAGGCGCAATACAGAAAAAGCCTTGTTGAAAATCAATCGGCGCGCTGTGTGTGCGGCTATGTTTATGCCGGAGCGGGTCCGTGCGAAAGCACCACGGATCTTGTTTTCAGCGGCGCAACGCTGATTGCGGAAAACGGCTCGGTTGCCGCCGAGGGAAACAGATTTGATTTTGAAAATCAAATCGTTTATGCCGATTTGGATATTGAAAAGCTTTCCGCGCTGCGCAGAAACAATATGTCGTTTTCAAACAAAATCGGCACTGTGCAAATCGTAAGCGCGCCCGTGCAAAATAATGAAAACGATTTGAAGCACCGCTTTGTTGACCCTCATCCGTTTGTGCCTGCGGATGATGAAATGCGCCGCGAAAGATGCCGCGAGATTTTTGCCATTCAGTCCTGCGGGCTGGCAAAAAGAATTTCACATGTCGGCTCCGCCGGTGCAATAGTCGGCATTTCGGGCGGGCTTGATTCAACGCTTGCCCTGCTTGTTGCCGCCGAGGCGATGAAAAGGCTCGGCAAAAGCGCTGCCGATATAATCGGAATCACAATGCCGGGCTTCGGCACAACGGGCAGAACATATAATAACGCCCTTGAGCTTATGCGCAGACTCGGCGTGCAAATCAAAGAAATAGATATAAAAGCGGCGTGCGAACAGCATATGCGCGATATTGAGCACAACTCTGAAATTCACGATATAACATATGAAAACACCCAGGCAAGAGAACGCACGCAAATCCTTTTTGATATGGCAAATAAGCATAACATGTTGCTTGTGGGCACGGGCGATTTGAGCGAGCTTGCAATGGGCTGGTGCACTTATAACGGCGATCATATGAGCATGTACGGTGTTAATGCCTCCGTGCCGAAAACGCTTGTGCGCTATCTTGTGGAATATGTTGCTTCGGTAAGCGATAAGGAAACTGCGGCGGTGCTTTATGATATATTGGACACGCCTGTTTCTCCCGAATTGCTTCCGCCCGATGAAAATGGAAATATCGCCCAAAAAACAGAGGAAAATATCGGCCCTTACGAGCTTCACGATTTCTTCCTTTATAATTTTGTGCGCTTTGGCTTTTCAAAGGAAAAGCTGATAATGCTGGCACAAAAGGCGTTTGAGGATAAATATTCGCCCGCGGTGATTGAAAAATGGGCAAGCGTGTTTATGCGCAGGTTCTTTATAAGCCAATTTAAGCGCAGCTGTATTCCGGATTCGCCGAAGGTCGGCTCGGTTTCGCTTTCTCCTCGCGGCGACTGGCGCATGCCGAGCGACGCTTCGTTTAACGCATTCGTTTGATTTGTGCAAATAATATATTTGTTTAATATATAATGGAGTGAAATTTATGGCAGATGAAAAAAACAATCTTCCCGATAGCAATTCGGAAGAAAAGAAAAACACGGGAAAGAAAAAGCCCGATAAAAAGCTTATAATCGGCATTGCTGCCGCCGTGGCGGTTGTTGCGATTGTTGTGGGAATAATCGTGGGTGTAAGCTCGGGCGGCAAGGAAAAATACACGGAAAAGCCCGTTTCAACAACAGCGGGCGATTCGCAGGGCGATTCCGCAAAGCCGGGAATCGTAAACGGCGAAATTATCGCTCCTACTAAAGAAAACGGCAATTCGTCGTCCGGCGGCGGTTCCTCAAATTCGTCAGATTCAAATTCAGGCGGCAATTCAGGCAACGGATCGGATTCAAATTCCGGCGGCGGAAACGGCAGTGAAAACGGCGGCGGAAACAATTCAAATAACAATGAAATTATTCCCGTAGACAGAAAGCTGCATATTGAAATTACTTTGCCTAACGACGGTTCAATTGAAGATGTGCTTTATGTTTATGTAAACGGCGAACAGCTTGATCTTTCGGGCGGCACAAGAGATGATTACGGCTATGTTGTTAAAACGGACGGCAGTGTTTTTGCTTTTGACACAGAAAAAGAATATAAAGGCGCTGTTAATCTTGAGGTAAGCTTAAAGAATTACAGTCAAAAGCCCACAACGCACACCACCGGAATAAATGACACAATCGTAAAAATTTCGCTTCCTCTTAACCGCTCCGAGGAAGGTTATATTGAATTTTAAATTAAAAGCTCTTTCGGCAAAAAGCTGCCGCAAGAGCTTATTTTTTTACAAAAAAGCACAAATTCTAAAAAAAATAATAATTATTAAATTGTTTGTTGAAATATAAAAAGCTTTGTGTTAAAATATTGGCAAATCACAAAAGGGTTAATTGCGCCCATTTTTGATTGAGGGAGAGAATTTCAGGCGCCTTGCATAGCAATGTGTCTGTTTAAGTGCATATACGGCACTTGATCGGCGCGCTTTTGCGCCGCCTGAATGTTCCTCGTCACTTGTTAAGTGTAAATTATGAACTTTGCGGTTCTCAGGAGGTAATTTATTCACATGGTACAAAGAAAAAAGAAAACGATGGACGGTAATAATGCCGCTGCTCATGTTTCCTATGCATTCACGGAAGTAGCCGCTATTTATCCCATCACCCCTTCGTCCGTTATGGCGGAGGTTACGGATGTTCTTTCATCCCAAAACGCCAAAAACATTTTCGGCCAAAACGTAAGAGTTCAGGAAATGGAATCAGAAGGCGGCGCCGCAGGTGCCGTTCACGGCTCTCTTTCCGCAGGTGCTCTCACCACCACTTATACGGCTTCTCAGGGTCTTCTTCTTATGATCCCGAATATGTATAAGATTGCAGGTGAGCTTCTTTCATCTGTTATCCATGTATCCGCGCGCTGCGTTTCAACCCATGCATTAAATATCTTCGGCGATCATTCCGATATTTATGCTTGCCGCCAAACAGGTTACGCTATGCTTTGCTCAAACAACCCGCAGGAGGTTATGGATCTCGGTGCGGTTGCTCATCTTTCAACCCTTAAATCTTCTGTTCCTTTCCTTCATTTCTTTGACGGCTTCCGCACTTCTCACGAAATCCAAAAGATTGAAGTTTGGGATTACAAAGATCTTAAAGACATGGTTGATATGGATGATGTTAAGCGCTTCCGTGAGCGTGCACTTAATCCTGAGCACCCCACGCTTCGCGGCTCGGCGGAAAACTCGGATATCTTCTTCCAGCACAGAGAGGCTTGCAATAAGTATTATAACGATGCTGTTGAAACCACCGTTATGTATATGAATAAGGTAAACGAGAAAATCGGCACCGATTACAAGCCCTTTAATTACTACGGCGCACCTGATGCAGAGCATATCATCATCGCTATGGGCTCTGTTTGCGACACTATCGCAGAAACCGTTGATTATCTTAATGCAAAGGGCGAAAAGGTTGGCCTTGTTAAGGTTCACCTTTACAGACCTTTCTCTCCGAAATATCTTATCGATGTTATCCCCGCAACGGTTAAAAAGATTTCCGTTATCGACAGAACTAAAGAGCCCGGCTCAATCGGCGAACCCCTTTATCTTGATGTTGTCGCAGCATTTAAGGGCTCGCAGTTTGAAACAACTCCTATCTATAACGGCCGTTACGGCCTCGGCTCTAAGGACACTGTTCCCGCTCATATTATTTCAATCTATGATAATATGAAAGCAGCAGAGCCTAAGCAAACCTTCACCATCGGCATCACAGATGATGTTACGAATCTTTCTCTTCCTGCAGGCAATCATGTAGATACAACTCCCGCAGGCACCACAAGCTGTAAGTTCTGGGGTCTCGGCTCAGACGGTACTGTCGGCGCTAATAAAGACTCTATCAAAATTATCGGCGACAACACCGATATGTATGCTCAGGGCTATTTCTTCTATGATTCAAAGAAATCGGGCGGCATCACGGTTTCTCACCTTCGTTTCGGTGTAAACCCGATCACCTCTTCTTATCTTATCAATAAGGCTAATTTTGTTGCCTGCCACTGCCCGTCATATGTAACAAAGTATGATATGGTTCAGGATCTTGTTCCGGGCGGCACATTCCTTCTTAACTGCATTTGGAGCCCCGAAGAGCTTGATAAAGAGCTTCCCGCTTCAATGAAGAGATATATTGCAAACAACGATATCAATTTCTATATCATCAATGGTATCAAGATTGCAGAGGAAGTAGGCCTTCGCGGCAGAGCTTCCACAATTCTTCAGTCTGCATTCTTCACAATTTCAGGAATTCTTCCCGTTGATCAGGCTATTGAGCTTATGAAGGCTAAGGCAACCGCTAAGTTCTCAAAGAAGGGCGATGCAGTTGTTGCAGCTAACCATCAGGGTATAGACAGAGGCTCTAAGGAGCTTATTAAGGTTGAAGTTCCCGAAAGCTGGAAAACAGCAGAGGACGAGATTGTTGAAAAAGAAATCAAAACAGATCGCCCCGAAATGAAGAAATTCGTTAAGGAAATTCTCAGCCCCATTGATCATCAAAAGGGTGACACTATTCCTGTTTCAACATTTGTTGATATGGCAAGCGGTGTGTTCCCGGCAGGATCCTCTGCATTTGAAAAGCGTGGTATTGCCGTTGATGTTCCCGAATGGGATCCCACAAAGTGCGCTCAGTGTAACAGATGCGCAATGGTTTGCCCCCATGCTGTAATTCGCCCTGTTGCCCTCACGGCAGATGAGCTTGCAGCTGCTCCCGCAAACACAAAGGCTGTTGATCTTAAAGTTCCTAAGGACAGTGGCCTTAAATATGCTCTTATCATTTCCACACTCGACTGCACAGGCTGTGCATCATGTGCAAATGTTTGCCCCACAAAGTCACTCACTATGAAGCCTATCGCTTCTCAGCTTGACAGCCAGCCCGTATTTGATGCTCTTTGCGATATTGATCCCAAAGCAGAGGTCGCTTCTGATAAAACTGTAGTTTCCACTCAGTATCTTAAGCCTTATCTCGAATTCTCCGGTGCTTGCGCAGGCTGCGGTGAAACACCTTATGCTAAGCTTGCAACTCAGCTCTTTGGTGATAAGATGTATATTGCCAATGCAACAGGCTGTTCTTCAATTTGGGGCGGTTCTGCTCCTTCAACTCCTTACACGGTTGATAAGCACGGCAACGGACCGGCTTGGTCAAACTCCTTGTTTGAGGATAACGCTGAATTCGGCCTTGGTATGTTCCTTGCTCAGGCTCAAATCCGTTCAAGACTTGCCGAAGACGCTATTGCTCTTAAAGAAACAAGCGTTGGCAAGGAAGTTCAGGATTATCTTGACACATTCCATTCAACCCGTGGCAACGATGCTCCTGCAAAGGCTCTTATTTCCGCTATTGAAAACACAGAGTTTGATGGCGAAGCTAAAGCTGCTGCCGAGGACTTCCTTAAGGATAAGGATTATGCCGCAAAGAAGAGCCAGTGGATCTTCGGCGGTGACGGTTGGGCTTACGATATCGGCTTCGGCGGACTTGATCACGTTCTTGCTCAGAATCAAGATCTCAATGTTCTTGTATTTGACACAGAGGTTTATTCAAACACCGGCGGCCAGGCTTCTAAGTCAACTCCCACAGGCGCGGTTGCTCAGTTTGCTGCTTCCGGTAAAATCACAAAGAAGAAGGATCTTGCAAAGATTGCAATGTCTTACGGCTATATCTATGTTGCGCAGGTTGCTATGGGTGCAGATTATAATCAGTGCCTCAAGGCAATGAAAGAAGCAGAAGCTTATAACGGTCCTTCACTTGTTATCTGCTATGCTCCCTGTATCAACCACGGTATCAAGATGCCGTTTAACCAGGCAGAGCAAAAGAAGGCAGTTGAGGCCGGCTATTGGAACCTCTTTAGGTTTAATCCTGCTCTTGTTGAAGAAGGCAAGAATCCGTTCAGCCTTGATTCAAAGGCTCCGACTTCCGATTATATTGAGTTCATTAACGGTGAAACCCGTTATTCGGCTCTCAGAAGAAGCTTCCCCGAAAAGGCAGATAAGCTCTTCAATATCGCTGCGGAAAACGCTGTTCAGAAGTATAATGATCTTCTTCGCACCGTTGAATATTACGCTCCTAAGAAAGACTGATTTTTGCGAAAAATCCGCAAATCGTTTCAAAATGTAATATAAGCAAAATAACCGAGATTGCCAAAGCGATCTCGGTTATCTTTTTGTTTGTATAAAAAATCCAAAGCCTGCATCCGTAAAATGCGGATGCAGGCCTTTTGCACATAAATATATTTGCTTTTTTTGCGGCGCTTAATTTGCCGCTGTTTATTTTAAGAATCGGCTTTCAATCATTTCAACTTTTCAAATCCGGGATAGTATTTAAATTCGGCTTGGCCTAAGATTTTGTTTTCGGCAACATAAGTGTTGTTCCAAAATCTTGAATCATGGGATTTATTTCTGTTGTCTCCCATGCAAAAATAGCATTTTTCGGAAACGGTGTAATTTCCGCTTTCGTCCTTTTTGCAATATTTGTCAAGAAATTCAAGTGAGCCGACCGTCATTCCGTTTTCGGCAATGCATTGTGTGCCGTTTACGGTGATTTTTTCGCCCTCTTTAGGGATATAGTACGGACCGTAATTGCCCTCCGGCTTTTCGTTTGTAACGAATGATTGGTCTGTTTCAACGGTGTTGCCGTTCTCGTCCATGATATACGCTATGCCGTTTTCAACCGTAACCGTTTCACCCGGCATGCCGATTATTCTTTTAACAAATATTTGGCTCTCATCGTCCGGAAATTTGAAAAGAATAATATCGTATCTTTGTGGGTCGCTTTTTATGTATGCCACACGGCTTGCAATGATTCTGTCGCCCTCGTTGATGGTGCTTATCATTGAGCCTGTGGGCACAACGGCATTGGCGAAAACAAAGGATTTAAGCAGCAGTGCAATCACCACCGCTATAACTATCGGCAGCATAAAATCAATCGTTTCGCGCAGCTTTGATTTTTTCTTTTTTTCATCGCCTTCGGGCTCGGCCGCCTGTGCCTCTGCGGGTGCAGCGCTTTGCTGCCGCTCAATTTCGAAGATTTGCCTTGTGGCACTCATCTCCGGGTTGATGGCGGTGTTAAAATATTTTGCGCCGCAGTTGGGGCAGGTGATCCAATCGCCGTCCTCCTGCGCACAGTCAAATCCGCATTTTTTGCATTTCATTGGGTTAATTGCGCCTCTTTCTTGATTTGATAAGATGCTCTATTTCAACAAGCTTGTCATAAGGCAAAGCTTTTTCAATCACCTTAAAGCTTGCGGCGCTTCCTGAAAGCTCGCAGGAAAGCTGCGGCTTCATAGCGGGCGAATAGCCGGAGCAGTCAAGGGCATTGTCCACATAAATCTTAATCATCCCGTTTTTCTCGCGCACAACGGTGATTTTGTGGCTGCTGCCGCTTATGCTGTTTTCCGATTTCAGAACTAAGCCGCCCATGGACGCGCAAACAAGACCTTTTTGAACAGAAATTTCAATATCGTCGTTTTTGCAAACAATTCCGTCCTCACCCGTGCTGTCAAATGAAATTGTAAACGGATTAGGCTCGTTTTGCCGAGAATATCTGTTGTCTGTTTTTCCAAATTGGAAAATCTTAATTTCAAACGGTGCCAAAGTAAGGTTTATCTTGTCGTTATAGTTATATGTTTCGTCTGTATCCGCTCCGCTTTTATTAAGCACATTGTATCTGTGCACCTCGTTTAAGCTTTCGGGGCAACCCATAAGCTTATTAAGCGTAAGCGTAAGCGGAGCTGTTTCGTGAGTGGGATTGCGAAGTGCAATAACGCCTTCGCCGTCCTCCGTCCACGAAGCATAGCAGTAAACATTGTTTTCAACGGGGTTGCCGCCGATGAACATTGCGTTTCTGAGTATGTGGTAATTCGTTTTCTGCCAGTTTATAACGCGGGTAAGAATTTGCCATTTTTCCTCGTTCATCATGCTGCTTGAAATGTAAAGCTCGTTAAGAGCTGCGCCGCGGCATGCGTTCCAGAAAAAAGCCTTTTCAAATTCCGCATCCGTGTAATCAAGGTGGGCTTCACGACCGTAAATCGGTTCATGGTTATAAATGTTTGAAAATGGGAATTGAAGCCCTCTTTTAACGGCAAAATCATAATATATGCCGTCTCTGTAAGTGATTTCGGAGTCAACCTGAGCTTGTTCGCCCTCGGGATAATTTTGTGCAAAGCCTATATCACTGCTGTTTTGAAGCCAAATCGAATTAACATATTGCAGCCACCACGGTGAGGGGGTAACATAGCAGGTAAAGTTTATCCAAAGATTTTTGCCCTGCTTTCTGCGAAGCTCGCGCATGTCCTTGAATATTTTTATCCAGCGTGTCCACATTTCGGTGTAGAAATACATTTCGTGGTCGCCGCCCGTAATGTGGTCGTGCTTGGCGTTTTTACAGGGCTTAAGACAAAAGCCGTCCAGCTTCCAATATGAAATATCGTTTTCTTTCATTGTTGTAAGGAAAAAGCTTTCAAGCTTTTCAAGATATCTTTTTGAGCCGACGCAAATGTCGTTGCTTTCTGCATTGTGGTAGCCGTTGCCGCCTTTTTCAATGCGCTTTGCAAGCTTTGCCGTGAAATTGTAGCCGCCGCGCGGTCCGAGCCAAAGCCCGAATTCACTGCCGAATCTTCTTGAAAGGCTGCTTATATCAAGGAAATCATTAGGAAAGCGCTTTTTGTTTATGCTCCAAAAATCGTCTTTGTAGTTTGGCCAGCCGTCATCAAGCACATAGCCGTCAATCGGGGGAATACCGTGCCCCGTGAGTTGCTTTTCGATTTTGTAAAAATCCTCGGTAATGCAGTCTGCGTCAATGTTGAGCATTCTGTCGTACCAGGTGTTGTACATAAGATAATAAGGCGTTTTAAGAGAAATGCTTTCAATATATTTGAAAAACGCTTTGCGAAGATCTGCCATAAGGTGACCCTCTGCGCCGCCGATAACAACGGTGGGGCACACAAGCTTTTCGCCCTCAACGGCCTTGCCCAAATAATATATAACCTGGCCTCTGCCGTGGAAAATTCCGTTTTTGGTTATCGGAAAATCACAGCCGAAGAAAAGGCTGTCAATATAAAACGGCTGACCGAGATTTGAATAAAAAGCGTCAATATCCGTTTCGCCGCCGGGAACGCTGTAGGATGATCTTGAATTTATAATGCCTATGTTTTCAAGGAAAATACAGTCGATAACCTCCGGCTTGCTTTGCGTAAGCACAAGTTGCTTCTCGATTGTGTTGCCGTCCTTGCCGACTCTGAAGCGCATGGTTGCGGTGGTGTGATTTTCCTCTTTAAATCTGAAAAAAAGCTGGCCGTCTTTTTCTGCATATTCGCTTATGGGCAGATTTTTTGAGGATACCGTGTTGCCGTCTGCAAATTTTATTTCAAATTCGCAGCCGCTTCCGTCCGGAATAAAAGCCGAATCGGAAAGAAGGTTATTTATTCTTGCCGTGTAAAGGCAGCCTTCGGATGTGTTGAACTCACATTCAAGGGCGTTGCTTTTTAATGTGTACATAATATTCTCCTCATTATTCTCCTTATTGTCATCGTAATCATTCGACGATGTAAAGGTTGCCGGCGATTTGCTTCAGCGCCGAATGGATTTTATTATAGTATAAACTATTATAATTATAATAAATGCGCACGCTGATTTCAACAACTATTTGTTAAAGTTTTACAAATTTATGCTGCTTTTTTTTACCGCCCGTCATCTTGAAAAGGAATTTTCCCTGTGATATTATTTAATTGAATACCGAGAGGCACTTTGCGCCTTTTCGGTGCGCAAAAGCTATTTTTAAGGGGTAAAAATTTATGAAGAAATTAAAAGTGGGCATCATCGGCGCAGGCAGAATAGGGCAGGTTCATGCCAAGTCAATCACCTATCATATTCCGCAGGCAGAGATTCTTGCCATTTCCGATATTTATGAGGACGGTGCCGCAAAGGTTGCAAACGAGCTCGGAATCCCGGCTTACTACAAGGATTATCACAAAATTCTTGAAAATCCCGATATAGACGCGGTGCTTATCTGCTCTTCAACGGACACACATGCCGATATCGCTTGTGAGGCGGCAGCCGCAGGCAAGCATATTTTTTGCGAAAAACCCGTTGACCTTACAGTTGCAAAAATCAAAAAGGTTATCGAAGCCGTGGATAAAGCGGGCGTTAAGCTTCAAATCGGCTTCAACAGAAGATACGATCACAATTTTGCGCAAATCAAAAAGCTTGAGCAGAACGGTAAAATCGGCAAGCTTCAAACAATTAAAATCACAAGCCGCGATCCCGAACCCCCGGCAATCGAATATGTTAAGGTTTCGGGCGGCATTTTCCTTGATATGACAGTGCATGATTTCGATATGGCGCGCTTTATCGGCGGCGAGGTTGAAGAGGTTTATGCAAACGCAACCGTTATGGTTGATCCCGCAATCGGCGAGGCGGGCGATGTTGACACGGCGCTTGTTACGCTCAAATTCAAAAACGGTGCGGTCGGCGTTATTGACAACTGCCGCAAAGCGTCTTACGGCTATGATCAGCGCCTTGAGGTTTTCGGCTCGAAAGGGCAGGCAACGGCAGGCAACGACACCCCCACCAATGTTTTGTTTATTGATGAAAACGGAAATGTTTCCGATAAACCGCTCTATTTCTTCCTTGAAAGATATATGCAGTCCTTCACCGATGAAATGACTCAGTTTATCGATTGCGTGCTCAACGATAAGCCCACTCAAACCACGGTTTATGATGGGCTTGAGGCGCTTCGTCTCGGCCTTGCTGCAAAGAAGTCCGTTGCCGAGCACAGACCGGTTAAGCTTTCGGAAATCGAGGCATAACAATGAAAAGAGAAAAATTAACAATGTCCCAAGCGCTCGTAAAATTTCTTGATAATCAATATATCGAGTGCGACGGCGAAGAAACAAAATTCGTTTCCGGCATATTCGGAATTTTCGGCCACGGCTGCGTTGTGGGCGTTGGTCAGGCTCTAGAGCAGGGTGGTCACAATTTAAAATTTTATCAGGGCAAAAATGAGCAGAATATGGCGCTTGCTGCCGTTGCCTATGCAAAGCAGATGGACAGAAAAGCAATAATTCCCTGCGTTTCGTCAATAGGACCGGGAGCCACCAATATGGTTACGGCATGCGGCTGCGCAACGGCAAACAGGATTCCGCTTCTTGTTCTCCCGGGCGACACTTTTGCCTGCCGCCAGCCCGATCCCGTGCTTCAGCAGGCGGAGTTTTTCGATAATTTCGGCAGAACGGTTACCGATGCGTTCAAGGGCGTTTGCCATTATTTTGACAGAATTTTGCGCCCCGAGCAGCTTATGACGGCTTGCTTAAACGCAATGCGCGTGCTCACCGATCCGGCGGATACCGGCGCGGTTTGCCTTGCAATGCCGCAGGATGTTGAGGGTGAAGCGTATGAATATCCTGAGCATTTCCTTAAAAAACGCGTTTGGCATTTAGACAGGCGCCCCGTAAGCTTTTCTCAGCTTGACAGGGCTACCGAGCTTATAAAATCATCAAGAAAGCCGATTTTGATTTGCGGCGGCGGCGTAAGATACAGCGGCGCCGAAAAGCAGCTTATTGAATTTGCAGAAAAATATAATATTCCGATTGCCGAAACTCAGGCGGGAAAGGGCATAGTGCCGTGGAATCATCCGCTCAACCTCGGCGGCATCGGCGTAACGGGCGGCAAAGCGGCAAACGTTATCGGCCGCGACGCTGATTTGATTATCGGCGTGGGCACAAGATTTTCGGATTTCACAACCTCGTCAAAATGGTTGTTTAACGAAAACAGAAAAGTGCTCGGCATAAATATCTGCCCGTTTGATGCATATAAAATGGATGCCGAAGCGATTGTTGCGGACGCAAGGGAAACACTTTCCGCCCTCTCCGTAAGCTGCAAGGGCTATAAATCCGATTACACGGATGAAAAAGCTGCGGCAAAGAAAGAGTGGGATGCAATTGTTGATAAATATTATTCAACTGAGCTTCCGGGCGGATTAAATCAAACTCTTGCCCTCGGAATAATAAATGAATTTATGGCGGATAATGATATTGCCCTCGGCTCGGCAGGCTCTTTGCCGGGCGATATGCAAAGGCTTTTCAGGCCGAAAAACAGGGGCACTTATCATATGGAATACGGCTATTCCAATATGGGCTATGAGGTAAACGGAGCGCTCGGCGCAAAGCTTGCAAGCCCCGAAAGCGAGGTTTACACCTTCTGCGGCGACGGTTCTTTTCTTATGGGTCATTCGGAGCTTTATACCGCGCTTCAGGAAAATCTTAAAATAAATGTTTGCCTTTTCGATAATATGGGCTGGGGCTGTATCGAAAATCTGCAAAATGCACAGGGCACGGATACTTTCGGCACGGTGTTTAGAGCCAGAAATCCGAAAACGGGAATGCTTGACGGCGATGAAATCGATGTTGATTTTGCAAAAATCGCAGAGGGCTACGGCGCAAAAAGCTACACAATCCGCACATCGGATGAATTGCGCGCCGCACTTGAGGACGCAAAAAAGCAAACCCGCTCCGTTTTGTTTGACATAAAAGTGCTTCCCAAAACCATGACCCCCGGCTTTGAATCCTGGTGGCGCGTGGGTGTTGCCGAGGTTTCAAAAAGCGAAACGGTTGCCGCAGCTTATGCAGATATGCAAAAGCACATTAAAGAAACATTCGATTATTAACGATTTAAATACAGAAAGGTAAAAATTTATGCTTAATCCCGATAAAGTTAAGCTTGCCATAGCACCTATCGGCTGGACAAATGACGATATGCCCGATCTCGGCAGTGAAAACACCTTTGAGCAGTGCATAAGCGAAATGGCGCTTGCCGGCTTTAAGGGCACGGAAATCGGCAACAAATATCCCCAAGACCCCGCTGTGCTCAAAAAATATCTTGATATCAGAGGGCTGAGTGTTTGCAATGCCTGGTTTTCTTCTTATCTCACCTCAAAGCCTTATGAAGAAACAATAGAAGCATTTAAAGCTCATTGCGATAAGCTGCATTTTCTCGGCGCAAAGGTTATCGGCGCTTCGGAGCAGGGCAATTCAATTCAGGGCGATTTAACCAAATCTATTCTTGAGGAAAAGCCGTGCTACACGGAGGAGCAGTGGGAAATCGTAACAAAGGGCTTTAATGAAATGGGCGAATATGCACGCTCAAAAGGCATGTTTTTCACCGTGCATCATCACATGGGCACGGGTGTGCAAACAGCTGAGGAAATAGATAAGCTTATGGAGCTTACCGATTCCGAACTTGTTTATCTGCTGTTTGACAGCGGCCATCTCACCTTTGCCGGAATAGATCCCGTTCCCGTGCTTAAAAAATATGTAAACCGCGTTAAGCATGTGCATTTAAAGGATGTGCGCCTTGATGTTTACAACAATAAGGTTGTGCCGGAGCATATGTCTTTCCTTGATGCGGTGCGCGCCGGTGTGTTCACCGTTCCCGGTGACGGCGATGTTGATTTTAAGCCGATTTTCGATATTCTTTCGGATAATGATTATGAGGGATGGGTTGTTGTTGAGGCTGAGCAGGATCCGGCGAAGGCAAACCCCTTTGAATATGCCGTTAAGGCCAGAAATTACATCAGGGAAACGGCGGGTCTTTAATGCCGCTTAGGCATAACGGCCGAAATATAATTCCGTATAGATTAACAGTAATGCGCAAGGGCAAAAGACCTTTGCGCATTTTTTTGATTTTTTGGTATTGACTTTAGCGCGCTAATGTGATAAAATGAGCACATCATAATTCAACAAACGGAGGATATCTTATGAAATCATTAAAAAAAGTGCTTGCTGTTGTGCTTTGCGTGCTTTTTGTAACGGGTATGTTTGCGGCGTGCAGCAAAAACAGCGGCGAATCCGAAAGCGATCTCGCCTACATCAAATCCAAAGGCAAAATGGTTATCGGAATCACAGAATACGAACCCATGAACTATAAAGATGCCAACGGCGATTGGACGGGCTTTGACACCGAATTCGCTCAGGCTGTTTGCGAAAAGCTCGGCGTTACTCCCGAATTTATCGTTATCGATTGGGATAATAAAATTCTTGAGCTTAATTCCAAAAAAATCGATTGCGCTTGGAACGGTATGACTCTTACCGATGAAGTTAAATCTTCAATGAACTGCACCGAGCCTTATGTTAAAAACGAGCAAATCGTTGTTATGAAGGCAGATGTAGTTAATAACTATAAGCAATCAAGCGA
>OLQC01001206.1_pt1 | contig 21881 bp, 20 predicted proteins | sample 1672471 | NCBI WGS metagenome assembly OLQC01 (sample SAMEA3136689, study PRJEB25190) | human gut metagenome | biome: human gut; feature: human-associated habitat; material: faeces | place: Austria | collected 2013
AAATAGAGCCTCGACCCATTCTCGTTTTCAAAGAATGAGCCAAGGCTCTATGTAACAGGATACCTGATATTAAATTTTTGCAGAATTCGTCAGAACTCGCCAAACGAACCTGACACTGTTTTTCATTCCGTTTCAGCCGGATTTTTTCCGAAAATCTGTCAAGGATATGGGGCTAATTTCCCCTCCAAAATGGCCTTCTGTAAACCCATTTTCCCACCCATTAGGCTCAAAAATAGGCCGTAAACCCATGGTAAACCCATCAAAATGGGTTAATTTGAAGTCAAATTTCCTCAAATTTCACCATCGGAATCAGGCGATTTCAGGCATAGAAAAAGCCCGGAAAATGGCGTATTTCCGGGCTTTTTTAGCATTATTAAGCTGTAGATTATCGCTTGCTGAACTGCGGAGCGCGACGAGCGGCTTTGAGGCCGTACTTCTTACGCTCTTTCATTCTCGGGTCACGGGTCAGCAGGCCGGCGGCCTTCAGGGGCGCACGGTAGCTGTCCTCGACCTGCAGCAGCGCACGGGCGATGCCGTGACGGATCGCGCCGGCCTGGCCGGTCACGCCGCCGCCGGTCACGGTGGCTTCGACGTCGAACTTGCCCATGGTATCGGTCGCCGCGAAGGGCTGACGAACGATGAGCTTCAGGGTCTCGAGACCAAAGTAGTCATCCAGCGGACGGCCGTTGACGGTGATGCTGCCGGTACCGTTCGGGAACAGGTGCACACGCGCGACGGAGGACTTTCTGCGGCCGGTGCCATACATATAGGCTTTCTTGCTCGTATAAGTTGCCATGTTCTATTTCCTCCTTCTCAGCGATCCCAGACTTCGGGCTTCTGTGCCGCATGGGGATGCTCGGCGCCGCGATAGATCTTCAGGCGCTTGAGCTGCCACTGGGCGATGGTGTTCTTCTGCAGCATGCCGCGCACAGCCAGACGCATAGCCAGCTCGGGCTTGTCCTTCATGAGCTTCTTGTACTGCGTCTCGTGCAGGCCGCCGGGATAACCGGAGTGCGTGCGATAGTACTTCTGCTCGAGCTTCTTGCCGGTGAGCACTGCCTGCTCGGCGTTGATGATGATGACAAAGTCGCCGCAGTCAACGTGCGGGGTGTAGTCGGTCTTGAGCTTGCCGCGCAGCAGATCGGCAGCGAGCGCTGCGGTCTTGCCCATCGGCTTGCCGGCTGCATCCAGAACGTACCACTTGCGGGTGACGGTGTCCTTGTTCAGCAAAGTAGTGGACATATTCGTGCCTCCAATTTGAATGTGTTGAAAAACATTTTGACATTTTTCAGGCGCGAACGTAGAATAGGTCTCACATTCGCGCTTATCTTTTATACCACAATCGGTGGTACCTGTCAACGGAATTTTGATTTAGATATTACTTTGCTCTCAAAATCTCCGTTTTTCTCCGTTTTACGCTCGAATTCACAGTTTCTATTTTCATTTTGGAGGTCCCGCTATGAATGACCTGAACGCGTTCACCGGTCTGGTGCGCCGGTGCGTGGAGGATTATGACATGATCGCGCCGGGCGACACCGTCGCCGTCGGCGTCTCGGGCGGCAAGGATTCGCTCGTGCTGCTCATGGCGCTCAATGAGCTGCGCCGGTACTATCCGAAGCCGTTCACGCTCGAGGCGATCACGGTCGAGCTCGGCTTTGACGGCATGGACTTCGCGCCGGTGGCGGAGCTGTGCGATACGCTCGGCGTGCCATACACCCGCCTGAAAACGGACATCAAAGAGGTCGTGTTCGACGTGCGCAAGGAGGATAATCCCTGCTCCCTGTGCGCGAAGATGCGCCGCGGCGCTCTGTGCACCGCGCTCAGCGAGCGCGGCATCACGAAGCTCGCGCTCGGTCATCACTTTGACGACGCGGTCGAGACGTTCCTGCTCTCGCTCGTGTACGAGGGGCGCATCAGCTGCTTTCAGCCGGTGACGCACATGACGCGCACGGGCGTGGATCAGATCCGTCCGATGCTCTACGCCGGCGAGGGGCGCATCGCCAATCTGGCGAAGGCGCTGGCGCTGCCGATCGTCGAAAACCCCTGCCCCGAGGACCGCGGCAGCAAGCGCTACGAGATCAAGCAGTTCATCCGCACCATGAGCCAGACCTACCCCGATCTGCGCAGCAAGGTGTTCGGCGCCATCCAGCGCGCACCGCTCGACGGCTGGGAAAAGGCGCGCTGACTTTTAGGAAAAGGCGCGCTGATTTTTAGGAAAAGCGAAAACAGGACAAGCCCGATGGGAAGATCCCATCGGGCTTGTGTTGTTGAAATGAAGTCTCAGAGGACGTTCTGGCAGAAGCGCATGATGATCGTAGCGGTCTGCGCACGGGTGGCATCACCCTTCGGCTGAAGGGTGTCCACGCCGTTGGAATTGCCGACGCCGAGGATCACGCCCTGTGCGACCGCCCAGGACAGCGGCGTGCGGGCATAATCGGAAATGGAGCTGTAGTCCGGATAACCGGTCAGGTCAGCGGTATCGTACACGTCCAGATCCAGAACATTCTTGGTGTAGTTATAGAGGATGGTCGCCATATCCTGGCGCGTAATGGCATCATTCGGGGAGAACGTGGTGGGGCTCGTGCCGTTCACGACACCCTTCTCGAACGCCCAGTTGACCGCATCGACAGACCAGCTGTCGGTCACATCGGTGAAGGGACTGGACTTGGCAGCCTTCGGAGAACCGGCCTGACGGTAGAGCATCGTCACAAGCTGTGCGCGCGTGGTCGTGCCGTTCGGCGCGATGGTCGTCGCGCTCGTGCCGTTCAGGATGCCGTTCTGGATGCAGTAATCCAGGCCCTTATGCGCCCAGTTGGTGTAGGCGGGCATATCGGTGAAGTGAGCGCCCGGGCAGACATGTGCACCAGTCGAGCTGCTCACCGGGATGCTGTTGAGCATCTTGGCCAGCTCGAAGAACTTTTCCTGCAGCATGGCGTGCGTGGACTTCTGCATCTGGCCGACCATGTTGATGTGGTCGGTGTTGTCGATCTTCTCGATGTAGTTCCAGACGCCCATCTTGGTGCCGGCCTTGAAGGTCATCTTGCCGTCAGCGCCGACGCCGTAGTTTTCATTGTACTTATCCGTGGAATTCTCGTGCGGACGGATCGCGGAGCGGACGGAGACGATGCCGTCATTCTCCCACCAGTCCGGCGTGATGTTCACATGGCCAACCGCGTAGTTGACGTGTCTGCCCATGTAGGTGCTGCTCTTGACCATCATCGGGTTCATGCTGGCATTCGGCAGATAGTGGCCGGTCAGCGGTTCACGATGGGTGTTCGAGCAGGCGACGGAGAAGTAATAGATATCATCCTGCGCCTTGGCATAGCCGTTGAGCACGGCCGCGCCGTCGACGTCAAGGTCATAGACGCTCAGGTCGTTGGTGTGCTGCGTCCAGATCTTGCTGTTGATCACACGGTTGAAGTAGCTGGAGTAAGACTCGTTGGGCTGGCGCACCAGACCCCACTGATCGAGCTTGAAGTCCAGGCCGAAGTTGTTCTCATTGACATTGGTGCCGGTAACCGCACCGATGATGCCCATGGCATACTGGGCCAGATCGCCGATGTTCTGATAGACCTTCGTGTCATACTGGCTGCCGTCGTGCGGCGTGCAGAGCGTCGTGATGCTCTCGATCCAGTGGCGGCACTCACCGGTGAACAGCGGGCTGATATCACCGCCGCGGCTGGCGTTGCGCTCATCGGCATCGCCGTTTTCCAGCAGCTGTGCGAGCATACGGATCGTCTCGCCGCCCATGCTGTGGCCGACCAGATGCACTTTCAGCTCACTGTCGGGGTTATTCAGCTCCGGCAGAACGCCCGGGAACGTGCGGCCATAGCGCGCATGGCCGTTGGTGGCGGAGTGGTATGCGCCGTAGTCGACCGTGCCGCCGACGAGGTAGGCATACAGCTCACAGGCGCGGTCCCAGTTGCTGGCGACGGGGCCGATGGACGGGGTGTAGACCTTGTAGCCGGCATTGTTGAGAATGTCGCGCAGGCTGCTGAAGCCGCCCCAGTAGTTCAGGCCGAGCACTTCCGTGCCGCCCCAACCGAACAGGCCGTGCACCAGCACGATCGGATAGTGGTTGCCGCTCGCCGACAGGAGCTCCGGCAGATCCGCGTCCGTCAGTTCGTCAGCAGAGGTCGCACGATCGGACTCGAAGTCCGTCGTATCGGCAACGCTTGCTGCGAAACCGGGCATGCAAAGCACCATCGCCAGAACCAGAACGGTGGCGAGCACTCTGCTCCACGTTTTCTTCATGAAAAATCCCTCCAATAGATTTGGGACAGCATCGAAATCTGTCCCCTTTTTATGGTTACACTATATTGCCGCTGCGAGAAATGCACAATCCCCACTGCGGTACAAATGTAACACTTTTGCACATTTCCCAGCGCTTGATGAAACACACGTCACCATTGTGTGCGCCCAGATACAGAATGCGTATGGACAAAAAAAGCCTGCCGTCCGTGGGATACGGACAGCAGGCTTTGCACTGCGGGATCAGATCATAATGCCGCGCTTTTTGGCCTCGAAGGTCAGCTCGTCGCGGAAGTCGGGGTGCGCGATGGCGATCAGCTGGCGAGCGCGCTCGCCAAGGCTGCGGCCGCGCAGATGCGCCACGCCGTACTCGGTGACGATGTAGTCGACATCGTTCTTGCTCGTCGTAACGACGGCGCCCGGGGTGAGGATGGACTTGATCTTGCTGATCGTGCCGCCCTTGGCCGTGGACGTGAAGGCGATGAAGCTCTTGCCGCCGCGGGACTGGCAGGCGCCGCGGACATAGTCGATCTGGCCGCCGGAGCCGGACATGTGCTTCGTGCCGACCGACTCGGCGCAGACCTGGCCGAAGAGGTCAACCTCGACCGCTGCGTTGATAGAGATCATGTTGTCGTTCTGGCAGATGACGTCCGGATCGTTGACGTATTCGACCGGCAGGATCTCGACGGCCGGGTTATCGTCGATATAGTCATAAATGCGCTGCGAACCGAAGGCAAACGTCGTGACGGTCTTGCCACGGTGGATCTGCTTTTTGCTGTTGTTGACCGCGCCGCACTCGATGAGCTCGACCATGGAGTCGGTGAACATCTCGGTGTGGATGCCGAGGTCGTGCTTGGCCTTGAGCGCCATGCCGGTCGCGTCCGGGATCGCGCCGATGCCGAGCTGCAGGCACGCGCCGTCCGGAATGCGCTCGGCGATGAGGCCGCCGATCGTCTTGCTCACCTCGTCGAGCTGGACCGGCGGCAGGACCGGCAGGTCGTGGTTGTACTCCACGATGGCATCGACCTGCGAAATGTGGATCAGCGAGCCGCACAGGCCGCGGGGCTGGCGGTCGTTGACCTCGAGGAAGATCCGCTTGGTCTTGTCGAGCATGGCGTCGATATACGAGCCGTTGAGCGCCAGGCTGAAGTAGCCGTGGCGGTCCATCGGCGCGACCTCGACGCACACGGCGTCATAGTCGTACTCCGTGCGGATGCGGGTCGGGAAATCGCGGTAATATGCCGGGATGATATCGGCATAGCCGGCGTTGACCGCCTTGCGCGCCGCGCTGCTGGAAAACCAGCTGTAGCCGGTCATCTTGCCGGCCAGCGTGGGGTCGGTATAAAACTCGAACGGGTACGCATCGAGCAGGGCCTGCACCTTCACGCCCGTAATATCGCTGTTGCGGATGCGCTCCGCGATTGCGGTCATGATGGCCGGCGTCTGCGAGGTCGCCGTATCCATGCCGAGCAGCCAGCCGGACTGCACCTGCTGGGCAATCTTATCCGGCGTCGTCAGCTTTTCCTGATACATCTTCTGATAGTCTGTCATAATTTGCTCTCCTAAAACAAAAAATATGAACACATGGGTATAAATAATATACACGATTCGAAAACGTAATTCAAGAGGGCGCGCGTCCGTTTTGCGATCCTTGCAAAAAATCCGTCACATTTTCAGGAAAATGAGAGGTTTTCTCACGTGAGAAAGTATGATATGATATTGTGAGATTTGTTTGAATTCTTGAATGAATGGATCTTTATCCTCTATTTTTCATGCGGCTCTCATTTTTTCCGGTTACAATGAGCAATGTCGCATCATGCGGCGGGACGCTCCTGCCAATTCAAAAAACAAGGAATGATACGACAACATGACGATCACGATTGTCTGTGATATTCTGGGCGAAGAAAACAATGGTACCACGATCGCCTGCATGAACCTCATCCGCTTCCTGCGCGCGCAGGGGCACACGGTGCGCGTGGTCTGCGCCGATCAGGACAAGGCCGGCAACGAGTGCTTTTACGTCGTGCCGGAGCTGAACCTCTACCTGCTCAACCCGATCGTGGAGCGCAACGGCGTGACGCTGCCGCGCCTGGACCGCTCCCTGCTCGAGGACGCGATCCGCGACTGCGACGTCGTGCACACGACGTTCGTGCTGCAGCTGTCGCACACGGCGGTGAAGATCGCCAAGGCGTACAACAAGCCCATCACCTCCAGCTTCCACTGCCAGGCCGAGAACGTCACGGCGCACTTTCTGTGCAAGGATCTCGATGCGATCAACCGCGGCGTCTACCGCGCCTGCTACCAGATGGTGTATCAGTATTCGGACATCATCCATTACCCGACGCAGTTCATCCGCGACACGTTTGAGGCCGTCGTCGGCCCGACGAACGGCCGCGTGATCTCCAACGGCGTCAACAGCATGTTCACGCCCGGCCCGGCCAAGCGCCCGGCGGGACTGGAAGGCAAGTTCCTCATCGTCTCGACCGGCCGCCTGTCGAGCGAAAAGAATCAGGAGATCCTCATCAAGGCCATCGGCCGCTCGGCCCACCGCGAGCAGATCCACCTGATCCTCGCCGGTGAAGGGCCGCGTGAAGAGCATTACCGTCATCTGGCCGACAAATACGGCGTCGACATGGAGATCGCGTTTTTCTCACGGCAGGACCTGCTGAATCTGCTGCGCTGCGCCGACCTCTACTGTCACCCCGCCGAGGTGGAGATCGAGTCCATCGCCTGTCTGGAGGCCATCGCCTGCGGGCTGGTGCCGGTCATCGCCAACTCCCCGAAGAGTGCGGCCAAGTCATTCGCGCTCGACGAGAAATCTCTATTTAAAAATAAGGACCCCGAGGATATGGCCGCCAAGATCGACTACTGGGTCGAGCACCCGGCCGAGCGCGCGGACTACAGCCGGAAATATCTCGAGAGCGGCACGCAGTTTGAACAGCAGAGCTGCATGCGCCAGATGGAGCAGATGCTCTTTGACGCCGTCGCCCTGTGCGGTGAGCCGACATGAGCCGCAAGACCATCTATTATCACGACCCGCTGCACGACGACTTCGCGCCGACGAACGGACACATCCGGCCGAAGCCGATCGGTGCCGACTTTCCTTATGAGCACCCCAGCCCGGTCTGGCAGGCGCTCGCGTTCGTCGTCTACCGGCTGATCATGACGCCGTTTCTGTTTTTGTACTGCAAGCTCGTTTTCGGCCTGCGGATCGAAAACCGCAAAGTGCTGCGTGAGCTGCCCGGCGGCTATTTTCTCTACGGCAACCACACGAACACGCTGGCGGATGCCTTCATCCCGACGTTGCTGGCGTTCCCGCGCCGCGCAAACATCGTCACCGCGGCGGACACAGTCTCCATTCCGGGCGTGCGCAACATTGTGCAGATGCTCGGGGCCGTCCCGCTGGCCGACACGATCGACGGCACGCGGCAGTTTCTGGCCGCGATCCACCGGCAGCTCGAGCGCCGCCAGGCCGTCATGATCTACCCGGAGGCGCACATCTGGCCATATTATAATGGTATCCGCCCGTTCCCGGACACAGCGTTTGCCTATCCGGTGCGCGAGCAGGTGCCCGCCGTCGGCGTGGTGGTCGTCTACCGGCAGCGGAAGCTGCTGCGGTTTCTGCCGCCGTGCATCACCGTCGTTGTCGGCGAGCCGGTCTACCCGGACGCATCCCTGCCGCCGCGCAGCGCCCGCCGGGCCCTGCATCAGGAAGTCTATACATTCATGTGCGATACCGTCGCCCGGCGGCACAGCTATGCGCACATCGAATATCTCCCCGCACAGGACACACAACCGGCCGCGCAATGACCGCGCCGCACGACCAGAAAGGTGGGATCCCGCTTGGCACATTTGACTGAAGCCGCCATCCAGGATGCGTTCCTGAAGCTGCTGTCCGAGCAGCCGTTTGACAAGATCACCGTGACCCAGCTCGTGGACGAGTGCCAGATCACGCGCCGGACGTTTTACTACCATTACTCCGATCTGTACGAGCTGCTGGACACCATCCTGCGCCGCGAGACCGAGCGCGCGCTCGATGAATTTGAGACGACCGGCAGTTGGGAAGAGTGCATGATCACCGCCTCCCGCTTCGCGCGTGAGCACAAGCGCGCCGTGTACCACATCTACACCTCCTCGCACCGTCTGGAGCTGGAAAAGCATGTGGACCGCATTTCCGGGGAAATGATGCGCAGCTATGTGGAGGCACAGGCCCACGGCTTGCGCGTGAGCGAGGCGGACAAAAAGCTCGTGTGCGACCTCTACCGCTTCGGCATCACGGACATTTTCTACGAATGGCTCGAAAACGGGATGAAAGAGGATCTCGAGGCGCAGATCCGCCGCCTGAGTCTGCTGTTCACCGGCAACATCCGCGCCTCCCTGTCCCGGGTGCAGATCCCGGCCGAATCGTAACCATCCCCGGCGGGCACAGCAGCGTGTCCGCCGGGTCCATTTCACCAGCAAAGGAGATTTGTCATGCCGATTCTCGATCATCTGGAGCCGCGCGCCGTCTTTTCCTGTTTTGAGCAGCTGTGCGCCATCCCACACGGCTCCGGCAACACGAAAGCCATCAGCGATTACCTTGTTCGCTTCGCAGCCGAACATCAGCTGCGCTGCATTCAGGACGCGCACAACAATGTCATCATCTTCGCACCCGGCACGCCGGGGTACGAGACCGCCGCCCCGGTCATCCTGCAGGGGCACATGGACATGGTCTGCGAGACTGCGCCGGACTGCACGAAGGACATGGCCCGCGAGGGGCTCGACCTCTTCGTGGACGGCGATACGATCGGCGCACGCGGCACAACGCTCGGCGGGGACGACGGCATCGCCGTGGCCATGGCGCTGGCGATCCTCGCTGCGGACGACATCCCCCACCCCCCGCTCGAGGTCGTCATCACCGTCGATGAGGAGACCGGCATGCTCGGCGCAGCCGCACTGGACGCCTCCGTGCTGAAGGGGCGCACGATGCTCAACCTCGACTCCGAGGACGAGGGCGTGCTCACCGTCAGCTGCGCCGGCGGCAACGTGTCCGTGTGCACGCTGCCGGTCACGCGCGCGCCGTTTTCCGGCACAGCGCTGACCGTGACGGTCGGCGGTCTGCTCGGCGGCCACTCGGGCGCAGAGATCGACAAGGGCCGCGGCAACGCAAACCTCCTCATGGGCCGCGTGCTGTACGCCGTCGGCGCGCGCACGCCGCTGCGGCTCGTCTCCGTCGCCGGCGGCCTGAAGGATAACGCCATTCCGCGCGAGAGCCGGGCCGTCATCGCCGTGGCCGATGCAGCCGCCGCGCAGGCGGCGATCGCGGACATGGACGCCGCGCTCCGGCACGAATACGCGGCCGCCGACCCGGATGTGTCCGTGCGCGTTGACGCAGCCCAGGCGCAGCAGCCGCCGATGGACGAGGCGTCCACGCAGCGCGCCGTGTGCATGCTCTGCTGCCTGCCGAACGGCATTCAGGCCATGAGCCGGGACATTCCGGGTCTCGTGCAGACGTCGCTGAATCTCGGCATCCTGACGACGGATGCAGACACCGTGCAGGCGTCGTTCTGCGTGCGCAGCAGCGTGTCCACGCAAAAGGAGATGCTCGTCGCGCGTCTGCGCTGCCTGATGGCGCAGCTCGGCGGCACGGTGGCCGTCTCGGGCGACTACCCCGCGTGGGAATACCGCAAGGACTCGCCTCTGCGCGAGCGCATGGTCGCGGTCTTCCGCGAACAGTACGGCCGCGATCCGAAGGTGGAAGCCATCCACGCAGGCGTCGAGTGCGGACTGTTTGCCGGGAAGCTGCCGGGGCTCGACTGCGTGTCCTTCGGCCCGGACCTGACGGAGATCCACACCTGCCGCGAGCGGATGCACATTGCCTCCGTGCAGCGCGTCTGGCGCTACACGCTCGAGGTGCTGCGCCGCTGCAAATAAGCGAACATGCAAAAACCGCCCTGCACCGATCGGTGCAGGGCGGTTTTTCTGTTGGGATGTTACTTGCGCAGTTCGTGCTCGTCGCTGCGCTTGCGTGCGGCCACGGCCACAATGCCGGACAGCGCGACGAGTGCGATCATGTTCGGCAGCACCATGAGCTGGTTGAACATATCCGTCAGCTCCCAGACCAGATCATTGGACAGGCAGGAGCCGAGGAAGATGAAGATGATGGCGATGATGGAGTAGGCAAGGTTTGCCTTCTTGCCGAAGAGATAATTGACATTGATGCGGCCGAAGAGGTTCCAGCCGACGATCGTCGAGAATGCGAAAAACAGCAGGCAGATGGCCACGAACGCATTGCCGAGCGTATCACCGAACACGCTCGAGAACGCGAGCTGCGCCATGTTCGTCTTGGAGATGCCGTCGACCGCGCCGTGGGCCAGCGGGCCGTTGCCGGCGTAGAGCGTGGAGATGACGACGAGCGCCGTCATGGTCAGGACGACGAACGTGTCGATGAACACGCCGATCATTGCGACCGTGCCCTGCTCGTGCGGGCTCTTGACGTTGGCCAGCGCATGCGCGTGCGGCGTGGAGCCCATACCGGCCTCGTTCGAGAACAGGCCGCGCTTGGCGCCCTGGCTGATGGCCGTCTTGAGTGCGTAGCCGATGCCGCCGCCGATGATGGACTGCGGCACGAAGGCGTACTTGAAGATCATTCCGAAGGTCTCCGGCACGTAGCGGATGCGGGCAAAGAGCACGATCAGGCCGCCGACCAGATACAGGCAGGCCATGACCGGCACGATCTTCTCCGTGACGGAGGCGATGCGCTGCACGCCGCCGATAAAGATAAACGCCGCGATGGCGGAAACGATCAGGCCCATGACCCAGCTCGGGATATGGAATGCGTTCTGGCATGCCTCACCAATGGAGTTGGACTGCACCATGGAGCCCATGAAGCCGAGCGCCAGAATGATCGCGACCGCGAAGAAACCGGCCAGGAACTTGCCGAAGCCGTTCGGGAATGCGCGCTTGATGTAGTACACCGGGCCGCCGAGGACCGTGCCGTCCGTCTCGACCACACGCGTCTCCTGCGCAAGCACCGCCTCGGCATAGATCGTCGCCATGCCGAAAAACGCGATGATCCACATCCAGAAGATCGCGCCGGGGCCGCCGATGAGGATCGCGCCGCAGGCGCCGACGATGTTGCCGGTGCCGACCTGCGCCGCGACGGCCGTCGCCAGTGCCTGGAACGAGCTCATGCCGGATTTGTGCTTCTCGCCGTTGAGGCTGAACTCGCCGAAGAAGCGCCGCCAGCCCTCGCCGAAGCAGCGCACCTGCACGAACCGCGTGCGGATGGTGAAATACAGACCCGCGCCGAGGAGCAGGATGATCAGCACATAGTCTGACAGGTACATGTTGATGGTCTGCACGATTTTGAGTAAGGTATCCATGTTGTTTCTCCCTCTGCATTGAATTTTTGCAAAGCAAAAAGCTGCCGGTCGTTTTGACCAGCAGCTCCAGAGAACAAACAGCGCTTGAACGCCCGCACACATCGGGCACTCGCTCTGTCCTTTTGCCTGAGAGATTCGGCTTTCGCCTTGCACCTTCGGCACCCGCTTGGCGCGGGATTCTCCAGAGTTCCTCCGCCTCCAGTCTCAGCCGAGCCGATCCTTGAGGTTTCGACGGATATTTATTTGATTGCGTCGAGTATTATTACATACACACGCAGGGCTTGTCAAGCCCCAACTTCAAAAAAAGTTTACAAATTGCCGGTGCCGTACATCAGCGCCGTGAGCGCGACGACCGGAGCCGTCTCGCACCGCAGGATGCGCTCGCCCATGGAGCAAATGTGCATGCCGAGCTTGCGGGCCATGTCGGCCTCGAACTCGGCAAAGCCGCCCTCCGGCCCCGTGATGATGGCCGCCGATGCGATCGTGGACGCCGTGTGCTCGATCGCGTCGCGGATCGTCTCGCGCTCGCCGGTCTCGTACATGAACAGCGGCAGATCGGTGTGCAGCGCGCCGTTGAGCACGGCGACGAAGTCTGCCTCATAGCGCACCTGCGGGATGATGCCGCGGCCGGACTGCTTGGCCGCCTCCTCGGCAATGCGCTGCCAGCGCTCGAGCTTCTTTTCCATGTTCACCGCCTTGGCCACACAGCGTGTGCAGGAGAAAAACACGATCTCGGCAGCGCCGGCCTCCGTGCACTTCTGCACGAGAAAATCGCTGCGCTCTCCCTTCGGCAGGCCGGCAAACACCGTCGTGCGCACGGTGGGCTCTGCCTTGCACGGCACGACCTCGATGACCTCGGCCTCGGCCTCGTGCTCCAGCGTCTGTACCAGGCGGCACTTATAGTCGCGCCCCGCGCCGTCGCAGATGACAATGTCGTCGCCCGCGCGCAGACGCAGCACGCGGATGTGGTCGGCGTCGCGGCCGCGGATGATCGCCCGGCCATTCGGGAAATTCGTACCTGCTATGAAAAATCGAGCCATAATGGTCGCCTCCGATGCATGATCTCTGCCGTGATTATGGCACACTTCGCACGTTTTTGCAAGCCGGGCCATAGCATGGTGTGGGGGTATGGACGATGCAGGATTCTGTTTTTCTTGACAACCGCACATTTCAGCGCGTCTGGCAGCGTGTAGCGGGCAGCATGGACGCGCCCGTGACCACGCCGCCGGAAGCCGACACGCTGACCGATCTGCTCGCCGAGTGCATCCGCGCCAAGGCGGCCGGGGCTGCGTTTTACACAGCGCTCTCGCAGCGCATCCGCACCGGGCGGCAGCAGCTGCTCGGCATCGCGGCGCAGGAGCGGGCACATCAGAAGGAGCTGCAGGTGGAGTATTTTCTGCGCACGGGCGAGCGCTGCGTCCCGCCCGCCGCCTGTCCGCGTCTGGGCACGGCCGCGCAGGATCTGCGCTGCGTCTATACGCAGGAGCTTAAGCTGGCGGAGCGGCTCGACGCGGCGGCGAACACCGCGCCGTCCCCGCTGCGCGAAACACTGAGCGCCATGGCGCAGCAGGACCGCTGCCACGCCCAAGCCGTGCGAAACCTGCTCGCCTGTCTGCTGGGCTGAGACAAATCCGCACAAAAAATGCGTTTCTTTCAAAATGGTACTTGACTTTATGACGAATCTTGATTATAATATGCAAGCTGACAACTTAAAATGTAAGCAACCCGAGCAGAACGTGGAGAAGTCGCGTAGCCTGGTCGAGCGCGCACGATTGGAAATCGTGTATACCCCACAAGGGTATCGAGGGTTCGAATCCCTCCTTCTCCGCCATGAGTCCACCGTAATTCTGAAGGAATTACGGTGGACTTTTTATACCCGAATATGATAAAAATGAATTGCAGACCGGCAAATCTCTGCGGGCGCAGCGAAGGAGTTCCTGCACGAAAAGAGGAAAACGCCAGAACGGAGGGCGATGATATGAGCACGAGCTTCGTAACGCAGCAAATCGATTATATCGAATCCGAGGTTTATAAGAGGATCAAACCCCTGGGCTTCCGGAAGCACGGACGTACTCTGCACCGGTTTGTTTCCGGCGACATTTCTCAGGTCATCAGTTTTCAATGCGGTCAGGCATATCTGGACGCTACGCACCTGATGTGGGTCAATATCGGGATCCGGATCCCGGAATGCACAGAAAGACGGTTTGACGCCGTGAACAGCAGAAAGTATTATCACGAGTATCATTGCACTATGCGTTCCCGTTTGGGTATTATTGCGTCAAGAGACCTTGAAGCTGTAAAGACCTTCTGCCTTTACGATGACATCGAAACGATATGCGGGGAGATTATAAGTGAAATTGAAAACGATGTCCTTCCCGTATTTGATATTCTGTCGAGCCGCCAGGCGATTCTGGAACATCGAAGGGAGTATCCATGGTTTGACAGACTGAACCATCATCTGATCAAGCTGGAAGAATGCATGATCTATGGGCATTTGGGCGATCTGGCAAAGGCGAGAGAACTGTTTGACGAATACTATGAAAGCGCGCTACAAAGGCGCTCGCGTTGCCCGGGGCATATACCCTATTTGGATGAGCTTCGCAGCACTCTTGGGTTTTCACAATAATAGTTTTGCTCAAAATGCGGCAGGCTTTTTCTGCCGTTTTCCCGCTCTGTGCCCCGCAGCGAAGAAGAAAGGAAAATGCCATGAAAATCGGATTAGCTTCCTATGAATGCCGGATGAATGACATTGGTTTTAACCTGAAGCAGATCGAGAAGGCGATCGTTGAATCGAAGGATGCGGATCTGGTATGCTTTGGCGAAGCCTTTCTTCAGGGCTTTGCCGCCGTTACATCGGATTATGAAATGGATATAAAAATGGCCGCGGAGCAGGATGCTCTGCCCGTGGCAAAGATCCGGGAGCTGTCGTTGCAATACCGCAAAGCCGTTATGGTCGGGTATATTGAAAAGGACGGGCCGGACATCTATTCCTCCTACGCGCTGATCGAAGGCGGCAGCGTGATCCATAATTATCGCAGGATCAGCAAGAACTGGAAAAACTATAACATCACGAACGGAAACTACCGGGAAGGAACGGACACCTCCCCCTTTCTGTTTCACGGCGCAGAGATGACCGTTGCGCTGTGCGGCGATCTGTGGATCTATCCGGAATCCTTCCGTTCTCACGGCCTGCTGCTTTGGCCGGTCTATGTGAATTTTGATCTGGACGAAAGCGAATACGCAAAGCAGGCGGCTATGGCATGCGGGAAAGCGCTGTTGGTTAACCCGCCGTCCAAGGAGCCCCTCAGCCGCGGGGGAGCCTTTTTCTTTGAGAACGGCAAAGTCAAACAGAGCCTCGGTCTTGATAAAGAAGGGGTATTGGTCGTAGAAGTATAACACAACCATTCCGGTTTACTGAATATAAGGAGGAGCATACGATGGACAAAGGCGAGCTGACAGAGATTTTTGATAAATACTGCAAAAAGCTGCGGATCGTTCCGGCGTGGGACGTGAAGCTGGAATTTGTGGAGGATCCGTCCTGGCGCAAGACCGGCGATTTCAAGGTGGACTGCGAGGATAAAAAGGCCGTTTTTCTGCTGAACGCGGTCAATCCGAAGCAGGAGAATCTGGAAGAGATCATCGTGCACGAGCTGATGCATCTAAAAATGTACCCGCTCGATCAGGTGACGGAATCTCTTATCACAAGCACCTTTGAAGAGGGTACTCCGGCGAGCAATTTTGCTTACCGCCAGTTTTTCAGCACGCTGGAGCAGACGGTGGAGGAGCTCGCAAAGTGCTTCCTTCTGGAATTTGGCGACGATCGAGAGTTCTCCTTCGGCCGGTGCAAGGACACGAAGTCCTTCAACGAGCTGTACGACGGACTGAAAAATCTGGACTGACATATGCGCCGTGTTCTTTGAGAATGCGGCGCTCTTTTAAAATATGGGCAATGCGGTCTGCCATAACGACGTTCCCTTCATCAGCTGAGCATATTACCGCAAGTCTTGCTAGACATCAGGCGAATTCTCAGCTAGAAACGACAGCAATAAAACATCGAGGAATTGAAGTACGCTCGACTTTGTGTTATGATTTTTTAAGCAGATAGATTATACACTGCAATCGCGACGAGAAAACACGGGGAGGCAACGGATATGGGCAGCACCTATCGTGTCGTAAAACTGCTAAAAAACCATCTGTACCCGACCTATCAATTGCACGCGTTCATGGCGAATGAAAAAACGACACCACAGGATGGGCTCAGGCTTGCTGCTCTCACAACGATGCAGTGGCTGAAGATCCGTCTGGGGGACGATGTGCCAGAAGAATGGAAAGCGCTCCCGTCTCCGGAAGAGTATCTGTCCGCGACCGATGACGATCTCCCTTCCCTGTACATTAACCAGGGACATGTAGTCAATATCGTGTCACTGCCGGATAAGGGCATGTGGACTTTGCAAATCACTGAACCTGACCTCGGCTCTGATCCGGGCAATCCGGAGCAAACGCGGCAGGCCATTCCCGGCCGGATCATTGAGACAAATATCGCTTTCCTAATCGTCGGCAAACAGCTTGAATGCGGCTTCAAGACCGTCATCTCTGATCCCGTCGGGGCCAAGCCGGAGGCGGAGGTTTATCGCATCGCTGTTGTCCGGCAGCTGATGCGCAATCCTGCATTCGGCCTCAAGCAGGTCACGGACATCCCCATGACAGCGCTCCGGCTGACAAACGCTTCCCAAGTCAAGACGATGCTCTATGTGACGCATCATGCGGACAATGCGCTGCCAACTGTTATCTTCACACAGCCCCTGGAAGAGCAGAAAACCATGCCGGGTATCACTGACCCGAGCAAGATACGCCTGAACAACAGCTTCCCGCCCCCGACTTTGAAGTTTGATCTGCCGGGGATGAGTCTGCCAAAACCGGCAGCTGCCGCGGGAAAGGTTGAGACTGTCGCCATTGATCCCCCGTATGATCTGGAGAAGTTCTGTTATTACACCTTCTCTCATTGCAGAACTTATATTCTGGAAGATGGCGCGAGAAAGAGCTTCTCCTCCCAAAGCGGGATCCGTTTTGTCCCTGGGGATGTTGTCGTGCTGTATCCAACCGCGTATGGTGGCGGACAAGAAATTATTCCTTTCAAGAAGAATGCAGAAAAGCGTGAAGAAGCCATAGAGATCATAGAGATGGGGGTTAAATCCTATCTGAAAGCCCGGCCGATAGACTTCGGCAAGATTGAATTCCTGTCCGGCGCTCGTGAGCATCTGCTTCGGATGTCAGATGAGTTGATGGATAGTGCCGAGGCAGCAGACGCCCATTTTAAGCAGAAGCTGGAACAGCTGAACTCTTTTTGGAAGAACGAAATGGCACAAAAGGACCGCGATTTAGAGGCGGTCACCGCACAGCTACAACGGCAGAAAGAATATGCTGCCCGCTTGGAAGAAGAAAAGTCGCAGATTCGCGAGGAATGCGCCGCTGTACAAGATAAGATGCAGGCAGAGATCGACACCCGCGAAGCGACCATCGAGTTCCTGCAGCGCCGGTATGATCAGCCAAAAGACTATGACGGTATTGCGGCCTGGGTTGAGAAGCATTTCAGCGACCGGCTATTCCTGCACCCGAAAGCCATTTCCCGGATGTTGACAAAATCCAATCAGTGCGCTGACATTGCCCTCGTTTGTGATGCATTGGATTACCTGGCCACGGACTATTGGGAGCAGCGATATTTACAGCTTCCAAAGGAGATCGCACTCACGCGCTGCGGCGAGAAGTACGGCAGGCCATTCGATGTGAAGCCGACAGACCAAGTTACGATCGACTTTACCCCCAGCGAGTATAAGATCAAGTATGGGAAGAACGCGCAGGGCAAGGATGCCGACAGCGACCTTGATTACCATCTGCGCGTAGGAAATGACCCGGAGAATCTTCTGCGGATTTATTTCCTGCATGACGATGCCCGGCGGCAGATTGTTATCGGATCCCTTCCTGATCATCTGAAAACAGTAACGGTTCAATAGTCGTCGGATAGAAGAAAAATGTTTGAATCGTTGACACGTTTTATTCCTGCGATGGATCGGAAAGAATCTGTCTTCTCCGGGCATCCGAGCCTGTTTGATGAGCTATACAGATTTGCGGACGAACACAAAGAGTATCGCCTGCATGAGTATGGCAAAGTTTTAGAAGAATATGGGCTCAAATGGGACGAGAGGGATTTGCGTGCCGCCGATGTATCCGAAATGGATGCACAAGGAGTCGTTGCTGTTCTCTTTGGAGCGTGCAGGGCAGATCACTTCTGTGAAGGTGCCTTCGATGATTTCGCCAAAGGCGGCTATGTCAGCAAGTGGCTCAAACGGTTAAAGGAATTGGATGAGGAGGACGCTATGGGAATGTCGTTTGCAACACTGAGTCTGTACGGTGCGGAGCGCTCCGCTCTCGAAGCGGCGCTTGCGCCGGGCGATCTGCTCCGCGACCGGAATCTGCCGTGGCTGACCCTTGTGCCGGCGCAGGAGGAAGAGGGCGATTTCCCGCTGCGGCTGGAAAAGGCCGCCCGCCGTCTGACGAAGGGCTCTGACGCGGCGGCACTGCTCTTTTTTTATTACGACGATGACGCTTTTGTCTGCCGACTGTATCGAAACGGTCGGCGGGTCGCCTCCTGTCACAGCGACGAATCCTGGGCAAAGCTGGGAAAACAGCTCGACGAGCTGTTCGGCGACACATCCGCCTCCAAAGCGTTCCGCTATGCTTCGCGCTGCAGCTCTCTGGAAGAGAAGCTCGCACTGCTGGAGGAGACCGTCGGCGCGGCGCTGTACGATGTGCCGGAAGAGGACGCGCCGCGCGCCGTTCCGCGCTGCGATGCCACGCTGCGTGCGGTAAAGGCGCGGGAGTCGATGCTCCGGAAACGCCCCAAGCAGTTCGTTCTCACGGAGCTCGCGGAAGAAAGCTGGCCGGAAGAAATGAAGATCATGCAGACGGTCTTCCGGCTGCTGCGGCCGCAATGGAGGCACTGTGAGCTCAGCACGCTGCTGTATCACCCCGACCCGCGGCCATACATGGTGCCGGGCGACACGGGGCTCTTTGCCTACCCCTATATAGATTTTCATCCGCCCTATAACGTAGATCAGTCATGCGAGCCGTTTCCGGAATTTCTTTTTTTGTACAACGCAGAAACCGGAGCGCAGCAGACACTGGGGCCGTTTGCCAATCATGTCCGGCGCATTATCCGGCGAACAAATAGCGGCGATCCTGTGATGCTTTCCGACGGTCTGCCGAAAGTGTATCGGGTGAGAAGCCGTGAGCTTGGGCTTCCCGTTCTGCCCGCAGTCACTTGTTTGGGGGAAGACGGCACGGTGCGGTGGAGCTTCAGCACGGAGGTCAGTATCGGTTCCTTCCATGCCGCCCCTGACGGGGTCATCACGATTTTCGGAAAGGCCGACGACGGCAGTGCGGCGATAATACAGATCGACGGCGAGACCGGAGAGCTGCTTCGCACAAGGCATTTTCCTCCCGAGGAGGGTATGCGCGAAATGATCTATGCCGAGCCCATCGGCGCTCTGGTCTGCCGCAGCGACGCCTCCGGAGAGCTTGTCGTTCTGGACGAATCGCTCGAAGAAGTGCGGCGCATGCCGGACAGCGGCTTTTCCTGTGTTTCCGAATTTCACGGGAATTGCCTTTGGAATCTCTACTATAGTCCCCCGTCGATACGTTTTCTCGATCTTTCCAACGGTTCCGTGCACAGCACGCCGCTGGAGATCCCGGTTTTTCCGACCAACGTTCTGCCGGACGGGCGCATACTCGGCGTGAACGGAAAGCAGGACCGGCTCACCGTGTTCGGCCAAAACGGCATCATGGTCTCCCGCTGCTCCGTTCCCGGAAGGCTCTGCTTTTCTTTCATTGCCGGCGGAGAGGTCTTTCTGGTGGAAATGCGCGGGCTGGATAAATACGGGTGGTGCTGCGATGAGCTGTTTGACGAGGCCTCGGCTCATGTGTGGCGGCTCGACCCCGCGCCGAAAAAATAAACATATTCCCCGCGCACGTCGGGCGAACCGCCGTACGCGGGGATAAACCGTTTTCGGGCATTGCTTGACAGTCTGCCGGTCGGCAAGTATACTCCGGGGCGATATTTTTTATGAAAGGACGGACGGAAATGAAAAAGAAATCCGTTCTCTTTTGTCTGCTGGCAGTGCTCACCGCCGGGCTTTCCGTATTCCTCCTTGTGCGCGGCAGCCAGGGCTCCGGCGCCTTTCGCGGCTCGTTCGTGAAGAATTCCGATTCCTATTTGCTAAATGCGAAGCGCATGACCGGCACAGACACCCATACACTTGCGCTGCAAAAGGTGATGTGCTGCAGATCCATTTTGCCGTGGAAAAAGGCTCGCTCAAGCTGACGATCACCGCGCCGGACAGCACGGAGCTGTACGCGGGCAACGGCACGGAGGCGGAAGATTTCACGGTGAACATCCCGGCGGACGGCGTCTACACCATCTCTGTCGATAGCCGGCAGGCAGCGGGAACGCTGCATATCCAGAGAACCGCAGAGTAAATCTTTTCAGCCGAGTTCTGTTATGGTAATCGCGCTTCCATGACGGGGAAAGACTGTTTTTCGCGGAAAACCGTATTTGCAAACGGCGGGTCGTGCTTTATAATGGCAGACGGAAAGTGAGGTCATCTCCATGCTGCTCGGTTCTCTTGTCAATGGCGCCGCCATTCTCGCCGGTTCTGCCGTAGGACTGTTTCTCCGCTTTATTCTCCGCCGTTCCTCCCGCCGAAGCAAGAGTGAAAACGGGATCGGAGATCGTTTGCAGAAGATCGTCATGCAGGGGCTCGCGCTGTGCACAATGTATATCGGCATCAGCGGCTCGCTCAAGGGGCAGAATACGCTCCTTGCGATCCTATCGCTCGTGATCGGCGCCGTGATCGGAGAAATTCTCGATCTGGACGGGGCAATGAATCGCGCCGGGAGTTGGGTGCAGAAAAAAGTGACGCACCCCGGCGAGGAGGGCGCGGCCTCGACCGTGGCAGAGGGTTTCGTTACCGCATCGCTTCTCTTCGGCGTCGGCGCGATGTCGATCGTCGGCTCGCTCAACAGCGGGCTGCTGGGCGACCACTCCATGCTCTTTGCCAAATCGCTTCTCGACGGCGTTTCCTCCGTTGTATTCAGCGTGTCCTTCGGCATCGGCGTGCCTCTCTCGGCCATTGCCGTGTTTGTGTATGAGGCGCTCATCACACTCGCTGCCAGCGTCCTCGCTCCCCTGCTCAGCGACGCCGTGATCGCCGAAATGACCTGCGTCGGCTCACTGATGATCATCGGTCTCGCGCTCAACATGCTGGGGCTTACGAAGATCAAGGTAACGAACTTCATCCCCGCCGTTTTTCTTCCGATCCTGCTTTGCCGGTTTATGTGACGGACGCTCTTGTGTAAAGTTTGAACCCGGCCTCCTCGTCAGAAGGGATTTTTCATACAGTCAAGACCACCGGCATAGCAGGTGGCTTGCACAAGCCCTATACGGGCATGTTACCGGCCGCACCTTAAGGTGCATTGCGGTTCTTCCTTTTGCACGAAATGCTCCGCTGCTATTAAAATAGCTTTTCGCCCTACGAACGCAGTTCGTGCTATAATTACCTTATCCTTTGGGATAACCTCCGTTGATTCTGTCCGTTGTCGGTTGGCGAACCTGACTTCACTCTATCATCGGAGGTTTTCTTTTTCCATCCATAAGTAGAACTCTTCGCGTCCACCAGCATAGCCGGTGGTTTCCTTTCTTATGAAGAAAAGTGTGGGATCCCGATCCCACACTTTTTTGATCGGCCTCATTCACAGTATTTCTGCAGCTTTTTTCGGATCCGCTGCATGGTGTTGTTTACCGACTTGACGGTCTTATTCATCGTATCGGCAATGTCCTGATAGTGCTTTCCCTCCATATAATACCGAAGGACCTCTTTTTCCGACGGCGTCAACACAAGATGGATCGTCCGCTCCCAGTTTCGTATTTCCTCTTTGGCAATGATATGCTCTTCCATGTCGGGCGCCGCTTCGTCTTCGATAAGCCCCATGAGCGAGGTGTCCTCCGTATCGTCCACGGGCGCGTCGAGAGAAATGGAGGAATTGAGCATCAGATGCTTCTGCCGGTTGTATTTCTTTACGGCGGAAAGGACCTCCCGGGTGATGCAGATCGAGGCAAAGGCGGAAAACGAATCGCGCTTTTCCGCATCGTATGCGTAAATAGCCTCGCAGAAGCCCAGCATTCCCTCCTGCAAAAGGTCATCCTTCTCGGCG
>OLQC01001213.1_pt1 | contig 21752 bp, 20 predicted proteins | sample 1672471 | NCBI WGS metagenome assembly OLQC01 (sample SAMEA3136689, study PRJEB25190) | human gut metagenome | biome: human gut; feature: human-associated habitat; material: faeces | place: Austria | collected 2013
GTGGATGATGGCCCGCGGTGCGCCCTTGACGGCCTCGAAGGTCTTGCGGATGATATGGTCGCGGCACTGGGTCAGCACCTGCACCGTCACATTCTGCGGGATGCGGTTGCCGTCAATGAGGGTGCGCAGGAACTCATACTCGGTCTCGCTGGCAGCAGGGAAGCCGACCTCGATCTCTTTGAAGCCGATTTTGACCAGCATATCGTAAAATTCGAGCTTTTCCTCCAGGCTCATCGGCACGATGAGGCTCTGGTTGCCGTCGCGCAGGTCCACGCTGCACCAGGCCGGGGCCTGCTCGATATGGTCCTTCTGGGGCCACTCATAGACATGGCCGGGCTCTACCGGCGGCGGATAATACCCTACACTGTACTTGGTTGCGTCCATCATAATAAAACTGCCTCCTTCAAAGCGTTCGGTTCGCGCTTTGAAGGAGGCATACATAAAACCGTCCCCCAAAGGCGAAAGACCTTTGAGAGACGGGAGCAAGATCAACGTTGCTGTACCCGCGGTACCACTCTCATTGCTGTAAAACAGCCGCTCTGTACGATCAGCCCGTGGGCGAATCGCGCCTGCATGATAACGGTCAGGTTCCGTCCGCGCCTACCTGTCAGCGCGGCTGCTCCGGGGCCAGTATACAGCGCCTACCATACCGCCTTGCACCGTCCGGCGGCTCTCTGAAATGGGATGAGTGCTGCTTTCTCCCCTTCACTGCATTTGGAATGGTTTTATTTTAGCGGATTTTGGGGGGAATGTCAAGAGATTTTTGCTGTTTTTTCAAGGATGTGTTTTTGTTATAGCAACAATGTTTGTAGGGGGGCGGCGCCCTCGACGCCCCCCGGGCGCATATGGAATGCGCCCCTACTTTTCTTTTTTTATTATGTATGCTATAATGTTTTCACTTGATTTGAAAGGATTCATCTATGCTTTACCATAAATACAAGCCGCTGGCCGCGCGCGTCTACTGCGCGGGGCTGGCGCTGCTGCTGGTGCTGAGCGAGGTGTTCAGCTCCAACGTACAGGATACGCTGCCGGGTTTCAGCCGCATCATGCGGCTGGGTCTGACCGGGTGCGCCGTGCTGCTTCTGACCGGGAAAATCATCCTGCTGACCGGGTACGAGGCCCGCTGGCAGAAGGTGCTTATCTCCGTTGTGCTGGTCTACACGGCGTTTTCGTCGTGGTATGGCGGCGATCTGTGGTTCTTTTTGGCCGCACTTATCGGGCTGGGGGCCAAGGATGTGGATTGGGAGACCGCCCTGCGCGTCTACCTCGTCACGGCGGTGGCCGGGCTGGTGCTGGTGCAAGCGCTACACTTTGCCACGCCGCTGATGCCCTACAAATTTTACTGCCGCAACTGGGATTTCGGCTACGGCCACTACAACGGCTTTGGCGCGCGGCTTGTCGGCGTGTTTTTTGCGTGGGGCTGGCTGCGTCACGACCGGCTGCGGGCATTCGACTGGGCCGGGCTGGCGGCGCTGGCGATCTTCACCTACAAGGTGCCCGGCAGCCGCGGGGCTTTCGGCGGTATGGCAGTGCTGTTTGCGCTGTTTTTTGTGCAGCGTTTCCTGCCGAGGCTGTTCGACAATAAGATCTTTTATGCACTGGCACTTGCCCTGCCGGTGGCGCTGGCAGCTTTCAGCCTGTACGCCGGGTATGTCTACAATCCGGAATGGCCGTATGAGCGTATGGCGCTGCTCCTGTTGAGCATCGCTTTGTCCGGCCGGTTCGAGATCTGGCACAATGTGTTCTGGAGTGCGCCCCTCTCGCTGCTGGGCGGTCTGCCTACCGACGGCGATGAGCATCATGCCATCGACAACACCTTTCTGGCTGTGCCGATGAATAAGGGCGTGCTGGGCGCAATCTTAGTTGCAGCAGTCTTTCTGCTGCTGCTGTGGCGGCTGGCAAAGAAGCATCGCTCGACCGAGGTCATCTGTCTGGTGGCGCTGACGCTGTATCTCTTTATGGAGAATAAGCCGTTTTTGCTTTCCGCCAATCCGTTTTTGCTGATGCTGCCTGTGGTATTTTTTAACGCAGAGGTTGGCAAAGCACAATCTGAATCGTAAAAAAAGCCGCCGGCCGGTTTTTGTCCGGTCGGCGGCAATTTTTATTGTAGTTTAGCGGTTCTGCGGACCGTTCTTCAGGATGACATCGTGGCTGCCGCCCTCAACAATGGAGGTGGAGGACACGACCGTCAGGCGGGCCTTCTCCTGCAGCTCGGGGATGGAGAGCGCGCCGCAGTTGCACATGGTGGAGCGCACCTTGTACAGGGTGGTCTGCACACCGTCCGCCAGAGAGCCGGCGTAGGGAACGTAGGAGTCAACGCCCTCCTCAAAGCTCAGCTTCTGTGCGCCGCCGAGGTCATAGCGCTGCCAGTTGCGGGCGCGGTTGGAGCCCTCGCCCCAGTACTCCTTGACGTAGTTGCCGCCGACGCGCAGCTTGTTCGTCGGGGACTCGTCGAAGCGGGCGAAGTAGCGGCCCAGCATAACGAAGTCCGCACCCATGGCCAGCGCCAGCGTAATGTGGTAATCCTGCACGATGCCGCCGTCGGAGCAGATGGGGATGTAGACGCCGGTCTCCTTGTAGTACTCGTCGCGGGCCTTGGCGACCTCAATGACCGCCGTAGCCTGACCGCGTCCGATGCCCTTAGTCTCGCGGGTGATGCAGATAGAGCCGCCGCCGATGCCGATCTTGATGAAGTCTGCGCCGGCCTTGGCCAGGAACAGGAAGCCCTCGCGGTCAACGACGTTGCCTGCGCCGACCTTTACCTTGTCGCCGTAGTTCTCACGGATCCAGGCGATGGTGCGGGACTGCCACTCGCTGAAGCCCTCGGAGGAGTCGATGCAGAGCACATCCACACCGGCCTCTACCAGCGCGGGCACGCGCTCGGCGAAGTCGCGGGTGTTGATGCCAGCGCCGACAATGTAGCTCTTGTTCTCGTCGAGCAGCTCGTTGACGTTCTCCTTGTGGGAGTCATAGTCCTTGCGGAAAACCATATACTGCAGGTGGCCTTCCTCATCGACGAGCGGCAGGGAGTTGATCTTGTTGTCCCAGATGATGTCGTTGCAGTCATGCAGGCTGGTGGTGGCGGGGGCCGTGACCAGCTTGTCCAGCGGGGTCATGAACTCGGTGACCTTGAGGTCCATCGTCATGCGGGACAGGCGGTAGTCGCGGCTGGCCACGATGCCCAGCAGCTTGCCGTGGGCGGTGCCATCGTCGGTGATAGCGACGGTGGAGTGACCGGTGCGGGTCTTGAGGTCGAGCACATCGCCCAAGGTAGCCTCCGGGGGCAGGTTGGAGTCGGAGGTGACAAAGCCCTTCTTGTAGGCCTTGACGCGGCGGACCATATCGGCCTCCTGCTCAATGGTCTGGGAGCCGTAGATGAAGGAGACGCCGCCCTGCTTGGCCAGGGCAATCGCCAGCTTCTCACCGGAGACGGACTGCATGATGGCGGAGACCATCGGGATGTTCATTTCCAGCGGGCAGGCTTCCTCGCCCTTGCGGTATTTGACCAGCGGGGTTTTCAGGCTGACAGCCGTAGGGACGCACTCCGAGGAGGAGTAGCCGGGGACCAGCAGATATTCACCAAAGGTACGGGACGGCTCGGAAAAATAATATGCCATAATACACGCTCCTGACTTTCCTGTTTCGATGTTATTTGCTTATTAAAGAGATTGTACCACAACCGCGGACAAAATACAAAGTTTTCTGCGGAAATCTTTCTTGCACTGTCAAAACGAAAGTTGTGGATTTTGAACAATGGATTGGGTGTGTAGTATGACTTTGGGGCGGCCGGGCGGGCCGTTGCGGGCATCGGCCCCTGCAATACGGGATTACTGCGTCGTCGTCAGCACTACATCGCCCATCGGCGCGGTAAGGGTCACGCTGCGGGGCGCGGCGGCTGTTTGGGTGTAGATGCTGCTCATCGTCCTGCCGTTGAACATCACATTCCCCATGGACGTTTGCAGGTCAAGCGCGTAATCGTCGGGCCTGCCGTCCACCGTCAGGCCAATATCGCCCATGGCAGCTTCGACTTTAGCGGTTTCAACGCCCGCCAGCAGCCCCAAATCAAAATCGCCCATTGAGATATTCGCCGTAAACTGCTCTGCCTGCACGGTGCTACCGGTAAAGTTGCCCATCGCCAGGTCTAAGTCGATGCTGTCGGCGGCGATGGTATTGCTGTTGTCAAATTCTGCATCGCCCATAGCGGCAGTGATGGAGAGCCTTTTAAAATGGAAGGTATTCGCATCCGGCACGGACAGGACAAACTCAGGCTCGGGCCCCAGCTCTTTGCCGAGGTTGTAGTTGGCGGGCACCTTGTAGCTGACACGCACCGGGCTTGTGTTGTCGCCCGTGTTGGTAAAGGTGAACCAGTCCTGACGCAGGTTCGTGCAGGAAAGGGTCGGCTCCGCCGCACCACTGTCCACAACGACTGTGACCGCGCCGTAGTCGATGTCGAAGGTTATATTTTTGGCGTCGGCCAGACCGGTGGTGAAATCCATCTTCTCCAATGGGCTGCCGCTGTCCGCGTCCTCGGTGGCGGCGGTCCCGTTGTAAAAGTCCTCGGTGCGGACAAGACCGGATGCAGCAGTTTCTTCCTCCGCCTGCTCAACAACCATCGACGCTGTGCCGCCGCTGGGCTTTGCAAAACTCAGCACAAGGACGCCCAGCTGAATGAGCAGCGCCGCAACAATGACAACGGCGAAAATCAGCCACATGGTTTTTGCCCCGGGACCGTGCTTTTGGGGCCGGGCGGGCTGTGGGTCGGCGGCGGGCGGCTCCGGGGCGGCGGGTGGCACAGCACCGCCGCATGCGCTCTCGGGTACGGCAGGGTCGGCATCCGGCGTCAGGCCCTCCCCTTCCAGGATCTTGCGGGCGGCCTCGGCAGGGTCGCCCAGCTCGGCGGCGGTGGCGTCCTCGTTGTCGGGGCCTGCGGCGTCGAAGTATTCCTCATAATAATTCAGTGCGTCGCGGCGCGCATCAGCAGGCAGGGCAGACAGCCGCTTTTCCAGCTCGGATAAGTACTCGTATTTTTTCATTGCTGCTCCCCCTTAAAGAGCTTGTTGATCTTTGTGGTGTAGGCTTCCCACTCGGCGGTAAATTCTGCCAGCCGGGCGCGGCCTGCGGGCGTGATTTGATAGTAGCGGCGGTTGCGGCCATTGAAGGCTTCGTCATGGACGGTCAGGCAGCCGTCCTTTTGCAGGCGGCGCAGCACCGGGTACAGCGTGGATTCCGACAGGTCCAGCACCGTGCGGACCTCCTGCGTGATCTTATAGCCGTAGGTGCCTGTTTTCTCCCGCCCGACGACAGCCAGCACAATGGCATCCAGCAGCCCCGCCGTGGTGTTGATGGCCATAGGGCGCCCCCTTTCCGGGTGTATGGTGTATAGGGTTATATATTATATAGCATATAATATTGTATTTTGCAATAGGCTGCCGCAACAAAATTATGTAGGGGCGGACATGGTTCACCCCCGGTCTCGTGTGGCAGTACATACGCTTCCGCGCCGCCGCATAGTAGGGGCCGGACATGTCCGGCCCTGGCGCTATAAGGTATAGCCGCGTTTACGGGAAGGTCGCGGGCCGGGCATGCCCGGCCCCTACAGGGCTGCACGCCCGGAATCGCGCGGTTACCGCAGAGTCGGCAGACAAACAAGATTTGCCCGTCCGCCTTCACTTCTCTATTTCTTTATATAAATACCCCAGCGCGTCTCTCAGGCCGCCCAACTCGTCTATGAGTCCCTCCTCCACGGCCTGCCGGCCATCCAGGACCGTGCCCATGTCCATGACCAATTCCCCCGTATTGTGCATGAGCTGGGTGAACCGCCGGGCCGTTATTTTGGAGTGCTCCGTCACAAAGCTGACAATGCGTTCCTGCATCTGCTCAAAATAGCGCAGCGTCTGCGGCACGCCCAGCACCATGCCGGAGTGGCGCACCGGATGGACCGTCATTGTCGCGGTGGGCACAATAAAGCTGTGCCGCGCCGCGACGGCCAGCGGGATGCCGATGGAATGCCCGCCGCCCAGCACCAGCGTGGCGCTCGGCTTGCTGACTCCCGCGATCAGCTCTGCCAGCGCCAGCCCGGCCTCCACGTCGCCGCCGACAGTGTTCAAGATGACCAGCAGCCCCTCGATCTCTGGGTCCTCCTCAATGTCCACCAGCTGCGGGATGACGTGCTCATATTTTGTCGTCTTTTGCGCATCAGGCGAAAGGGTGTGCCCCTCGATCGTGCCGATGACCGTCAGGCAGTGGATGGCGTGGCGGCCCTTCGTCGCAGGCACAATGCCATCCTCGGTGATCAAATCGTGCTCCAGACGCTTCAGCGCGGCGTTTTCGGTGGGGTTTAGCTTGGGGCGGGCCTTGGCTTTGGGCTTTTTTGCGTTCGCTTCCATTCCTGCTCTCCTTATAACAAAAGTAGCTGCACAGACTAAGTCTGCGCAGCGGCAATGCAAAATATGCGCGGTTTCGGGTGACGGGTCAATGGTGTTTGTCGATGTTGTCAAAAAGTTTCAGGTCATTTTTGTACAGTCGTCTAATATTTGGGAAATCAGCCAAAAACTTAGACAAAAAATTGACAATTGGTGCGGCGCAATTTATAATAGTTATAAATGATTATTGCAGATGTGAGGTAATCGAGCATGGCTGTTCAGAACAAGGTGTCGCTTCCGGTCATTAAGCGGCTGCCGAAATATTATCGTTATCTGACCAATCTTTCTGCCGACGGCAAGGACAAGATTTCGTCCAGCGAGCTGGCCCACATGATGGGCACCACCGCCAGCCAGGTGCGGCAGGATTTCAACTGCTTTGGCGGGTTCGGCCAGCAGGGCATCGGCTACAAGGTCGATGTGCTGCGCGCCGAGATCGGCAATCTGCTGTTTGGCGACGGCGAAAAGCTGCCTACCATTTTGGTCGGCGCCGGCCGTCTGGGTTCTGCGGTGTCCAGCTTCATCAGCCGCGACGCCAACGGCTACAAGCTGCTGGGCGTCTTTGATGTCAACCCCGACCAGATCGGGAAAGAAATGTGCGGCGTACCTATTCTGCCGCTGAGTGACCTGGACAAATTCTGTGCGGAGCATCACCCCGAGGTGGCCGTGCTCTGCGTGCCGCGCCAGAGCGCCATGGATCTGGCCGGGGAACTGGTGGACCAGGGCATCAAGGGCTTCTGGAATTTCAGCCACTACGATCTGTCCGTGGAATATCCCGACGTCACAGTGGAGAACGTCCACCTTGGCGACAGCCTGATGAGCCTGGGGTACAGGCTGAGAAATCAGGAAAAGTGATATCTCTATAAAAAGACCGCCTTGTAGGGGCCGCACATGTGCGGCCCTCAGCCTACTGGTTGACGCGCGATTGCGGGAAGGTTGAGGGCCGGGCATGCCCGGCCCCTACGGTTATCAATAAACCGATAAGGAGTCATCATGGCAAAGCTATATTTCCGATACGGCGCAATGAACAGCGGCAAGACTACCGCACTCATGCAGGTCGCCTACAATTATAAAGAGCGCGGCATGCGCGTGCTGATCCTGAAGCCTGCCATTGACACCAAGGGGCAGGACTCCATCATCTCCCGCCTGGGCATCAGCTGCAAGGTCGATCAGCTGGTCACCCCCGAGATGGACGTTGTTGAGCTGGTCAAGGCCAACGAGGCCGCCCATGGCAAAATTGCCTGTGTGCTCTGCGACGAGAGCCAGTTCTTCACGCCCGAGCAGGCCGACCAGCTGTTTTTGGTCACGGTGGACCTGGGTATTCCCGTTATCTGCTACGGTCTGCGTGCTGATTTCATGATGCGCGGCTTTCCCGGCTCGACGCGGCTTCTGGAAATTGCGCACACGATTGAGGAGCTCAAAACGATTTGTGCCTGCGGACGCAAGGCCATCTGCAACGGGCGCAAGGTCAACGGCGAGTTTGTCTTTGAAGGTGCGCAGGTCGCCATCGACACGGTGGACGATGTGGAATACCAGAGCCTCTGCCCCCAGTGCTGGTACCGCGAGTACCGCGCATTTCTGGCACGGCATCCCAAAAAGTAAATATTTTGCGCTGATTTTCCCGCCGGGTGCTGCCCGGTGGGATTTTTTTGTGTGATTCGCATCATTTTTCTGCAAATAGCGCACTTATCTTGCGCCGCACGGATTCAGATGCAATAATATTTGCAAAAACGCATGTTTTTTGCAACGATACTGCATATTTTGCGGTTTACGGCGTATTCCAGCGTATTTTGCAAGGTAAAGATAGTTGCGTTTGCTGCGGTGCCCGCGCGGCGGCGCAGGGATGCACCTAGCAATATGCACAAACGCCATTTACAGTATTCGTAAGTTTTGACGGTGATGTCAAATTGGTTACAGCCAACATGGCAAGAATTGTACGTTTCCCTGCCGTAACGAGCCAAAAAAGCTGTTTATTTTCTGTGAACGATTTGTTATCATATAGGCAAGCGAACAGCAGATGGTGTGGTACGGTATCCCGCACACAACAGTCTGCAAGAATAAATCGCACAGCAATTTTAGGAGGACAAAAACATGAAAAAGGCAATCTCTCTCGGTGTTGCCGCCGCCATGGCCGCCACTCTGCTGGCTGGCTGCGGCACGGCAGCCAGCAGCGCCGCTGCTTCCAGCGAGGCCGCAAGCACTGCGGACAGCACCACTGCCGAGTCTACTGCTGCTTCCGAAGCCGCTCCCAGCGAGGCCCACGAGATCAACACCACCGATCCCATTGAGCTGACCATCAGCTGGTGGGGCGGCGACTCCCGCCATGAGGCTTACCAGAAGGCTCTGGAAGCTTTCCACGAGAAGTACCCCAACATCACCGTTTCCCCCACCTACGGCGCATGGTCCGGCTGGGAGGAGAAGCAGTCCACCGCGCTGGCTGCCGATCAGGGTTCTGACGTCATGCAGGTCAACTGGAACTGGCTGTACCAGTACAGCCCCACGGGCGAGAAGTTCGTCGATCTGCGCGAGTACAGCGACGTCATCGACCTGAGCCAGTGGAGCGATACCGCCAAGAACGCCTGCACCGTTGCTGACAGCCTGCAGGCAGTGCCCATCTCGATGACCGGCCGTATCTTCTACTGGAACATGAACACCTTCAAGCAGGCCGGTATTGAGCAGGTTCCCGCCTCCTATGATGATCTGATCGCCGCCGGCAAGGCCTTCCAGGAGAAGCTGGGCGATGATTACTATCCTCTGGCCATCGGTCAGTATGACCGCATGATCCTGATGACCTTCTACCTCGAGTCCAAGTACGGCAAGGCCTGGGTCGAGAACAACGAGTGCCAGTACAGCGAGGAAGAGGTCGTTGACGGCCTGAACTTCATCAAGTCCCTCGAGGACAACCACGTTATCCCCACCCGTCCGACCATGATCGCTGCCGGCTTCGACTCCATCGATAAGTCTCAGGAGTGGATCGACGGCAAGTACGCCGGCATCTTCGAGTGGGATTCTGCCCCCTCCAAGTACCAGTCTGCTCTGGCTGACAACTCCGGCTTCACCGTCGGTGAGGAGATCAAGTTCGGCGACAAGGCCAACGGCGGCTTCTCCAAGGTCTCCATGGGCATGGCCATCACCAAGTCCTGCCAGCATCCCGTTGAGGCTGCTGCCCTGATCGACTTCCTGTGGAACGGCGAAGGCGCTGCCATCATGGGCTCCGAGTGCGGCATCCCCGCCTCCACTGCCGGTCTGGCTTCTGCTCAGGCTGCAGACGCCGTGAAGCCTCTGGTTCTCGAGGCCAACACCAAGGTTCTGGCCTTCGTTGACATGCCGCTCGACCCGTACTTCGAGTCCAGCAAGCTGAAGGATACCACCGACGGCGTCTACACCGATGTGTTCGACGGCTTCAGCTACGGCGACTACGATGCTGAGGAGGCTGCCGAGATCCTGCTGGACGGCGTTTCCGGTGTGCTGAGCGCCAACGCCTGATCCCTTCGCAACGGCAAAATCTTTTAGGTAATACCAGCCGGTCCCAGCCCCGCTCTCAGGCATGGCGGGGACCGGCTCTTTATGTTGAAACGCTATACAGCAATTAGTGATAGGAGGTTTTTGGATGAGCTCTGCAGCACCCAAAACGACCCAGCGCACACCCTTTAAGCGCTGGTGTGATGAAAACACCGGCCTGTTCTTCCTGATTCCTTGGATCCTCGGCTTTCTGATCTTCAAGGCTTATCCGTTTGCAAGCTCTCTGTTCTACAGCTTTACCGACCTGAACTTCTTTAAGGGCATCAGTCAGTACGGCATTATGAACTATGTGGAGATCTTCACCAGCCGCAAGACGCTCTCCGTTTTGCTGACCACCGTGAAGTACGCCTTCATCACCGTGCCTCTCAAGCTGGTGTTCGCCCTGTTCATCGCCTACATCCTGAACTTCAAGATCAAGTTCGTCAACCTGTTCCGTACCGTTTACTATATCCCGTCCATCCTGGGCGGTTCTGTGGCCATCGCCGTTCTGTGGCGTGCCCTGTTCAAGGACACCGGCGTCGTCAACACGATCCTCGGCTTCTTCGGCATTGCCGGTCCCGACTGGCTGGCTGACAAGACCTGGGCGCTGTTCGTCATCTGCCTGCTGCGTGTGTGGCAGTTCGGTTCTGCCATGGTTTTGTTCCTGGCTGCCCTGAAGGGTGTGCCTGCCGACCTGTACGAGGCCGCCACCATTGACGGTGCCTCCAAGACCAAGCAGTTCTTCTCGATCACCGTGCCGATGATCACCCCCGTTATCTTCTACAACCTCGTTACCCAGATCGCACAGGCGTTCCAGGAATTCAACGGCCCCTACATCATCACCCAGGGCGGCCCGCGCAATGCCACTACGCTTGTCTCCCTGCTGGTTTACAACTACGCCTTCAAGTCCAACGAGATGGGCATGGCGTGTGCGCTGGCCTGGGTCATGTTCATTGCCGTTGCCCTGCTGACTGTGATTGCCTTCACCAGCCAGAAGCACTGGGTCTACTACGCTGATTAAGGAGGAATGAAAAATGAAACTTTCTACCGCCCATAAAATCGGCCGTTTCTTCCAGTACTTTGTGCTGATCCTTGTCGGCGTTATCATGATCTACCCGCTGGTCTGGATGGTGGGCGCCACCTTCAAGTCCAACGCCGAGATCTTCGCCGGCATCGGCTTCCTGACCGCGAACCCCACGCTGCAGGGCTACATTGACGCCGTCACCCAGAACTACGGCGGCGACATCAGCATCTGGCGCGCCTTCATCAACACCTACAGCTTCGTTATCCCCAAGGTCATCTTCACCGTTATCAGCTCTGTCATTGCCGCTTACGGCTTCAGCCGCTTTAAGTTCAAGGGCCGCGATATGCTGTTCGGCATCATGATCTCCACCCTGTTCCTGCCGCAGGTCGTTCTGAACGTTCCCCAGTACCTGATGTACAACTCCTTCGGCTGGGTCAACAGCCCCTTCTACCTGCCTCTGTGGGTGCCCACCCTGTTTGCCACCGAGACTTACTTCGTCTATCAGCTGGTGCAGTTCATGCGCAGCATCCCCCATGACCTGGACGAGGCGGCCGCCATCGACGGCTGCGGCCCGGTCAAGATCCTGTACAAGATCATTGCCCCGATGCTGAGCCCCTCTCTGGTGGCCTGCGGTCTGTTCCAGTTCATGTGGAGCTGCAACGACTACATGGGTCCCCTGCTTTACGTCCAGACTCCCAGCAAGTACCCGATGTCCATCTTCGTCAAGCTGTCCATGGACGCTGACAGCGGTTTCAACTGGAACCGTATCCTGGCACTGTCCCTGATCTCCATCATCCCGCAGTTGGTCGTTTTCTTCTGCGCACAGGATGCCTTCATCGACGGCATTTCCGCCGGCGCCGTGAAGGGCTAAACGCCGCTTTGGCAGTCCAAAATCTATTGTAACACACGGCTGCCCCGTACCACATTCAAGGGGTACGGGGCAGCCTTTATTTTGAAAACCGGACTCCCCTGCCGGGAGTTGTTCCTATATAGAAGCTTGCCGGGGCGTCGGGGACGCCGCCCCCTACAACGCTGCTTGTCCCGCCGGGATGCGGTTCTCCGTAGGGGCGCATTCTATATGCGCCCGCGGAAGTCTGCGCCGCCGCAAACGGGCACGGGCGGATATAGAATCCGCCCCTACGGCGTTCCCTAAAAAGAAAAGCCGCCCCAAGACAGGGCGGCGGATAGTTCTGGCTTTACTTATTCACTCTCTTATAATACTGCCGGTACTGCTGGGGCGAAAGGCCCGTGGCATCTTTAAAGACGCGGCGGAAATGCGCCGTCGTCATAAAGCCGGTCTTTTCCGCAATGTCCGAGATGCTCTCGTTCGACTTCTCAATGAGGTTCTGCGCGGCCTTGATGCGCACGCCGTTGATATACTCGATGAGCGAGAGGTTGATGGACTTCTTGAAAAGGCGGCTCAGATAATACGGGCTGATATAGAACTGACTGGCGATGCCGGTCAGGGTCAGCTTCTCGGCGTAGTGCTCGGCGATATAGGCCTGGATCTGATCCACAATGTGGTTGCTGACGCGGCCATTCTCGCCGCCCTGCTCCTGCTGCTGGCGGCAGAGGTCCTTGAGCTCCAGCAAAAGCGTGGCCAGCAGCATCTTGCGCAGTGCATCGGATTCCGGGGATGTTTCCTCCTGCAGGGCCAGCAGCTGCTGCAGCAGGCCGTGGATGTGGTTCTGCTGCTTGACTGTGATATTTGACAGCAGGTGGTTATGCTCCTCACTCAAGAAGGAGAAGAAGTCCACCTCCGGGAAGATGTCCATAATTTTGTCGAGGTACTCGCGGCTGAAATTCATCACGATACGGCTCGAGGCTGTGTCGCCGAGCGAGGCAGTCTTGTGGATCTGGTTTTCACCGATCAGCACCACACATCCCGCGTTGACGATATAGGCGGCATCCTCAATAAAATAGCGGCGGCTGCCCTCTATCTCATAATAGACCTCGTATTTATGATGGATATGGAAGCTGGCCATCTCATACCCGGAGTCACGGTCCACACGGTCAATAAAAAAGTCAACGTGGGGCGAGTAGACATATTCCGAAACCATAACACTGCTCCTCACTGCCGTGGTGCGGGGCACCCGGCGATTGGTTATTGTTGTCTTTTTTAGAATAGCACATTTTTTGCTGTTTTTCAAACTATTTTTATACTATTTTTGAACACTTGGGGGTTCACACATGAAAATCACGCTTGTACGTTCTATGGCGCGCAGCGCAGTGTTTGAGCTGGTCAACTCCGGCTGCTACCGCGCCCCGGCTCCTTATACAGTCTCATTGGACGGCGCCACAGTCTGTGAGGGCGATACGAATGTGTTCTCACTCTATTCGCTGGAACCGGGCCGCAGCTACACGCTGGCCGTCACCCTTGGCGGCGTGACCGATACGCTGGACTTTACCACCGCGGAGGAGAGCTTCTTCGTGGATGCCTCCCGCTACGGCCTCGTCGCCGACGGCGTGACCGACAACACGGCCAAGCTGCAGGCGGCGCTGTCCACCTGCCCCGCGGGCGGCACGGTCTACGTGCCCGCCGGCACCTACCGCACCCAAAGCCTGTTTTTGCAGAGCAGCACGACGCTGTATCTCGAAAAGGGCTGCACGCTGCTGGGCGGCACCAACCGCACTGACTACCCCATTCTGCCCGGTGTTCTCCCCTGCCATAACGAGAAGGACGAGCACTACCTCGGTCTGTGGGAGGGCAACCCGCTGGACAGCTTTGCGGGTCTTATCAACGTCATCAACGCCGAGAACGTGACGATCACCGGCGAGGGTATGATTGACGCCAACGCCCAGAACGGCGACTGGTACCAGAACCCGAAGAAAAATAATATTGCCTGGCGTCCGCGCCTTTTCTTCACCAGCGGCGCCAAAAACGTCGTGCTGCACGGCGTTCTGGTCTGCAACAGCTATTCCTGGACCATCCACCCGACCTACTCCGAGAATGTGGACATCCTGAACATACGCATCCGCAACAGCTCCACAAGCCCCAACACCGACGGCATCGACCCCGAGAGCTGCAAGAATGTCAACATCATCGGCAACCATGTACACGTCGGTGACGACTGCATCGCGCTGAAATCCGGTAAGCTGTTCTTAGGCATGAAGCTGCATGTCCCCTGTGAGAACGTTATCATCCGCAACTGCTGCCTGAGCCGCGGCCATGGCGGCCTTGTCATCGGCAGCGAGATGAGCGGCGGCGTCAAGAACGTCACCGTGACCCAGTGCCTGATGGACCATACGGACCGGGGTCTGCGTGTCAAGACCCGCCGCGGGCGCGGCAAGTACGCCATCATCGACGGGCTGGTATTCCGTGACGTCGTTATGGATGGCGTGCTGGCGCCGTTTGTCATCAACATGTTCTATTTCTGCGACCCCGATGGCCGCAGCGACTATGTGCAGACCCACGAGGCCCTGCCTGTCGACGAGATGACCCCGACACTGGGCACGCTGGAGATGGAAAACATCACGGCCACCGACGCCCAGTACGCAGGCTGCTGGTTCAGCGGCCTGCCCGAGCACCCGATCGAGGGTGTTAAGATGCACAACGTAAAAATCAGCTTTGCGCCGGACGCTAAAGCCGGTCAGGCCGCCATGATGTGCGGCGCGAATGCCTCCTGCAAGGTGGGCGTCCATGCCGAGAACGTGCATAAAATTGAGCTGCACAACGTTGCGATCACCGGCTACGAGGGGGAGCGCCTGCAGCTGACAAACGTAGATAGCCTTGAGGAGGACTGAACCATGACCCATGAAGAGATTCTGACCACGCTGGGCCATTACGTGGACTACCTGATCGCAGGCTCCACCGCCGAGGCACCGCTCTGGAACATCGAAAAGGTCCGCAGCGGCAAGCCCAACAAGTGGAATTACATCGACGGCTGCATGATCACCGCCTGCCTGAGCCTGTACAAGACCACCGGCGACGAGAAGTTTTTGGACTTTTCCAAGAAGTTTCTGGACTACTTTGTCAAGGACAACGGCGTCATTGAGACCTACGACCCCGCCGAGTACAATCTGGACAACGTCAACCAGGGCAAAAACCTGTTTACGCTGTACGACCTGACCGGCGACCAGCGCTACCGCGACGCCATTGAGACGATCCGCGGCCAGCTGGAGACCCAGCCCCGCACGAAGGAGGGCAACTTCTGGCACAAGAAGATCTATCCCAACCAGGTCTGGCTGGACGGCACTTACATGGCCCAGCCCTTCTACATGGAGTATGAGACACGCTGCAACGGGATGCACGGCTGCATTGACAGCTACAAGCAGTTCATGAACATCCGGAAGCACATGAAGGACGCCAAGACCGGCCTGTACTACCACGGCTACGACGAGAGCCGCGAGATGTACTGGGCGAACTCCGAGACCGGCTGCAGCGCCAACTTCTGGCTGCGCGCCATGGGCTGGTTCCTGGTGGCCATGGTAGACACGTTGGAGCGGATGGACAACCAGCTTTACTACGAGTACCGCGCCATCATGGCAATGCTGAAGGACGCGGTGGACGCGATGATTGCCTTCCAGGATGCCGAGAGCGGCATGTTCTGGCAGGTCGTAGATAAAGCCGGGGTCGAAGGCAACTACCTTGAGACCTCCGGCAGCGCACTGTTCGCCTACGCCGTGCTCAAGGGCGTGCGTCTGGGCTACCTTCCCAAGCGCTACACGGCCTACGGTGAGAAGGCGTTCTACGGCACCTGTGACCGCCATCTGGGCGTGGGCGCGGACGGCGCTTTGCAGCTGGGCGGCATCTGTCTGGTAGCCGGTCTCGGCGGCGCGACCCGCCGCGATGGCAGTCTGGCGTACTATTTCAGCGAGCCCATCGTCGAGAACGACGCCAAGGGCGTAGGCCCGCTGCTGCTGGCCTACACGGAAATTCTGGCCGCACAAAAGCAGTAAGGAGGGCACACTATGCCGAAATTTATCGTCGGTGCCCGCCTGCACGACTACGGCAAGGGCAGCCCGGACGAGCTGTTCGGGCGCGTTGCCGCCGATGGCTTTGCCGCTGTGCAGCTGGCCTATAAAAAGTGTGTGCCGTTCGTCAGGAGCTATGCGGACGTGACCGACGCGCTGGTCGCCGAGACCGTCGCCGCCGAAAAGGCGCACAGCATTCAGGTGGCCGTGCTGGGAACTTACGTGGAGCTGGCCATCAACGATGAGAGCCGTTTGAAGAATGCGGCGGACTTCAAGAGCCAGCTGGCCGTCTGCAAGGCGCTGGGTGCCGGGTGCATCGGCACCGAGACGACCAGCATGGAAAAGCAGCCTGCCGGTACGACCCGCGAGGAAGCGCAGAAGCTGCTCTGCCGCAGTCTGGCGGACATTCTGCCCGCCGCCGAGGCACTGGGCGTGACCGTCGCCGTAGAGCCTGTGACCTACCACAGCATGAACTCCGCCGCCGCGACGCGGCATATTTTGGACACGATGCGCAGCCCGAACCTGAAGGTCATCTTTGACATGAGCAATCTGGTGGATGCCGGGAACGTCGGCGCGCAGGACCGCATCTGGAACGACGTGGGCGAGCTGCTTGGCGACCAGATCGTGGCCGTCCACTTCAAGGGGCAGGCCTTTGCGCCGGACGGCGGGCTGCTCCACACAAGCCTGGAGGACAGCCTGACCGACTACGCGGGCGCGTTCGCCATGCTGCGGCAGCTGCCGCAGGACGCTCTGCCCGTGCTGCGTGAGGAGGCTGTGCCAGCCCGCGCTGGCAGTGATATTGCATTTATGAGAGGATTTTTTGCATGACCGAAACGAAACGCAAAACATGGATCGTTGACGAGAGCGGCGCGAGCGACTACCGCACGCTGACCGAGGCCGTTGCTGCCTGTGCGGCCACGCCGGACGAGCCGGTGCGGTTCTACATCAGGCACGGCATCTACGAGGAACGGCCCTTCATTGAGCTGGCGGACTATGTCATCGAGGGCGAGTACCGCAACGCGACAGTCATCACGGCGTCTGTGGGCGGGCGTGACCCGTGGCCGGGCGAGGTCAAGACCGGCACCTTCCGCAGCGCAACGCTGTTTCTGGGCGGCGGCAGGGCCGTTGTGCGTAACCTGACCGTGCAGAACAACGCCGGGGACGGCGCAAAGGCCGGTCAGGCGCTGGCCGTCTACGCCGACGCAAGCCGCGTGCTGATGGAGAATGTGAACCTCTACGGCAACCAGGACACGCTGTTTACCGCTCCCCTGCCCCTGCAGGAGCGCGAGCAGAACGGCTTCCGCGGCCCGCGGGAGAACACGCCCCGGCTGGACACCGTGCAGTACTACAAAAACTGCACGATCCGCGGCAACATCGACTTTATCTTTGGCGGTGCAAACGCTGTGTTCGACACCTGCCGCCTTGAGCCGTGGCACCACATCAGCGACACCTGCTATATCACGGCTCCCAGCACGCCCGCAGGCAAGCCCGGCTACCTGTTTGTGAACTGCACCGTGCAGGGCAGCTGTGCGCCCGGCAGCGTCTATCTGGGCCGCCCCTGGCGCGCGGACGCGGCCTGCTACTGGCTGGACTGCGCGTTGAGCGACGAGGTCTGCGCCGACGGCTGGGACAACTGGCGTGACCCCGAGAACGAAAAGACCGCCCGCTTTGGTGAGCACGGCTCCACCGGCCCCGGCAGCGCCGCCAAGCGCGCCTTTGGCAGCGTGGATGACGATAACGAAGCGAACGCCCAGCGGGAGATGTACGCGCGGGTAAAAGCGGAATTTGGCGTGGAATAATACATAGAGAAAGCGGCAGACCGTTTGTGGTCTGCCGCTTTTGCTTTCCTAAGCCTTCCTCTTTTACTGTGCGCTCGTCTCGCCGCCCTCGACCACGAGGCTGTCCTCGTAGTCAGTGCCGTAGGTGTCAACGAGAGTGGCCTCATAGTCGTCGTGGAAGAAATTCTCCTTGCCCAGAGCCTTGATCTCGTCGTTGATGGCATTTAGCAGCGTCTCATTGCCCTTGCTGACGGCGGGGGCAATCGTGTCCTGACTGCCCAGGGAAGGGATGCCGACAGTGTAGCCGGGGTTCTGGCTGGCAAACGCGATGACCTCGGTGTTGTCGTTGGCCCAGGCCACGCCGCCGTTCTCCATCGCGCTCTTGGCCGTGGCGTAGGAGTCATACTTCTGCAGCGGGATGTCAGGGTAGTTCTGGGTCAGGTAGGTCTCTGCGGTAGTGCCGGAGATGACGATCATCTGGTCATCGGCGTTCCAGCTATCCAGCGACGTGATGACGTTGGAGTCCGGGGAAACGACGCCCAGTGCAACGTTCATGTAGGGCAGCGCAAAATCGACCTCCTCGGCGCGCTCCGGCGTGACCGTGAAGTTGGCCAGAATGACATCGACCTTGCCGGTCTGCAGGTACTCGATGCGGTTGGCGGCCTCGGTGGAGACGTAGTTCACCTTGACGCCCAGATCCTCGGCCAGGCGGTTGGCGAAGTAGATGTCATAGCCCTGATACTCGCCGTTTTCATCGACGTAGCCGAACGGGTTCTTGTCGGAGAAAACGCCGATGTTGATCGTGCCGTCCGCCTTGATTTCGTCCAGCGTGCGGTAAACCACACCGTCGGCGGATGCCGAGGTCGAGGCAGTGCCCGTGGAGGCGCTGCTGCCGCAGGCGGCCAGAGACAGGCTCAGGGTTGCGGCCAGGGCCGCGGCGGTCAATTTGGTTGCTTTTTTCATGGTGATATCCTCCTTTTTATTCTTTCGTTTTCCTCTATGTATTTCTTTCCAAAAAGGGAATCTATGGTATGCCCCGCGAAGCGGGCGCTTGCCTCCCCTAGCAGGGGAGGTGGCTCGAAGAGCCGGAAGGGTTGAACTTTGCCACAGTTCTAAATGCTTTGGGTAATGGCGAGGTTCTCTCCCCCACCCGCTTCGCGGGAGCCCCCTCGCAGAGGGGGCCAAGTCCATCACTTCACACTGTCAAAGGTGAAGGTGCGCAGGAACTTCTGCGCGCGCTCTGTCTTGGGGTGGTCGAAGAACGCCTCCGGCGTGCTCTCCTCGACGATTTTGCCGCCGTCCAGGAAGATGACACGGTCCGCAATCGCGCGGGCAAACTGCATCTCGTGGGTGACAATGATCATCGTGCGGCCCTGCTTCGCCAGATCGAGCATAACGTCCAGCACCTCGCGGACCATTTCGGGGTCAAGGGCTGCAGTCACTTCATCGAACAACAAAATTTCAGGGTGCATCGCCAGTGCGCGGACGATGGCAACGCGCTGCTTCTGGCCGCCGGACAGCTCCCGCGGGTAGCTCCTGGCCTTGTTCAGCAGGTTCACGCGGTCCAGCAGGGCCTCGGCTTCTTTCTGTACCTCGTCTTTGGGACGCTTGGCCACCTTGAGCGGAGCCAGCATAACGTTGTCCAGCACGGTCAGATGCGGGAACAGCTCATAGCTCTGGAATACCATGCCGATGCGCTGGCGCAGACTCGTCAGCCCCTTGCCGCCGTAGGCGACAGTCTCATTGCCCAGGCGGACGCGCCCGCTCTGGATGGGCTCCAGTGCGTTGATGCAGCGCAGCAGCGTGCTCTTGCCACAGCCGCTGGGGCCTACCACCACGACGACCTCGCCGGGACGGACGGAAAAGCTGACGTCATCCAGCACGGTATTTTCCCCATAGCCCTTGACCAGATGCTCTACGGTCAAAATCGGTTCTGCCATGGTTCCTTACCTCCATTTTTTCTCTAAGTACGATGCCAGCAGGCTGATAGGCCAGCAGGCGAGGAAATACAGCAGGAACACGACCAGATAGATGCCGAACGCAGCGTTCGGGCTGGCCATGCGGTTGGCCTCAATGATCTGCTGCGCGACCTTCAGCACCTCGACGACGCCGATCATCAGCACAAGGCTGGTGGTCTTGATCATGCGGGTGATCAGGTTGATGCTCAGCGGGATCAGGCGGCGCACCGTCTGCGGAATGATGATGTACCAATAGGTCTGCGCCTTCGTCAGGCCCAGCGCCTCGCTGCTCTCACACTGGTGCTTCGGGATGGAGATCAGCGCGCCTCTCACAAGGTCGCTCATCTCTGCCGTGCCCCACAGCGCAAACACGATGACGGATGCCGTCTCGCCCGAGAGGTCCCAGCCCCACGCGCGGGTCGTGCCGAAAAACACAAGGAACAGCAGCACCATCTGCGGCATAATGCGGATGATTTCGAGATAAACCCGCAGGATGGCTTTTACAACGGGATTTTTGCCGCTCATCAGCACGCCCAGCAGGATGCCCAGCGGGATGCTGATGGCGACGGAAAGCAGGCTGATGCGCAGGGCCACCCACAGGCCGCCCAGCAGGCGGGCCATGTTTTTGCCCTTGAGCAGTACGTTAAGCCCCAAATCCGGCATAGCGCAGCCTCCTTTCCAGCAGAGACCCCAGCAGCGAAACCGGGAGCAGGATCAGCAGGTAAAAGACTACAAGAAGGAACAGGCTCTCGGTGGTTTTGTAGTACAGGCCGATGAGGTCCTTCGCCGTGAACATCAGGTCCATCAGGCTGATAGCGCTGAACACGCTGGTTTCCTTTAAAAGGAAAATGACATTGGCGACGAACGCCGGGACGCTGGTAGACATGGCCTGCGGCAGGATGACGTAGCGCATCGTCTGCATCCGGTCCATGCCGAGGCTGTAGGCGCTCTCAGTCTGGATCGGCTCGATGGATTCCAGCCCGCTGCGGAATGCCTCCGCCATGTAGCTGCCGCCCAGAAACGCCAGACCTGCAATGCCGCAGACCGCAGCGTCAGTCCTGATGCCGATCTTCGGCAAACCATAATAGATGAAAAACAACTGGACCAGGAGCGGCGTGTTGCGGCTGAGCTGGATGTAAAAGCCGACGACGCGGCGCAGCACAGGCACCTTATAATACTGGACCAGCGCGCAGACCAGCCCGATGACAATAGCCAGCGCGATACCTGCCAGCCCCAGACGCAGGGTCAGCCACGCCGCTTTTTCAAACAGCGGCAGGTACTGTGCGACCACATTCCAATCCACGAAAGTCTCCCCTTCCCTATCGGGTCACGAACAAATTTAGGTACAAAAAAATCCGGGCCTTCTCTCCGAAGGTTCCCGGACAAGGGTCAGGTTCAACACATGGGGGTTCTGGTAGGCCCCACAGACCATGCCCGGTGACAGCGCATACGACAACAACACATAGCGGACATAGCGGTATTCCCCTTTCCTGTTTTTGGTTTGCATTGTTCAAACCCGATGCCTGTATAATATACCTATTTACCTAGAATGTCAATAGGTTTATAGGTTTTTTGTCACACAAATTCCGGTCAAATTGATAAACAAGCGATTCATCGCTGATTTTTCGTTTCTGCTTTTCCACGCAAAAACGCCGTCTCTTGCCTTTTTGCACAAGAGACGGCGTTTGTTTTTGGTGGTTTAACTTTGAGTTACAGTTAACAAGGCCTCGTTTTGTTCACCAATTGTCAGTGTACTCTTCTTTGCTTCCCAATCACCGTTATAAACGATCGTTTTCAAATTGCAGTAATCAAATGCATATTTCTCTACGTTCGACAATGTTCCCGGCAGAGTGATCTTTTTCAGGCCACTATGTTCAAATGCGCCTTCTTCAATCCGGATCACTCCCTCGCCAAGCTGCACACTTTGCAGGGCTTTACACCGGGCAAATATGCGCTGACCTGTCATTGGTGTATTTTCAATTGTTGCAATTGTAAGCGAATGACAGTCCGCAAATACATCGTTTTTCAATTCCTTAACACTGGCTGGTATGTAAATCTGTTTTAGTCCGGATTCTTGAAATGCAGACTGCTGAATTTCAACCACATCTCCTGGAATTGTTATCCCAGTTAGTTTCCAATTTTGCATAAAGCAATTCGC
>OLQC01001220.1_pt1 | contig 21639 bp, 14 predicted proteins | sample 1672471 | NCBI WGS metagenome assembly OLQC01 (sample SAMEA3136689, study PRJEB25190) | human gut metagenome | biome: human gut; feature: human-associated habitat; material: faeces | place: Austria | collected 2013
GAAAAATTTGACGACGCATCTGTCGCACAATCTTTGTGCGGTATTGCCTTGACAACATTTGGCGAAGCATATCAAAAATGGTAATGACAGATGACTTTTTCATGCTTTTGCGTTCTCCGATTCCCCGCCGCCGACCCCGGTATTGCCTAAACTGTTTGCACAATTTGAGCGTTCTGGATTCCGTCACAAAAAATTTTTCTGTTTCTGTTTGCAGGCATGTGCAGGATCTGTGGCGAAATGTCGAAAAAACCACGCAATTTCGCCGCTTTTGACGATTTTCACAAATCGGTCAAAAAAATCGCCCCAATTTTCACCAGCTTGACATTTTCATCGGAAATTGCTATAATATTTAAGAACTGTTTTGCGGGATTTCTGTATAATTTGTAGAATTCCCACGGTGGTGCACCGCCGATCATGCGGTCATCAGCAGAAAAAACGGCTGTCTGTCCGATTTGCACAGATAGTCAAGGTGGCATTATATGCAAAGTGTGGTGCTGCCGAAAAAATACGTCCGTCCCCCAAAAGCCACGGCGGACAGAAAGAAGGGTGGAACAGCCTTGGCGAATTACAAATGGCACAAACGTGCAGCCGCCGCAGTACTGGCTTGTCTGATGACAGCGGCGGCACTTCCTGCGACGGCGGCATTTGCGGCAAAGACCGACACGGTACAGACCACAGCGGCATCTGCGGAGAAGGCGGTATCGGATACCGGCGGCGACCTCACCTATGAGGAGCAGGAAACCTACAGCGATTACTACGACCAGTATGCGGAGCAGCCCCGTCCGGCGACGGAGATCGCCGTTTCCGGTGCGAATTTTCAAAAGGCAGACTGCGAAAGCTATGAAGCAGGCAGCTATACTGACAAAAACGGAGAATCTCGGAACAATGCCCTGATCTGGAACAACGCGGAGGGCAGCTTCAGCTACCAGATGAACGTGCCGGAAACCGGCATCTATTCCGTGCAGATGACCTATTGCCCCATCGTTTCCAATACCTCGGAGATCTCCGTTTCTCTGGCAATTGACGGCGAGGTGCCCTATGACACCGCTTCCCGTCTGAAACTGAACAAGGTCTACCAGAACAAGACTGAGATCAAGACCGATGACGTGGGCAATCAGGTACGCCCGGCACAGGAACAGATCGAATTGTGGCAGACCACATGGCTGGGCGATTCCGACGGTCTGTTCAATGAGCCGGTGTTCTTCTATCTGGAAAAGGGCACGCACGAGATCACCCTTTCTTCCGAAAAGGCGTATTTTGCACTGGAAACCATTCGCTTTGCACAGCCGGAAGAAGTTTCCGATTATGACACCTATGTCAGCAGCGTCAATGCGTCCGTTTCCAAGGACAGTACGCCCTCTGGTGTGGTTCGCATCGAGGGCGAAAACGCCGTGCTGAAATCGGATTCCGTGCTGTATCCGACCTATGACAATTCCTCCAGTTCCATTTCCCCTTCCGACCCGAAGCACATGCTGTATAACACCATCGGCAGCGGCAACTGGGAAAAGGCACTCCAGACCATTACATGGCAGGTAGATGCAGGCACCCTCGCCGGCGACGGCTGGTACAAGCTGGGTATCAAGGCACGGCAGGAGGAAATGCGTGGATTTTACTCCAACCGCCGCATCTACATTGACGGCAAGGTTCCCAGCGAGGAATTCGATCAGGTGAAATTTTACTATGACACCGATTTCCGCATGACTACCGTCCAGAACGACGACGGCGAGGACGTGTATGTGTACCTCACTGCCGGCGAAGACCACACCATTACCATGGAAGTAATTCCCGGCGAGATCGGCGACTCCATGCGGCAGCTGGACGCGATCGTGCTGGATCTGAATACGTATTACCGAAAGATCGTAATGATTACCGGTCCGGAGCCGGACAAGTACACCGACTATTATGTACATGAAAAGATTCCGGAACTGGTGGACGAATTCCAGCGGATCTCTGACGAACTGAAAGCCATTCAGGGACATATCGAGTCGCTGGCAAACTCCAAGGGTTCTGAAGCCGCTTCTCTGGAACAGATGACAGTCATTCTGGACAAGTGCATCAGCGAACCCCTGCAAATTCCGAATTACCTGTCCCAGATCAAGGACTATATCACTTCCCTGTCCTCGTGGATGCGGGACTACCGCGACCAGCCGCTGGAAGTGGACTATCTGGAACTGGCTTCTCCGGACGCAGACTTCCCTTCTGCCAAGGCAGGCTTCTGGAGTGCACTCTCCTATAGTTTCCAGCGTTTCACCGCGTCGTGGGACGAGGATTACAGCTCGCTGTCCTCCACCACCGGCGATGATGCCATTGAAGTATGGGTTTCGCTGGGACGCGATCAGGCACAGGTGGTCAAAGATCTGGTGGAATCCGAATTCCAGCAGCAGTACAACGTGCCGATCTCGATCAACCTGGTAGTCGGCGGTGTCGTAGAAGCCACACTGGCGGACAAGGGACCGGACGTGGCACTGTTCCTCGGCGGCGAATTCCCTGTCAATCTGGCAGCCCGCGGACTGCTGGCAGACGTTTCCCAGATGGACGGCTACGATGAAATGACCAGGCTGTATCAGGATACGGCAATGGTGCCCTATCAGTATGAGGGCGGCACCTACGGCCTGCCGCTGACACGCAGCTGGGCAATGATGTTCTACCGTAAGGACGTGCTCAGCGAACTGGGCTTCACGCAGGCACCGCAGACGTGGGAGGAACTGATCGACATGCTTCCTGCTCTCCAGCGGAGTTACATGTCTGCCGGTCTGGTGCTGCCGGCGGTAGCGGCAGATGCCAATCAGGCAACCATTTCTGCGGCGACCGAATCCGGTCTGACCTTTGCTTCGCTCCTGCTCCAGCGTGGACAGAACTATTATAATAGTGCACAGACAAAGACCACATTCGACACCAACGCGGCGATCGATGCATTCGAGATGTGGACAGATTTCTATACCAAGTACGACTTCGACCAGCAGTATGATGCATTCAGCCGGTTCCGGACGGGAGAATATCCCGTTGTGGTTTCCGACTACTGCACCTTCTTCAACCAGCTGGCAGTGGCGGCTCCGGAAATCGACGGGCTGTGGGGCTTCGCTCCCATTCCGGGCACTTTGCAGGAGGACGGCACCATTTCTCACGCCGTCAACTCCAACAACACCGGTGCAGTCATCTTCAATAAGGTAGACAAAAAGACCAACGGCATGGACAATGCATGGACGTTCCTCAAGTGGTTCTGCTCCACCGAAGTACAGGTGGAATACGGTACCCAGATCGAGGGACTGCTGGGACAAATGGGACGGTACGCAACGGCGAATACCGAGGCACTCACCCAGCTGGCATGGTCCACGGACGAGGCGAACACCATTCTGGGAGCCATGGACGAACTGGAAGAGATCCCGATCATTCCGGCATCATACTCTGTCACCCGAAACGTGATGAACGCATTCCGTGACGTGGTCAACAATAACGAGAACCCCCGTGATACGCTGATGTCGTACAATCGGGACATCAACGAGGAGATCACCAGAAAGCGTGAAAACCTCGGATTAGACTCTTAAAGAGAAGGAGGGAATCCCTTTGGATACTGCCGAGATTGGCAAAAGAACCCGACAGGAAAACCGGCGGCTCACGTGGCTGGCGGTGAAGCAGAACAAGGCAAGCTATCTCATGATTGCTCCGTTCATGCTGTTTTTCTTGGTATTTACCATCGTGCCGGTGCTGATGTCCCTGCCTATGGGCTTTACGGACTTCAACATGGTACAGATGCCGAAATTCATAGGACTGTCCAACTACACCACCCTGTTCCTCGCGGACAAGGTCTTTATCCAGTCCATTCGTGTTACGCTGGTGTTTGCCCTGTTCACAGGACCGATCAGCTATGTGCTGTGCTTCCTGCTGGCGTGGCTCATCAATGAGCTGCACCCGAAACTCCGCACGATCTTCACCCTGATCTTCTACGCTCCGTCTATGGCGAACGTGTACACCGTCTGGAAGCTGATCTTCAGCGGCGACTCCTACGGCTATCTGAACTCGTTCCTGCTGGATCTGGGACTAATCAATGCACCGATCCAGTGGCTGACAGACGGCAGCTATGTGCTGGGTGTCACCATCGTTGTCCAGATGTGGATCAGTCTGGGTGCCGGATTTCTGGCACTCCGTGCCGGCTTCCAGAACATCGACCGTTCCCAGTATGAAGCCGGTGCCATTGAGGGCATCAAGAGCCGCTGGCAGGAACTGATCTATATCACGATCCCGTCCATGGGACCGCAGCTGATGTTCGCGGCAGTCATGCAGATCGTCAGCTCCTTCACCGCCGGCACGGTATCACAGAATCTGGTGGGCTTCCCCAGTACCGATTACAAGGCACACACCATTATGAACCACGCCTATGACTACGGCTGGATCCGCTATGAAATGGGCTATGCCTCTGCGATCTGTATGATTCTGTTTGTGGTCATGTATATTCTGAACAAGCTGATCGGCAAAGTCCTCAGCAAGTATATGGACTAAGGGGGGTGCAGTATGGCAAAAAAAGAAAAGGTATACGGCACACACCTGAAGGTTTCCACCAAGCGTGCCGGACATAAGATCGGCGGCACTGTCGGCATTTTCGTCTTTCTGCTGGTGCTGGCACTGTTCATGGCACTGCCCATTTATCTGGCAGTGGTCATGTCCCTGAAGCCGGTGCAGGAACTGTTCGTGTTCCCGCCGAAGCTGTATGTCATCGATCCCACGCTGTCCAACTACAGTGCCATGTTCCGACTCTGTTCCGACCTGTGGGTGCCGTTCTCCCGTTATGTATTCAACAGCGTCTTTGTTACCGTATCCGTTACCGTGTGTCAGGTGGTATTCTCCGCAATGGCGGCGTTCTGTCTGGCAAAGGTACGCTTCCCCGGTGCCAAGGCGATCAACGCGATCATCGTCGTTGCCCTGCTGTATCAGAGTAACGTCATCTACATCATGCAGTATATGGTCATGGCAAAAATGGGCATGATCGATACCTACTGGGCACTGATCCTGCCCTCTGTCGCTGCCCCCATGAACCTGTTCCTGATGCGGCAGTCCATGACGCAGGTGCCCGATGCCATGATCGAAGCGGCAAAGGTAGACGGAGCAGATATGTTCCGCATCTGCTGGCAGGTGGTCATGCCGAACCAGAAGCCGGCACTGATGACTGTTATCATCTTCTCGTTCCAGGCGGCTTGGAACATTCAGGGCGGCACGCTGGTGTTCAGCGAATCCCTGAAAACACTGCCCACCGTGGTACAGCAGGCAGCATCTGCCGGTCTGGCGAGAGCCGGCGTGGCAATGGCAGCCGCCGTGTTCATGCTGGTGCCGCCGATCGTCATCTTTATGCTGGCACAGCGGCAGGTCATCGAAACCATGGCACATTCCGGAATCAAGGACTAAAGGGAGGGTGAAGACTTTGCAGAAAAAGGCAAATCATCTGGCGGCGGCGTGTCTGTCCGTGCTGACGCTGACGGCGGCGATCGGCATGCCGGCAGTTTCGGCGGAACATTACAACGTCTATAACTACGACCGCTGGGACGAAGCGACACCGTCACAGGCAGGCTATGCGGCACAGCGTGCTGTCAGCGGTCTGGATCTGGGCTGCGGTGCGTTCAATACCCCCTCCGATCTGTTTCGGGACTGGGAGGACCGCTTTTACATTGCGGACAGCGGCAACAACCGCATCGTTGTCACAGACAGCGGCTTTTCCAAGGCGACCAGAATCTATGACAAGCTGAAAACCGCAGACGGCGAAACCACACTGAAAGATCCCGAGGGCATCTATGTGTCGGAGGAAACCCAGTGCATGTACATCGCAGACACCGGAAATTCCCGTCTGCTGGTGTGTGATCTGGACGGCAATGTGCAGCTGGAACTGACACGGCCGGACTCCACATTATATGAAAACGAAACCTTTAAGCCCCAGAAAGTCGTTGTGGACAAGGCGGGCAATATCTACATGGTGCTGAACAATATCACCAACGGCTCTGCCATGTTCAACAGCGACGGCGAATTTCAGGGCTATTTCGGTGCCAACTCCGTGGACGCTACTGCGGAAGTGGTGGCGAACTACTTCTGGAACATGATCGCCACCGACGAAATGCGGGCGAATTCCTCCCGTAACGTGGCGGCAGGCATCACCAGTTTTGACATTGACGATGAGGGCTTCATCTACACCGTCACACAGTCCTCCTCCTCTGAGGCGGATCGTGTGAAAAAGGTCAACCCTGCCGGCTATAACCTGTTCTCCGTGCTGGAGGCGACATTCGGCGATCTGAATTCTGTTTATGATTCCACCGCCAATGAGAACTACACCACCCAGATGGTGGACATCGATATTGACGACATGGGACGCATCAACTGTCTGGATCTGGAAACCGGACGGGTGTTCCAGTACGACGAGGACGGCAGCCTGTTGTTCATTCTGGGTACCACAGCCGACCAGCTGGGCGGCTTTTCCATGAAAGTTTCCGCGGTGGAAACCATGGGCAAGAACATCTATGTTTCGGATGCCATGAAGAATACCATTACCATTTTCACTGAAACCGAGTTCGGGGGCATTGTGCACAATGCCGTGGCTCTGTACAACGCCGGCTATTATGCTGAGGCACTGGAGCCGTGGCGGGAGGTGCTCAAGCGGGACGGCAATTACCAGATGGCGTATATCGGCATCTCGTCGGCACTCTATAATGAGGGCAACTATAAAGAGGCAATGAAATATGCCAAGCTGGCACAGTCCCGCAATTTGTACGATAAGGCGTTTGAGGGCTATCGCTCTGAATGGCTGAATCAGAACTTCACATGGATCATTCTGGTGGTCGTGGTGCTGATCGCCGCGGCAGTGTTCTTCCACTTCCGCAACAAAAAGAAGAAAAAGAACCAGCCGAAGAATCTGATCGAAATGCTGCACGAGGGAGAGGAGGAGTGATGCTGCTATGATGGATCTGACACAAAAGCAATGGGTCAAGCACAGTGTGTTCCACCCGTTTGAGGGCTTTGAGGATCTGCGTTGGAAAAAGGGCGGTTCCGTCCTGTATGCCAGCATTGTGATCCTGCTCTGGTTCGTGGCGAAGATTTTGCATGACAATCTGGTGGGCTATCAGTTTGCCGTCACCAACACCAAGATGTTCAGCATTGTCCCGTATATCGTCCAGACGATTGCGGTATTTCTGGTATTTGTCATCGGCAACTGGTCGATCTGTACCCTGCTGGACGGCGAGGGCACGATCAAGAAAATCTATATCTACAGTGCCTATTCAATGATCCCCTACGTTGCCGGACTGTATATCCGGACGATTTTGTCCCATGTACTGATTCAGGACGAAGTCATCTTTATTACCTGCGTCACGGTAATCAGTACGGCATGGTCTGTGCTCCTGATGTTCAACGCCATTAAGGCAGTGCATCAGTATTCGATCAGCAAGACCATTCTGGCACTGCTGCTCACCTTTGTGGCAATGCTGATTATTCTGATCCTGCTGGTGCTGCTGGTGGCACTGTTCCAGCAGGTATACGTATTTGTTTCTTCCGTCTACACGGAGATCACATACCGCGTGAGAGTATAGAAAGGACGGTGGAACCAATATGAAGAACTGGAAAAAATGGGCTGCCGGCATCTGTGCTCTGAGCCTTTGCATGACGGCAGTTTCCCTGCCGGCGGCGGCGGAGGGCGAGGACGACATTGCCCTCATTTCCGACACCTCGGAGGAGATGCCGGCGGCAGACGGTACAGCCGATGCCGATACGGCAGACGACACCGCCGAAGAAGCGACCCGTTCCGAATCGCTGGAGGAAATTGCGATTACGGCGGAACAGGTCACCCAGTACATGCAGAAGAAGAATTCCTGCGACGGCATCACTTTCTACTACCGTCCGGAGGACTATGAGGATACCATTTCCGACGAGGACGTGGCAGATCTGCTGGACGACATCGAACTGGCAGGCATTGACGATGCCACCGGCGAGGTGGTCTGCACACTGGAAGAAGACAGCGACAACAGCGACTTCGTGGTATTCCTAAGTCCGGAAAGCCGCTGGCTGGTGTACATGGATCCGGAATACAGCAAGGTCACAATGGTTCGCCAGATCGTTTCTTCTCTGGATAACGAATTGCTGTTCCGTTCCCGCGACAACCGGACACTGGAATTGTACAACAAGGACTACGACGAAGTAGAACGCAGCTACACCACAGACGGTGCTGCCAAGGACGGCAAAGTCACCTATACCAACGAGGACGGCTGGCAGGTCGTACTGGCGGACACTTATGATGCGGTGATCTCCTCGGCACGGTTTGTCACGGAAAATGACAAGCTGGCACTGTACGTGGACGACGACACCGCCGTGATCGGACTGTACGACAAGGCAAAAGACAAGATGTGGTGGTCTACTCCTGAAAATGTGGGACACGACAAGACTGCCACCAATACCATTGTAGAGGACTTGTCCTCCTCGTTGAAAATGATCTACGGCGAACCCGATGCCCGCAGCACTACCAATATGCGTTCCAAGGGCGATGCGAAGATTAAGGTCAAGGACAAGAGCAGCGGTGTGAAGATCACCTATTCGTTCAAGAAAGCAGGCATTACCGTGCCGGTGACTTACACGCTGGAAGATGACTATCTGGAGGCGAAGATCGACACCGCCGACATCGAGGAGGACGACACCTCCGAAACCGGCAAGCTGACCACTTCCCTCTCCATGCTCAGCAGCTTCGGGGCAGCTTCTTCTACTGATGAGGGCTACTTTGTCATTCCCGACGGCAGCGGTGCTCTGATCCGCTTCAACAACGGCAAAAAGACCGCGAAATCTTATACCGGCTATGTGTACGGCTCCGATGTGACGGCGGTTCCCCTGACAGAACCGGCAGTGACAGAGCAGGTTTCCCTGCCCATGTACGGCATCGTCAACGGCGATAACGCTATGATGGTAGTCTGCACCGAGGGTGACTCCAACGCCAAGCTGACTGCAAGTGTCAGCGGACAGTCCAAGAGCAGCTTCAACGTCTGCGGCTTCGACTTCACGGTGCGGGATTCGGATACCTATTATATGTCCGGCGACAACGGCACGGCACTGACCGTGTTCGAGGACGGCGACATGAAAACCGACACGCTGGCAGTGCGGTACTACCCCCTGGAAACCGAGGACACACCGGACTATACCGATGTGGCGGCGGCATACCGGAACTACCTCACCGAAGAAGCCGGCGTGACCAATACCGTGGAGAACACGGACCCGTCTTTGTACCTCAACTTCTACGGCGGCACGAAAAAGGAAAAATCCGTGCTGGGAATTCCCGTAAGCATGAAAACGGCTCTCACCAGCTTTCAGCAGGCAGAGGAAATTCTGCAAAACCTGTCGGACGGCGGTGCCGAGAACATGAAGGTGCAGTACTACAACTGGACCAACGCCGGCATTTCCGGCAAGGTGGACATCAAGGCAAAGGCTGCCGGCTGTCTGGGCGGAAACGGCGACTGGAACGACCTGCAAAGCTATGCCGCGTCCAACGGCGTGACCATTTATCCGGTATCGGAAAATGAAACGTTCCGTTCCGGCAGCGGGTTCTATACATTTCAGGATACCGCCGTCCGCATCTCCGGCTCCTATGCCCGCATCTATGATTACAATCTGGCATACGGTACCCAGAGTACTGTGAACAAGCCTTTGTCCCTGCTCTCGCCGTCTGCCTTTTCGGAGGTTGCCGAGAAGCTTACCGGCAGCCTGCAAAAGAAAGACCTGAACACCCTTTCGCTGGGCAGCCTGACCACTGCTCTTTACGGGGACTACGGCAAGCAGGCGATCTCACGAGATGCTGCCCAGCAGCTGCTGGAGGACGCATATCAGCAGATCACTGATGCAGACATTTCCCTGCTGGCGAACGGAGCCAATGCCTACGCTCTGCCCTATGTGCAGGAGATCACAGACGTGCCGCTGCAATCCAGCGGATTCGATGTGTTCGACGAGGACATTCCGTTCTACCAGATGGTAATGCACGGGGTGAAATCCTACGGCACCAGTGCGGTGAATGCTTCGGCAACACCGGAAGAAACCGTGCTTCTCGCCATTGCCTCCGGCAGCAGCCTGCACTTTGACATGATCGGCGAAGAAACCAGTACGCTGAAAGATACGGTACTGGACGGGCTCTATTATGCCAGTGCGGAAAGCTGGACAGACTACGCCGCACAGAGCTATGCATTCTCCAAGGCGGTGCTCTCCGGACTGGGTGACCAGACCATCACCGGCTATGAGAGAAAGGGCGATGTCATCACCACCACCTATGAAAACGGCACGGTGGTAGAAACCGATCTGGCGAAACAGATCGTCACTGTAGACGGCACGGCATACGCCATGGCGGACTATGTGGAGGAAGGGAGCTGGAACGAAGCATGAAAATGGCATATGAAAAACGAAAAAGCATGTACGGCTACTGCTTTATTGCTCTGTGGTTCGTGGGTGCACTGATTTTCTTCCTGATCCCTGTGGTAGAGTCACTGCTCTATTCCTTTCAGGAGATCACGCCGGACACCGGCGGCATGGTCGGCAGCTGGGTCGGCATGGACAACTATAACTACGCGTTCAACGTGGACCCGAACTACCGCCAGTATCTGGTGAAGGTGCTGAAGGACACTGCGTGGAAAACCCCGCTGATTCTGGTGTTCTCCCTGTTCGTGGCAGTCATTCTGAACCAGAAGTTCAAGGGACGGACATTCTCCCGTGCCGTGTTCTTCCTGCCGGTCATCATTGCCACCGGTCCGGTGTATAACATCATCAACGGCAACCTGCAAAGCACCGGCAACAGCGATGCCAGCCAGTTTTCCACCATGTTTTCCACAGACCTGCTGGGCGAACTCATGGAATTCCTCGGCATCTACGGCATTTCCGACAGCATGCAGACCACCATTGAAATGGTATCGGACAACATTTTCGGCATCGTGTGGAACTCCGGTATCCAGATCCTGATCTTCCTTGCGGCACTGCAAAACATTCCGGTTTCCGCCAAGGAGGCAGCCCAGATGGAGGGTGCCACCGCGTGGGAATACTTCTGGAAGATCACGCTCCCCTATGTCAGCCCCATGATCCTCGCCTGCTTTATCTTCACCATTATCGACTCGTTCACCGATCCGAACAACGTGGTCATGGGACGGATCCTCGATTTGCAGAGCGACTGGCAGTACGGACCGGCTTCGGCAATGGCGTGGGTATACTTCGCTATCGTGCTGGCGGCGGTGGGGATCATTACCGCGATCCTGAACAAGTTCATCTATTATGAAGTAGACTAAAAGGAGATGTCAGTTATGGAAACAACAAAAAACAAGCCGCTGGCATCCCCGAAAGAGGATACGCTGGTGGGCAACGGTATGAGCAAGCGGGAGGCCCGGAAGATCCGCATGCAGAGCATGAACAAATCCGAGATCGCCTATATGCGGCGGAAACGGGTGTTCGATGCGGTGTGGCCGTTTTTCCGGTTCTTCATTCTGTTCGGACTTTGCTTCGTCATTCTCTATCCGCTGATCTACATGATCAGCTGTGCATTCCGCGATTCTGCGGACATGAGTGACCCGACAGTCATGTGGATCCCCCGTCACCTGACGCTCAATGTCATCAAGGAAACCGCAGATGTCATGGACATCTGGAACACCCTGAAAACCACGCTTCTGCTGAACGTCGGCTGTTCGCTGGTACAGGTGGCTTCCTGTGCACTGGCAGGCTATGGCTTCGCCCGCTTTAAGTTCAAGGGCAAGGGCATTCTGTTCGGCATCGTCGTCATGATGATTCTGGTGCCGCCGCAGATCATCTCCATTCCCCAGTATATGCTGTTCCGGCATTTTGGTATCGGCAGCCTGACAGTGAACCTGATCAACACCAAGCTGTGTATGTACCTGCCGGCGGCAATGGGCAACGGCATTCGTGCCGGTCTGATGATCTTCATCTTCCGCCAGTTCTTCAAGGGACTGCCCAAGGAACTGGAAGATGCGGCATATCTGGACGGCTGCGGACCGCTTCGCACTTTTGTGCAGGTCATGATCCCCAATGCTTCGTCCTCGTTCCTGACCGTATTCCTGTTCTCTATCGTCTGGTACTGGAATGACTACTATGTCAGTTCCACATTCTTCACCAAGAACCAGACCATTGCCCTGATGCTGAAGAACCTGAGCACCCTGCTTTCCCAGCAGCTGTTCAATAACGCAGATGTCAGCCCCAGAGAGCAGATCGTCTGGATGGAAGCCGGCTGCCTGATCGCAATCCTGCCGATTCTGGTTATGTACACATTCCTCCAGAAGTATTTCACCGAGGGTATCGAACGTTCCGGTCTGGTCGGATAACGACACAACAATTGCACATGTTTCAAAGCACTCTCCTGTTGGAGGGTGCTTTTTGTGCTGGAAAAGGGCAGGGATTCTATGATTCGTAATTGTAGGGACGCGGCGTTTATAAGTTTGTACATAAGCCTCCCCTGAAAGGGGAGGGGAACCAGCGAAGCTGGTGGAGGGGTTCACTCGTGAAGTGTACTTTTTAGTGCAGTCGTGTCGAAACCGTCCGGCGGAATTCGCTCGTTTCCCTCGCTGTCCGCCTGGGGCTTGCCAACGCCGATAGTTGCCCTTGTGACGTTGATATTCAGGTGTTTTCTGGTGCAGGCGTTTCAATATTGCCTCCCCTGAAAGGGGAGGGGGGACCAGCGAAGCTGGTGGAGGGGTTCTGCTGAAATCTTTTGTTTCTGTTTCAGGTTTCACAGAAGAAACCCCTCAGTCAAGCCTGCGGCTTGCCAGCTCCCCTTTCAGGGGAGCCTTTTTTTGCCTTGTGAATTTTCACCAACAAAAATCCCCCGGCGGGGCATACAGGCGGCTGCCGCCGCCGTAACACTACCCTTTTCACAGTTGAAATTGGGGCGTAGGGTCAGCGGCGACTCGCCGCAATCCCCCGGCGGGGCGAACAGGCGGCTGCCGCCGCCGTAACACTACTCTTTTCACAGTTGAAATTGGGGCGTAAGGTCAGCGGCGACCCGCCGCGGGCGTAGGGTCAGCAGCGACTCGCCGCTCGCCGCACTTCTTTTTCGCTTTTTGCATACGTTAAGAACAGGAGTTTGTGTATTTGCACAACTTTCTGACATTTGGTGCTGTGATGATGCACTGCCTGCCTCCGACGGGCAATTCGCCGGCAGACAGTACTTTCCACAGGTTTTCCACAGGGAAAGAAGTTGATAAGTTGAAAATCTGTTGAAAACTAAGTCGATTTCCCCTGTGGAAAACTCTGATTTTCAGCAAGCGGAGGAAACGTGTATGAAATCCGACAAAGTCATTCTTGTCGCAGGCGGTGACCTGCGGCAGCAGTATGCGGCACAGCGGCTCCGGCAGAAAACCGGTGCGGCGGTCTGGACGGTGGGACTGCCGGCACAGCCGAACCTGCACTTCGCCGAAACACCGGCAGAGGTTCCGGCATATGACGTGCTGGTGCTGCCTGTCCTTGCGGGCAGCAGCGGGGAAACCGTGCCGGCTCCATTCGGAACATCTCCCCTGTCGCTGCCCGAACTGGCGGCACAGGGAAAACCGGCGGCACTGGTCGCCGGCGGCGGTTGCTCCGGCGTGGCACATTGGTTCGAGGCTGCCGGCATGACTGTGACCGACTACCTCCGGCGGGAGGAACTGTGCCTCGCCAATGCCGTCCCCACTGCGGAGGGGGCGATCCGGATCGCCATAGAAGAAACTGCCCGCACCCTGCACGGGGCATCGGCACTGGTGGTGGGCTATGGCAGGATCGGCATGGCACTGGCTCCGCGGCTGCGGGCGTTGGGCATGCAGACGAAGATCTGTGCCCGTCGCTGTGAAACCCGTGCACTGGCACAGATGCAGGGCTTTTCCGCTGTGCCGGTGTCCGCTCTCGCCCAAAGGGCAGCGGCGGCGGACGTGATCTTCAACACGGTGCCGGTGCTGCTGCTGTCTGAAACGGTGTTGAAAGCCCTGCCGCCGGAAACGCTGGTGATCGATCTCGCTTCCCGCCCCGGCGGAACCGACTTCGACGCGGCAAAACGTCTGGGCACCCGCGTGGTGTGGGCATTGGCCCTGCCGCCGGAAGTGCGGCGTTGCCACATTCCGGAAAAGGCGGTTTCTGCGGAATTCCATAGAAAAAATGTTGAAAAGTCGGTGGAAAGTGTGTTGAATTCAGAAAAACGGCTTCGAAATTGTGAAAAAGCGACAAAAACGGGGATAATATCCAGCAAAGAATTTTAAAAAAAATCAGGCTTTGGGCTTGACACGGGCACAATAATATGTTAAAATACGTATGTAAATTGTTTACGAGGGCTTTTTTATAGGACCTTGTAGACATAAGAACAATTGCCGCAGCGTGTGTTTCCGGCAGATGAAGCGGGATTACCGGAAGCAAATGCATCTGATGCGGGCGGTGGAACACCACCTGTGCGGACGGCAATCAATTTAATTAAAAAGAGAGGTAATAAGAAATGAAGAAGACATTTAACAGACTTCTTGCTGCAACTGTCGCAATTCCGGTTGCACTGGGTCAGGTTCTTGCAATTTCTGCAAACGCTGCGGAAGCTCCTGCAGCACTGAAAGTTACAGCTGACAAGCTGCTGAAGGTGGAACCGGCTACTGGTTTCCCGGAAACTGTTAGTGCAGATGCAGACACTATTACTTACACTGTAGAGTCCGATTGGAACACTACTCTGGCAAAGCAGCTGAACACAGAAACTTCCAACAAGACTGTGACTGTGGACGCAAAGAAGTTTGTCGCAGGCATCAATTCCGCAAACTACTATGTAGAACTCCTGAAGAAGGCAGTAAACGCATCTGAAAATCCGACCGCTACGGTAAAGGATGGCGTGGTTACCATTTCCGGTACTGCTGATTTCAGTGCTGCAACAGACAAGCTGGCTGAAAAGCTGGACACTCTGGGCGGCTATGAAAATTTCACTCTGGATACTTCCATTCTGACTGGTGTTGCTTACACTGCAACCATCAAGACAGATTTCGCAAACAGCAAGAGCGTTGACGCTGATCTGAGCTTCACCGCAAACGGCAAGACCTATGGCGTAAGCACAGCAACTGAGTATGCAAACGATGTATGCACCAATCTGGCTGGTCAGGTAACTGCTGCTGTAGACCAGAAGGTCAAGGAACTGGCTGCTGAATACAACATGACCGAAGATGAAGTTCGTGCAAATGCTGACTTCGACATCGCCGGTGATGTTGCTGCTCTGAAGGCAGAAACTGACAAGCTGTCTGCTGACATTGCAAAGGCACAGAAGAAGTACGATTCTTTCAAGAATCTGACAAAGGCTGCAAAGAGCTATGATTCCGCAGACGCTGCTCTGGCTGCTGCTGTAAATTATCTGTCAAAGAACGTTGCAGCTGCTGCAAATCAGCCGAAGACAGTTGACGGCATGGTTGCAAAGTATGGTGCAAACTTCGATAACGGCGTTGCATCTGTAAACAGCAGCCTGAAGGACGCTGGCGTAAACGTAGAGATCGCTGTTTCCTCTGCTGATGTTGCTGCTCTGCTGAAGAGTGCAACAAAGGTAACCATTGGTGCAGCAGCTGGCACTTACACTGCTGAACTGGAAATCACCGATGCTGAAAAGGCTGAAGTAGAAAAGTATGTAGAAGAACAGGTTGCAGAAAAGCTGCCGGAAAAGACCGTTGTTTCTGTTGACACCGTAAAGACCGTAACGGTTTCCGGTGCAGCTGACGGCGTTGCTGCTTTCGATGTAACTCGTGACGTAACCGTTGTTCTGAAGGACAAGGATACTACAACTACTACAACAACTACCACTGGTGACAGCGGCACAACTACTACCGTTGCAAGCGGTGCAACTACCGATGTCAGCGGTGCAACCACTGATGTCAGCGGTGCAACTACCGATGTTAGCGGTGCAACCACTGATGTCAGCGGTGCAACTACCGATGTCAGCGGTGCAACTACCGATGTCAGCGGTGCAACCACCGATGTCAGCGGTGCAACTACTGATGTCAGCGGCGATACCACTGATGTCAGCAGCGAAACCACTACTGTAAGCAGCGATACCACTGATGTAAGCGGCGATACCACGACTGACGGCAGTGAAACCACTACCGACGGCAGCGGCACAACTACAGAAACTCTGCCGACTGGTGTTTCTTCTGTAGAAGTAAAGACTGTTGACGCTGAAACTGCTGAAAACATCTACCTGTCCGATGAAGAATCCTTCAACGTGGCTGGTCTGATCGAATCCGTAACCCTGCATCTGGAAAATGGCGAAGCTGTTCCCGTAGATCCGGCAACTGCAATTGACTTCGAAATGACTCCGGCTGAAGCTTACGAAACTGTAACAGAAAAGACTGCTGGTAAGGTTTACTTCAACGGCGAAGTTGGTCTGAAGTACAAGGGCGAAGAAGATGTTGAGATCACAGATACCGTAAAGGTAGCAGTTGCTCTGAAGGGCGACACTACACTGGACGGCAAGGTTGATGCAACTGACCTGTTCGAAACTGCTTACTATGTTGCCCTGCAGGGTGCCGGTAAGACTCCGATCTTTGATACCGTAAAGAACGGCACTGCTCTGGAGAGCAAGCTGGCTTATCTGGCATCTGATATTGATACGGAATCCAAGGCAGGCGAAAATACAGAAGATGGAAAGCTGGATGCTACCGACATGCTGTACACTGCAGTATATCAGGCATACAACGGTGCTGGTAACCACATTGACTGGGCAGAAGCTATCAAGATGGCTAACGGCGGTAAGTAAGCTTTTCTAAGATTCAACTTTTATCCATTTGCTTGTATATATTAGCGGTGTGAGGTGCATATCGCATCGCTGGTATATCACATATAATTTTATTTTTGAAAGGAAATAGAAACAATGAAGACTACATTGAAAAAGACAATGGCAGCTCTCTCTGCTGCTGCTGTTGTAGCTGCATCTGCAGCTGTTATGGCTGTTCCGACAAGTGCTGCTGGCGTAAGCCTGACTATGGGCAGCAAGACCCTGACTCTGGCTGAACTGAAGGCTGACAACTATGAAGTAACTCTGCCGATCGGTGTTACCGATAAGATCAACAGCGTTGGCTTTGGCGTAACTCTGGGCGATGGCCTGTCTTACGTAAAGCTGAAGGGCTCTGTTGAAGGTGCTACCGTTATGGCAGCTGCTAGCGAATCTGGCAACTTCATCTTTGCTCCGTTTGCTTATGCATCTGTTCCGCTGGAAGCAGTTGGCGGTCAGATCGCAGAAATCAAGGTAAAGGTTAGCGAAAGTGCTAAGCCGGGCGACACCTTCACTCTGTCTATCGACGGTAAGGATTCCGACGGCGTAGAAACCTCTTACAAGAACGGCGAAACTGGCGAAACTGGCGTTCCGGGCAGCGGTTCTGGTACTATCACCATCGTTGAAGATCCGACTGAGCCGACCACCGAAGCTACCACAGCAGCTCCGACTGCTACACCGGTAGCTGCTACTACTACCGCTGCTAAGGTTGCTACCCCGACCAAGCCGGCTAAGTCCACTTCTTCTCCGAAGACTGGCGACGCTCTGCCGGTAGCTGGCGTAGCTGTAGCTGTAGCTGTAATCGGTGGCGTAGCACTGGTTGCTAAGAAGAGAAAGTAAGCATTCGCTGCGATAGCAGCAACATGTGTAACTGAATCTACATGCACGTAAGTGCATCGAGAGGGCATCTCCTTCGGGAGGTGCCCTCTTTGTTTTATTGCAAATATACTTCCCCGTATGTCGGAAACAATCGTACCTCCCGCAGGAGCAGTCCGGCGGCATGCCTACGCTGTTCCAAGCTGGCATCTGTCCACCATGCTTCCCAATTTTCTGCGGGCTGTAACGGCGGTTCAGAGGCGTTCTGACGCAGTTCCTGTTCCAGCTGCTGGTGCTCCGTCCCCAGCCGCTGGAGTTCCTCCCGCAGAAATACCGCTGCCGCATGCGGTTCCCCCAGTTCAGCCGCCAGCCGCCGCATTCGCTGTTCCAGCTTTTCCAGAGCCACCGCCGCGGCAGAGGGTTCCGGCTCTGCCGCTTGTGCATAGGGCAGCACTGCCGCCGCCTGTTCCGCCAGCACCGGAGCCACTGCCTGTTCCACCGTTTCTGTCCGCAGTCCGGCAATGCCGGTGCAGATGCCCTGCCGTTTGCCGCGGCAGACAAAATAGGTGTAGGCTGCCCCTTTGCCGTTGCTGCGGGCATAGCAGCGTGTGCCGCACAGCCCGCAGACTGCCAGCCCCTGTAGCCACGAGGTGTGTCCTGTGCCGCGGTTGGTGCTGCCGCCGCGTGCATTCAGCCGTTCCTGTACGCTCCGCCAGAGCGTGCCGTCGATGAAGCCCCGGTGCAGTCCGGCGGCAACATGCTCGCCCTTCAGATGCACCAGCTTGGAACCCTGCCGCCGGCTGGGGCTGCCGTAGACCAGATAGCCGTTTCCGCAGCAGTACGCCTCCAACGCATGTGTCAGCACTGCCCCCTGCCGCTGCAAAAATACCGCACAGGACAGATCTCCCTGCACATAGACCGGATTCCGCAGCAGCCGGAGCACCGCACTGTTGGACCACCTCGCCCCCTGTCGGGTACGGCTGCCGGCTTGGTTGGCAGCCTGTACCAGCTGTTCCACGTTCTGCCCTGCCACGCCGTATCCGGTGTAAAATGCCTGTACCTGCTGAGCCTCTTCCGGCTGCACTTCCAGCATGGTGGTGGGGTGCCCTCCGTGTGTCACCGGCTTTGCCGTGTAACCGTAAGGCGGCACACCGCCCAGTGCCAGCTGCTGGACGGCTCGGGCGTAGTAATTGTCCCGCACCCGTCCGGCAATGGTTTTCTGCTCCAGTTCCGCGAACATCATCAGCAGATTCAGCAGCATGCCGCCGATTTCCGTCTGGGTGTCGAAGCTTTCCCGCACGGAGTGCAGTGTCACGCCTCGGCGGCGGAATTCCTGCATCATTGCCGCAAAATCGCACAGGGAACGGGAAATTCTGTCCAGCTTATAGACATAGACGCTTTCGATCTGTCCCTGTTCCACCGCCTCCAGCATCTGCTGCAATGCCGGTCGGCGGGTGTTGGTGCCGGAGAAGCCGCGGTCGGTGTAGACCTGCTGAGGCACCGACCGCGGGCAAATGCGGCGGCAGTGCTCCACCTGCATTGCAATGGAAATGGAATCCGGACGTTCCACGGATTGTCGTGCGTAAATCGCGATCATGGTATCCCCTCCCGTACAGGGTATGCGGCTTTTCGTGCAAAATTGCCGGTGACAACGCCGCACCGCCGTTCCGGGGAAAGTTGCACCCATGACCGCGGGAGAGATCATCGCAGACACCATTTGCAATATTCTCGAGGAGAGGAGCGTTGCCCATGAACGACCTGACAGGTGAGCGAATCGGCTTTGTGGTGACCGGTTCGTTCTGTACCTTTTCCGCCGCGTTTGCACAGGCGAAGTTGCTGCGAGAAGCCGGTGCGGAACTGACACCGATTTTCTCGGAGCATGCCGCCGCCATAGATACCCGTTTCGGCACAGCGGCAGAACGGGTTGCCGAATTGGAGGAGATCTGCGGCAAACCGGCGATTCGCAGCATTGCACAGGCAGAGCCGCTGGGCCCCAGGAACCTGCTGGATCTGCTGGTGGTGGCACCCTGTACTGCCAATACCGCCGCAAAGCTGGCGAACGGCATCACGGATACCACAGCGACCATGGCGGTAAAGTCCATGCTCCGGCGGCAGAAACCCATTGTGCTGGCAATCGCCACTAATGATGCACTGCGGGCATCGGCGAAAAATATCGGGCTGCTGCTGAATACGAAGCACTATTACTTTGTGCCCCTGCGGCAGGACGCACCGGCGGAAAAGCCGGCTTCCATGGTGGCGGATTTCACGAAGCTGCCGGAAACGGTGGCTCTTGCACGGGACGGCAAACAGATCCAGCCGATTTTCGGGTAAGCGGAACTGCTGCAAAAATTCTGCGGTACGCCATATTGCCGCCATATTTTTTTCAATGTCATGTGATATACTAGAAAATGGGCGAAGTTCGGACGTTCCGGATTTCGCCCATTTTTAGGGAAACACTGAATAAAGCTTGTGCGTAAGATGCGTAGTCAGATTTTTCGGCAGATTGCACAGAAATTCCGCAGGCAGACTTGGTGTCTGGCAAGGGATTTCTGGGCAATATGACGGAAAATCTGCACGCAGATTGCGTGCAAAGCCGTCAGGCGGGCTTTATTCAGTGTTTCCTTAGAGCACACGCATTGTTCTGGGATTGAGGTGTATGGATTTGGCATGGATCATTTTGAAGCAGGCAATTCTCATGCTGCTGCTGAACGTGGTGGGCATCATTGCCTATCGGACAAAAGTCGTGGACAAAAACGGCGGCAGGCAGTTTTCCAACTTTGTATTGGAAATTGTCACGCCGGTGCTGGTGGTGAACGCCTACGCCGACGTGGAGTATGAGTCCCGTCTTGTGGTGAATATGCTCTGGACGTTTCTGCTGGCGGCAGTGTCCTACGTGGTGTTTATTGCGGCAGTGTATCTGCTGGTGCGGCAGAAGCCGGGGCGGGAAACGGAAATCGAACGCTTTTCCGCCATTTACAGCAACTGCGGCTTCATGGGAATTCCGCTGGCGAGTGCGATTCTGGGGAACGAGGGCGTGTTTTACACCACGGCATTTCTGTCGGTATTCTTCTGCTTCGCGTGGACACACGGCATCATGCTGCTGACAGGGCAGCACGACCGGAAAGCACTGGTGAAGAAGCTGTGTTCTCCCACCATGATCGGTATCGTGATCGGGCTGCTGCTGTTCTTCTTCCGGATTCCGCTGCCGGATCTGCTGGGAAAGACTTTCGGCTATGTGGCAGGGCTGAATACGCCTATGGCAATGGTGGCTTCGGGTATCAGCGTGGCACAGGCAGATCTGTTCCACGCCCTGAAGAATCCGCGGGTGTACTATGTCAGTGCCGTGAAGCTGCTGATCGTGCCGGTGATTCTGGCGGCACTGTTTCTGCCGCTGGGCTTCATTCCGGAGTCTGTCCGTATTGTGGTGCTGGTGCTGATGGCAGCCCCCTCGGCGGCAATGTGCACGCTCCAGTGCCAGAAACACGATATGAACGATGCCTACGCTTCCCACATCTTCGCCGTCACCACGCTGGTGTCCATGCTGACCATGCCTGCGGTGGTGAAGCTGTTTACATGGGCGTTGGAGTTGGTGTGAAGTATAGCTTTTACTCTTGTTTCAAGTTTCACAGAAGAAACCCCTCAGTCAAGCCTGCGGCTTGCCAGCTCAGCACAAGGCACGCCCTACGGGTGCCCTTTCAGGGGAGCCTAGGTACAAATAAGCCTCCCTTGAAAAGGGAGGGGGACCAGCGAAGCTGGTGGAGGGATTTCTCCGTGAAATGCAACTTCTAGTGCTGCCATGTCGAAACCGTCCGGCGGAATTCGCTCGTTGCCCTCGCTGTCCGCCTGGGGCTTGCCAACGCCGGTTGTTGCCCTTGCCTGTATCGGTAATGTTGGCATTCAGGTGTTTTCCGGTGCAGGTTGTCAACTTTATTTTTACGGCGTTTGCAAGTTTGTAATATAGCCTCCCCTGAAAGGGGAGGGGAACCAGCGAAGCTGGTGGAGGGGTTCTGCTGAAATCTTTTACTCCTGTTTCAGGTTTCACAGAAGAAACCCCTCAGTCAAGCCTGCGGCTTGCCAGC
>OLQC01001226.1_pt1 | contig 21549 bp, 19 predicted proteins | sample 1672471 | NCBI WGS metagenome assembly OLQC01 (sample SAMEA3136689, study PRJEB25190) | human gut metagenome | biome: human gut; feature: human-associated habitat; material: faeces | place: Austria | collected 2013
TTTATACCCATTAGCTAAACGCTCTGGCTAATGTATTTTATTTTAACGGAAAGCAGATATCTATTTCCATATATCCATTTTCTCCCACCAGACGATAAATATCAAAAATCGGCCGTCTTTCATCTAATTGATTTCCAGTTTTTGAAAGCCATCTGCAAAATATCTCCTGATATACCATGAAAAGAAACTGAGGAAAACCCTTAAAATGATATGCCGCATATTTTCCTCCTTGGAAATGTTTAGCAAAATTACTTGATACAATCACTCCAGTTGAAAAATATTCTCCTTCAAACGTCGAAACGGATAATTGTTCTATTTTTTCAATTAAATGTGCAAATTTTATTCCATTATGTAAATTAGATGAAACACAGTTTGCTATAAGCATTTGTGCAAATTTATCGCCAAATAGCCAATCTCCACCTTTAAATTTTTGAAAATAACATGCTGTTAACTGTTCAGAAATTGCTTCTGCTATTCTAGGGAAGAAATTTTTTGCTAAGTTCATCTTTTTAATATATTTTCTCACCAGAACATATGGATAATAAGCAATTAACTCATCATCCACATAAATTTGTGAAACTACGCAGATTTCATTCTCTCTTTCCTTTATTTCATTCACTGAATTCAAACTGTGAATACTCATTTTACTCAATCTATGACTTGAGTAATACTCAATTTGAAGTGATTTTAGACGGTTTTTAACGGTTCCTGGCGATACTTTCGCCATTTCCTTTTTTCCATAGAAAAAGGCTCCGAAAACCTCATAATCACTAGAAAATAAAGTGTTTATGAAGGTTTCGGAACCTTTTGTAAATTCTATTCTAATTTACAATATTAATAATTCAAGGAATTATTTGCCAGCCATCTGAGCTGCTACTTCTGCTGCGAAATCTTCTTCTTTCTTTTCGATTCCTTCTCCAGTTTCCATACGAACGAAACCTTTGATAGCAATTTTAGCATTGTTAGCCTTAGCTACTTCCTCAACATATTTGGATACGGACTGTTTTCCGTCTTCAGCTTTTACGTATACCTGATCCATTAAGCAGATTTCTTTTAATTCTTTGTTAAGACGTCCTTTAACCATACCTGTGATAATCTTATCATTAGCATCTGGTTTTTCATTCTTAGCTGCTGCTGTAAGGATTTCTTCTTCTTTTGCAAGATAATCCTGATCAACTTCAGAACGGTCTGTATACTTAGGATTTAAAGCTGCAACCTGCATACATACGTTTTTAGCCATCTCTTCAATGTCAGCGTTAACAACGTCTGTTGCAACGTCTACTAAAACACCAATCTTTCCACCCATATGTGTATAAGAAGCTACGAAACCTGCATCTTCTTTTACCTGCTGGAATCTACGGATGTTCATGTTTTCACCGATGATAGCAATCTGTCCTGCTAATGCTTCGTTTACAGTCTTAGTCTCATCGAATTTCCATGTTTCAGCTAAGAAAGCATCGATATCTGCTGCTTCTGTTTCCATAGCCTGCTCTGCAACCTGTGCAACGTAAGCCTGGAATTTTTCGTTCTTTGCAACGAAGTCTGTCTCAGCGTTAACTTCTACTGCAACAGCTTTCTTCTTATCATCAGATACGATAACTTTTACAAGACCTTCTGCAGCAACACGTCCAGCTTTCTTTTCAGCAGTTGCAAGACCTTTTTCTCTTAAGAATTCAATTGCTTTATCAAAATCGCCTTCTGTAGCTGTAAGAGCTTTCTTACAATCCATCATTCCGGCACCTGTCATCTCACGTAACTCTTTTACCTGTTTTGCTGTAATAGCCATTTCGATTCCTCCAAATTCATCTCTTTTATGTGGTCATATAGATTTTGCACAAAAATGCCCCGGCCTGTACCAAGTGCAGGCTGAGGCGATTATTGCAAACAGAATTAAGCTTCTGCTTCTTCAGCAGCTTCTTCCTCTGCTACTTCTGCATCCTGTCCCTGATTTCCTTCGATTACAGCATCAGCCATCTTGGAAACGATTAATTTAACTGCACGAATAGCATCATCGTTACCTGGGATAACGTAATCTAATTCTTCTGGGTCACAGTTTGTATCACAGATACCAACTAAAGGAATACCAAGAGTTTCTGCTTCCTGAATACAGATTCTTTCTTTTCTAGGGTCTACAACAAAGATCATGTCAGGGATATCCTGCATCTCTTTAATACCGCCTAAGTTCTTCTCTAATTTTTCCTGCTGTTTCTTGAGGTTAATTACTTCTTTCTTAGGAAGTACATCAAATGTTCCGTCTGCTTCCATAGCTTCAATCTTCTTTAACTGGGCAATACGGCTCTGAATAGTCTTGAAGTTTGTGAGCATACCACCTAACCATCTCTGGTTTACATAGTACATTCCACATCTCTCAGCTTCGTTCTTGATAGAATCCTGAGCCTGTTTTTTAGTACCAACGAAAAGAATCTTTCCACCGTTAGCAACACAGTCTCTAATAGCGTTGTACGCTTCGTCAACCTTACCTACAGACTTCTGTAAGTCAATAATGTAGATGCCATTACGCTCTGTGTAGATGTAAGGAGCCATTTTAGGGTTCCATCTTCTTGTCTGATGTCCAAAATGAACACCTGCTTCGAGTAACTGTTTCATTGAAATTACACTCATGTCAAATCTCCTTTTTGTTTGTTCTTCCGCTGCTTTCTTATTCCTCAGCCACCTTTCTTACAGGCACTTCGACCGACAGAATCCGGCAACGTGTTTTTTACTTAATTTACCGAACGAAGTATATCATATATTATAAGGTTTTGCAAGAAAAAATTATAATGTTTTATAAAAATCTCTGATTTCTAATGCCATCTGCCTGCGTCGATCGTCTAAGATCTGTATTACATCTGTTTCATTGGCAGTAAATATAGTTTCTGCGAGACCATTTTCTTTCAATGATGTACGAATCTTCTCTATGCCGATTGCTTTTTCCAGATCCTCTTTATAATCTACAGGGGACTTTTTCCTGATAATATCTTTTGTTTCTTTAGAAATGTAAGTAAGATTGGCAACCTGTCCATAAATTTCCCTTGTTTTATATCCGCATTTTGCCAGATAAGCTTTCGGAAGAACCTGATAAGATTCTGTTTTATTTTTATAAAGTTCTTCAATTGTCACATCGCTGTAAAGAGAATGCACGCCTCTTGCACACTGTGTAGCCACATACGCAAGAAACGGAGCTGTACGTGCTGTTGTTGATGTAAACTTCTCCGATAAAATATTGTTATAAAATTCATCTGTAAGTTTTAGTTCTTCAATCTGTGCTAAGTAAGAAGCAAAACCTTCTTCCTGCGCGTTGGCATAATCTTTTTGTACGGTACTCTCTCCACCGCTTTGATAATGTCCGGTAATCATCGCCATCGTTATCCATTTTGAAAGAAGAGATTCTCTTTCTTTTTCTCCGATTCCCTGACGGTACATCAGAAGGTACATCGCATAGCAATAATTTAAAACGGATTGAGAATATAGTAAACGACTACAGCTATATCCTGCTTTTTTTAATGCTTTCTGGAATCCCTGAAAGTTCTCTTCGCATACAAACGCTTTTACTCCGGCACCAAGTTTTTCAAAAGCTTCTTCGGAAACTTTTTTTGAAATTTCTTTTTTAGAAAAGATTTTTTTCTCTCCGTCTCTTCCTGATAAAAGATGTACCAGATCACCGATTCTTGTCTTTCCAAAATAAGAAATTAGTACAACTTTTAAAACATCAGCGTAGGATGGAATATATAAACTTTGTTCTTCATTCTGGCACCAGGTCAGTGCTTTTCCATATTCTGAATTAAAAAATTCTGTCTCATTTTGCTGCAACACCTGATAAAAAGATGGTTCACGTAATAAATGGCAAAAATAGTCAATACAATTCCTTATGTAATCACCGCCATACTGTTCATTGACAGAAATTTTAGACATAACGAAGTCTTCCTGATTCAAAGGCTTTCCCTGTAAATTAATACGAATAAATATTTCTGAAACAACATCAATATCTAAAAGGAATGATAATTCAATTACACCAACCTGATGTTTTACAATTTCTTTTAATGTATCCACGGATTCTTCCAAAGGTGTGAAATCTTCTCCTGGATTCGCCTCTTTATATTCTTTTTCAAACTGTCTAAAAGAAAAATCTCTTCTAAAAAAGATAGAAATGTCTGGAATCCATTTGCTATCCTGTTCATGCTTTTCATCACAGACTGCAAAACGCTCATCACCTGTTTGCGCTAACGGGTTAAATGCAATACGGATTCGGCAAGACTGATACTGTTCATCTAACACTTCTTTTCCAAGAAGCGCTGCCATTAAAGCAGTGACTCTCTGTTGTCCGTCAATCAGAATCTTTTTTGTACCGCCCTTTCCAAATCCACGGACACGTACCTGAGAATTCTGCCATACAATTAAATATCCAATCGGGTATCCTTCATATAAAGAGTCGATCAATGCTCTGACTTCCTCTCCCTTCCATACAAATGGTCTTTGTATTTCAGGAATGGCAATCTGGGAATTCTCGACATAGTTAAGGATACTACTGACTGAATATTGTGTTATTTTATAGTTATCCGACTTCATAAATAAATCCTTTCGTATATCGCGGGCAAATGCCAACTACCTTCAGGCAGCAGAGATAGCCCTGTCAATCTTTTGAAGTATTATTCTGCTTTATTACAAATTCATATTCTCTGTTATCTTATGAGAATATTTGTTGGAACACGTTTTAGTGTGCTGTCTTATTAATGAAATGTCAGCAGGACAGTACATTAGTGTTTCATTTTCTTTAATTCATCAAAAACTACATCATTCAGCACTTTAATATAAGTTCCCTTCATACCGGAAGAACGAGATTCAATAACTCCGGCACTCTCAAACTTCCGAAGTGCGTTCACAATAACAGAACGGGTAATCCCCACTCTGTCTGCTATCTTGCTGGCTACAAGAATTCCCTCCGAGCCATCTAATTCATCAAAAATATGCTGAATTGCTTCTAATTCTGAGAAAGATAAGGTGGAAATCGCAGACTTTACAATGGAAACTTTTCTTGTCTCTTCTGCATTCTCCTCATTAACAGAACGCATCATTTCAAGACCAACAACGGTTGTTCCATACTCTACAAGAATAATATCATCAATTTCGTAATGGTGTTCCTTTCTGTACATAAATACCGTACCAAGTCTTTCTCCTGCAATATCAATCGGAGTAATAATTGCCTGATAACGGTCAATCTCTGTATGTTCAAAGCCCAGTGTCTCGAGATTTACATTCTCTTTTGTGGAAAGAACACCTAATAAACGCTCATTAAGAAGTGTGTCAATGTAACCGCCCACCTCATTATTGATTAATTCATCAATCACTTCGATATCCTGGCGGTTCTTAATACCAAGCACCTTACCTTTACGACTGATTACCAGAACATTCGATAAAAGAATATTACTTAACACCTCGCAGATATCATTAAATACTACCTTGTGTGAATTATTATTGTGCAACAATTTATTTATTTTTCTTGTTTTTTTCTTCTGGTGGCAAACTAAAAGATTTTATCTTATTACATTGAAAATAGTCTGCATTGTTTTCATTCCAAATATCAATCCATTTTTGTCGTTGATGAGAATTAAATTCTAGTAGTCTCAATATAGTAGACTTTATCGGAATTCGCGCTTTATCTATAAGAGTAATTCGACTTGTAATAATTATTCTTACAGCTCTCCCCATTGATTTTTGATCCTGTTGGAATGTACGAATCTTCTCAAGATATCCTGAAAAAACATTTCCTTTTGCTTGAAGCAGTTCATCATATCCATCTAAAATTATTATTAATGGTCTATCCTTAAACTGTGTTGCAAATCCTCCATATCCTTGTGTTGATAAAGATCTATTTGTTATTTTTTTAATTTGATCTTCAACAAGAATATCAATACCATCCTCTGCATTAACTTCTCTCAACGGAATCCTGATAACTGTATATGCATTACTCATTAGCTGAGCTGAAAGCACTTTTGTCAACAAAGATTTTCCACTTCCTGGTTGACCTAAAATGATCAAAGGATAATTAATGCTATCCAGTGAATAAAGATATTCTATAAAAAATTTATCTAAATCATGTCTAACAGGTGTTTTTTCCCAAATTGTTCTATCTTCTAATTTAATATCATTTCGTTGATAAGAAAGGCACTTATATGATTGTGGAATAAAAGCATCTACAATTTTAGGAAACCTTAGGCTCATCATTTCATTATCAGACTTTATTTCTCTATCATCAATTATCGGTTCTTCAATTGATGCAACATATTTTTTCTTTAAATCATCTATAATATCTTGTGCTTGAATAGCATTATAATCTGTAGCAATTGAATTTACGATATTATTTAAATTTGTAAGTCCAACATCAATCTTATCAGTCGTACTTATAACCAACTCAACCGCTTCTCTATTTTTCTTTATTGCATGATTAATACCTTCCAAATTTTTTAACTGCGAAAATAATGCAAAATCATTAAATTTATCAGCTAATTGTAAGTATTGAGCTTCATATGCCTTAATCGCCTTTTGAGGTAGTTTATCAATTACTTCACTTAAATTTTCAAATTCCTGCTTATCTTCTTCATTATCCTCATCAAAAATTGATAAATCTCTAATTATTTTTATTAAATTGCTTGAAATATGTTTATATATTTCAGTAAGTTTCTCTTTAATTTCCAAAAGTGAAGTCACGTGATCTACTAAAAAAACTTCACAACGTATATCCTCTATAGCCATTGTTGACTGCAAATTTTCTTCTATTTCTTCAATAGAATCTTTAAACTCATCCTTTTTTGTTTTCCATTTCAATTTAAGTCTTTTTCTAACTTCTTTTGGAATGGCATCTTGAAAAACATCAAAATAAGCAGTATAACAGATTAAGGCATATGCTGCTCTAATCTGTTCCATTCTCTCAAGATAATCATTTTCATTTTTTTCTGCAATAAAATTATAAACTTTATGTCCTAGATCAAAAAGTTTATCCTTCACTTCTAATAAGTCTAATAGTATAAGAAATTTGGGTCCTAATATTATTGGAGCAAAGATAATAGCTGCATCAGATAAATGTTTAAATGCCTCAATAATATCTTTGCCAACGTTACTATCTTTTTTCAAATATTTTTCTATATCCTTAAATTTGTAGTCTTTAATAATACTCATTTTTCTCCTCCTAAAAATCTTTAAGTCATTATGTATTTTTTCTAATATATAGACGACATAATATTATCGCTACTATAAACTTACTTATTATTACAATGTATACATTTACATTCATCGCATCAGAATTTAATTTTTCTGCAGCATTTTTAATTTCAAAACTAACAAATTCTAATTTTTTATTATCAAATTTCTTTTCGTTATAATCTATACCAATTACCACTTTCTTAATTATTTTGACCCTCCATAAATTAAATCACTATTTAAAATTAATATATAAACCTTAATTATTATACTTATATAGTTTAAATCTGTTATATTTACTCACCTTTATCAATGCACTAAACTTCAAATAACAGTTTATAATTTTCACTTATTATCCAAATATCATTAATTCTCTGTATAATTCAAACTAGACTATTATAAAAGCCAATTTTTTAATCTAAGAGGGATTAGTTATAATAAACCAATCCCTCTTAAATATATAAAAAATCTGTAGGCTAATTTATAAATATTGCAGTTCCAATATCTGCATATTTGATAATTTATTCATATAAATTATTACAAAATCAATATATGTTTATCATTCCTTCACTGTCAAATGTAATTTTTATATTAGTTCCATTTACATTTAATATTACTCCAGGATTTTTTAAATTCTTTCTTCAATATCATATCTATACATAGCTAACGACAATTCACTGCCATCTGCTAATACGTATACTGCCCAAGGCGCTCCTGAGCCATCCCAATAGCTTGGGTTTCCCATTCTCTCCATTATATCATGCATAGACATATCTATTGTTAAAAAAGAAAAATCTTTAATTGAATAGGCAGTCCGCTCCACATTTGTTTTATATGGATTTTGTGTAGTTTGTGGTTCTGGTGTTGGAGCTAACGGAGCTTTTTTAGATATGTAAATTTCTTTATCATATCCATCCCAATCTAAATCCATCTTCAATTTTACACATAGTTCTCTTAACGGTACATATGTATTATCGTTAATCACAGTTATGGGCAAGTCAAATTTTTCTTGTCGTCCATGTATTAATATATCGAAATCAACCTTTTTTGCTTCAAAAACATCATCTTCTGCCGATACTTGAAAACAAGAACAACAAATCATCATTATCAAAAACATTGCCATCTTTTTCATATTGTCACCTCATACATTATACTAAGAATTTTGTTTTAATAAAGTCGTATCACTTTGGGGCCCAACATAATATCTACCCACAAAAACAGTATACCCTCTCTCTTTCGCATCTTCTAATGGATCGCTTATTTGAGGTCCAACTATGGTTGATCCCGGTTTGTGTGACCAATTTCCATTAGTGTCTTTTCTATACCAATGATAATCGCTATTTATTGATTTATCATCATCACTTTTACTATTAGTTTTTACTACCAAAATTACTTCCCATGTTCCAGATGGTTGCTCGTTCACTGAATCAGCTCTTATAAATGTATATCCTATTTTATCTGCATCGCCTTTTACCTCCGCCTCAAGTAGAAGATTCGATACTACCGTACCTTCTAAATTTGATGTTGAATGTGTAGCGTTGCCAGTAGCAAATTCTCCTGGTTGCATAGCAAACGAATAGCCTTGTCTTTTCGTAAATGGAAGCTTTGGATCAGCCGTATATGTCATATTGAAAGCATAAGCATAACAGTTTGTTTTCTCACATAAATCATCATTCCAAATATCAGAATTATAATCCGGAATTGCAGAATTGAATATAGCTCCATTCAATTTGAGATTATCTTCATACTCTTTTTGATTAATATATCCACCATAAATAGCATCAGCAGCTGAGGTTACATTCTGCTTTTGAAAATCTGTAAGAGAATCATAATTTAGTATTTTCACTGGTCCCAATCCACTTGGATCAATCATCATAACTGGATTTCCAGTACAATAGTTATACCAATTCAATCCATCCTTTACCGGATCTTCATTGATAAATCTTCCGATGGCCGGTTGATAATAACGATTTCTTAGATATACACTATCAAGTTCTTCATCATAATATTCACCGCAATATCTAAATGGATTAGATGTTTCAGCACTGTTTAATTGCACACCAAATGCTGTATAATCATATGAATCTACTATTTTGTCATTCTTTGAAGTAGCTACAACATTACCGTGAGGATCTTTGATAAATCTTACTGTATCTGTTCCGTTATTAGACATAACTATACCGGTTGGATCATATGTATATGCCGTTGTTATATCATTCTTCGTTTCCGATGCAAGATTTTGACCATTCCATACAAAATCAGTTCTTATATTATTTACAGTTTTAGAATTACGAAGATTATCTACACTGTATGTGTATATTGCTTCTGTTGCTCCTTCATTAAATTGTACAAGACGATTGAACGCATCATATGTATAATGCTTTTCCTTCGATTGTTCATTTGTATAATCCTTTTTCTGTTCCGAAATTGTATTTCCGTTATTGTCGTAAATATAGTCTGTTTTATCCGTAATATTACCATTAGACGAAGTAATCGCAGAGGTCATTCTATTGTTTGCATCATAAGTATAATCTGTAGCGTTGTCTCCTCTTGTTTCTTCAATATGTTCATTCATTTGAATACGATTTCCTGCTTTATCATATTGATAGTCTATACTTACAGACATATTATTCTCTGTTCTTTCTTCCATAGACAGTTGTCCAAGACTTGTATAGAAATATTCTTTATCTATTTTATTTAATACATCTTTCTCCGTCTTTTTCTGCCCAAGCAAATCATATGTCATTTGATATTCATATTCTTTTCCGCCAAAATCAGGATTATATAACGTTGGTAGATTTGCTTTATTATATATTATTCTCAAATCAATATTTACATTTGTAGAATCAAACACGGTTGTTAAATTACCATTTTTGTCATATTGATACACATATATATTATCATTATTTGTAAGTTGTGTCAATCTATTTAACTTATTATATGAATAGGTTATGCTGTTTTTCGTTTGGTCATCTTTAATCATATCATATGACAACAAATTTGAACTATTATCGTATGTATAATTCTGTATTGTTCCATCGTTAGACGTCTTTGATGTAAGTCTACCAAACGCGTCATATGTATAGTTTGCCTCCACAACACTACCATCAGCATTTGTACTACTTGTTTTTATTTGCTGTCCCAAGCTGTTATAAGTAACTTCTTTTTTAACATCTTCCCTCGTATCTTCTGATGTTATTCCGTATGCTCCGTATGTATAAAATAACGTTTTATCATTTTTATCTGTTTTAGCCAAAATATTCCCGTATATATCAAACAACTCATTGTATTCAGTATTACCCATAGGATCTGTTGTTTTTTCTAAGAATCCATTCTCATTATATGAATATACCGTCACATTACCTGTTGTTGGATTTTCACTATATTGCGAAAGACCGGTTATCATTTTTGTCATACGATTTGCTGTATCATATTGATATTGTACAACAGCAGTTTCTGAATTTTCTCCCGAAATTGATGCAACAAGATTACCCATATTATCATATTTATATTCTTCAGATTGATACGTATTTTCATCCTTTTTTACAGATTTCTTAACTACATTTGAATTTTTATCATAGTATGTTTTTGTTACGGCATTTCTACTGTCAAACGGTGATACAGATTGAATAGCACGACCAAGTTTATCATACGTTACTACTGTTGTATTACCATTTAAGTCAGTGCTTGAAACAACTTGTCCTGCAAGGTCATATTGTGTTGTTACACTCTGATTAAGTGCATTGGTTGATTTTATCAGTTGTCCTTTACAATCATACTCATATGTATTACTATTATTATTTGCATCTGTTTCTTTTATTTTTCTTCCCTGATAATCGTATTCAAACTGATTAGTTATAGTTGTATCACCAGATATATTTTCTGTTTTGATAATTTCACCATAGCCATTTGAATAAGTTTTTAATGTTGATGTAGCTGTATTGTCAGCTGCAACCGTTTCTTTCGTTGTTATTCCGTCTTTATAACTATAGTTTTCAGTATATAAAAGCTTAGATGTATCTTCATATAACGATTTGCTCTTCAACTGATTTAGATTATCATATGTATATGTTTCTTTAACTTTTTCGGCACCGCTTTGACCATATACTTTTTCAATCAATCTGCTTGCATTATCGTATTTATATGTCTCTAAAATGACCCATACCCTGCCATTATTTGAACGAGCTTTGGATGTTATTCTGCCTAAGCCATCGTATACATTTTTATATCTAACTCCGGTTTCATCCGTTACTATTGTGTAATTGTCGTTATTATTCGTAATGTATTCAACAGTTTTTGTTCCGCCATTTGCAAGATTATATTTGATAGGTCTATTCATGGAATCATATTCTATAGTAGTTTCTGTTCCATATGAATCCTTTTTATATAACGGTGAACCAAATATATTAAGTTTATATTCAGATGTCACATCGCCTTCATTTTGACCGTCAACATTTTCTACATCCTCTACTTTATTGATTACTTTTTTAGTCTTGTCAGCAGTATTTTCATATGACGAAGTAGTTGTTATATATTCATCATTTTCATCAAGGACACCGTCATTATTTGAATCACTTGTCCATTGTTTTGCCGCAACAACGTTTCCTTCATCATCATACTCATATTTTAATTGTGATTGAATAACAGAGTCTTTGGTCGTTCTTTCATATGCAACAGCTTTCTTGTCTTCTGTAAGTTCCGTTGAAACCACATAATCTTCTGTGTAGTAATCGCCTGTTTTATACTTGTATTTTGCAGTCGCCATAGCACCTGTTTCATCGTGATAGGTGTAATCAACTTCTCTTCTCCCATCAACTTCTTTGGTTAATCTATCAGGATATGATGATTGATACTCAAACTCCTTATAGCTACTTAATCCATTATTATTTACTACTATTTGTGTTGGTTTTCCGTTATCATCATAGCTATATTGTTCTTCATAATATGGATTATAATTTTTTATTGAATTAATTTTTTTATTTTTAATTAAGCCGTCTTTGTTGTAGTTACTTACAGTTTTACAATCTTTATCATAATTCAAACTTGTTACAGTAATTTCTTGACCAGAATTAGTAAAAGAATATTCCTTTTTGTTTATTTCTTTTCCATCTAATAAATCATAGGATGATTCTACGCCATATACGCCTCTCGTAACTTTTGTTTCCGGCGAATTTACATACAGCATTTTATATTTAAAACGAGTTTCTGCACCTGTTGGATATATTATCCTTTCAACATTGCTTGCTTGTGAAAGTTCCTGTCCTTCAATTCGTTCTACACCTGTCAATGTGTCCATTCTTGGATATTGGGTAATATTAGCTTTCTCACTTGAAACTATATTAACAACCTGCGTTTTTCTTGAGTCATATATTGTCTTTTCACCTAATTGATTTGTTACTGTTAATCTTTGTACTTCTTTTGGTTTAATTGGGCTATCATTATCTAATGCTGAACTATTAAGTGTTGATAAATCATATATAATATTTTTTGTTTCTCCTGAAATATCATCAATATATGATACAACTGTTTTATTAGTTGTATAATTTATATTAATTTCTCTACCATATGTATCTACAATTTTCTTAACTCTTACATAACTTTCATCATAATAATAGTGAATCATATTCCCATAGTTATCTTCAATAGCAACAATACTTATAGGCTGTTTTACCTTTGGGTTTTCTGTATCTTTAGCAGACGGATTATACAAATAGTATGTCCGTCCAGTCTTATCTTCAACTTTAAAATTATATTGTGTTCCATCTGATAAGCTTTGAGTATGGAACATTTTTGAAAAACTTAAATTTTTATTTTCTTGGCATCTAAAACTTGAAGTATATTCATATTTAGAATTAATTGTACTTTTGTATTTTCTATATGCATCATAACCTGTTAGAGCATAAACTGTACCATCTAGATCTCTGAATGCTCCTACATATTCTCCTGAATATAATTTATATTTACTTCCCACTTCTTTATCTGTACAATTATCTTGAACATCACGGCTGTATTGATACAAATACACTTCCGGGAACAAAAAAGTCCAATCTTGTCCAATACAATCTCTGTTTGCTAAAATCCTTCTGGATATTAAACGTTTAGTATCGGATTCTCCTATATTAAATTCAATCGGTTCAAAACTTTTATCATATTCATAATGATCTTTCGATTGGTCATCTGTAATATATGACTGAAGTTTCGAAAAATGATAATAATTATATGTAACTCCATTTCGCGTGAATTTTCTTGTAGTTACTTTGCTTATATCTTTCATATAGCAACCCGAATACATATATGTATAAAAATCATCTTCAGAATAGAATGCTACATATATTCTTTTATTTGTATTAGAATTTTTTAAAGCTACCATATATCTATGTCTATACGCTTTTTGACCATCACTTATAGCACTAGTAAATTCATTATAGTCTTGATTGTCATGTTTTCTTATTAGATTAACATCCAAACCATTTTTACCAGACAACCGCAAATCACTTTCTTCTATAATCAATCTATTAGTGTTGCCTGTTATCTTTTGATTGATCGTCTTTTTTTCATACGGTTTTAAATAATCATCACCGAACTGTTCAGAAAATAATTCATTCCATGTGCTGTCTACACTATTAGTTGCACTAAATACTCCAATATCACCGTTTTCCGCTGAATCAGACATAAGATTAAATGTCTCATCCGATAATTTTATATCTTCATTAATATATTCAGTGACAGTATTGACTTCATTTTCTTTTGTGATTTTGTTATCTGATATACTATCATCAACATCATAGTATGTTTCATTCACTACTATTGGTGTCGGCGCTACATCTATCACCTCTCCCTCTTCAGCATCTGCAATATCAAAATTTTCAAAATCCCCAAAAATATTTTCCCAATCATCTTCGGCTAAAACCGGCATTGATGAAATTATCATTGTTATTATTATAAAAATTGATAATATTCTTTTCAAAATTTTATCCCCCTTTTCTCATTCAATTATCAAACGTAATTATTTTCAATATAAATTTTGATGGAGCAGGATTTGAAATCTCCTGCTCCATTTTTAGACATCATACTAAATATTGTCCAACGGATAGCAAAAGCTACTTTAACTTTTTAAAATTCTCCAAACCTTCTGGTTCTTCCGGTTCATAGAATGGTACACCACATGAAGAATTTGCAGCAATTACAACAAATGCAAAAGCACAACTTGCAATAGCTCCGCCATACTTTAATATAATCTTCTTAGTCATATCTTTTATCTTTTTCATATCATTCCCCCCCCTTTCAAAATAAATTTTATTTTTCCGGCGACTAATGATAATAGTGCCGTCAATAAGCCTAACATAACCGATATAGAAAACCAGCTAATTATATGTAATACTCCAAATGATATAACTATCACTCCTTCAATAGATGATAAAGCCAAACTGATATTTCTAAATTTCTTTTTTTCATTTTCGCTTGAATTTTTATTTGTATGTATTAACGGAGACCATAAATATACGCACATAATATTAATAATCGGTACTAAAATCATCATATATTGGTATATTTCATTTGTGGCAATCATTAATATTATTGAAAACATTGCATAAACACCTAACAATACAAAAAAGCATCTTAATTTTGTATCTGCATGGTATCCTCCTGCATATACTCTAATCGGTAGAAATGCAACAAAGAAAATAATAGTTTCTATAAAATTTCCTATAAATAGAGACAGTATCAGTATTATACCTATTTCTAATGCCGATGTGAGAAACAGCAAAATTCCATATTTATATATTGCAACATCTTCTTTTTTTATAATATTATTTTCTGCTAATGTATTTGATATGCTAAGAGCAATTCTATCCATATACACTTCCAACTTTCTATTACTTTATTTTCATAAGTATATCATATAAAAAATCATAAACAATATAACATCGCAAATCATGTCATTTTCTTTGCAAATCTCGCAAAAAAGAAGATATATTAGAGAAAAAACTAATATATCTTCTTTTATTTTATGTCCGTTCAGAATTCTCTAACCCCATAAAAATAATTAGCAATTTATATACATTATCTTCATAGGATATTCGATGAATCGTTTGATATTTTTTCAGGCTTTCTTCCATGTTATATTTCCCTATACCATGGTTCTTCAAATCGCTTTTACTGCTTACATTATTTTTTATTCCATTATAGGAATTTGTTATTTGACATACAAGAGTGTTTTTATCGAACACCAATGATAAATCAACATATTTCTCATCACATTTCATTGCCGCTTCTATTGCGTTATCTAATGCATTGCCGAATATAATACATTCATCTTCTTCAGATATAGGTATCATTGCTGGAATCTTTATTTTTGAAGTGAATGTAATTCCATACTTTTCAGCCTCTGTCTTTTTTGCTCCGATAATCGCGTCTAATACAGTATTGCCGGTATCTATATATGGACTACTGACATCTACATTATCCAACAATGAATCTATATAATCTAAACATCCTTCTCTGTCTTTTTTATTAATCATAGCTTTTATTGCCAGTAAGTGATTCTCTAAATCATGCCTTACCTTTTTAACTTGTCCCTGCGTCATCATTATTCCATTGTAATGTTTTAACTGTTCTTTTAGTTTTATCTCCGACATTTGATTTTGATTTATCACATATTTTTGTTTCATAGCGGTTTCATATACAATCATTATTGCAACGCTTGCAATACCTAATCCAATCATACATATTGTTATTAAATTTCTTATATAATCATCATAAAACATCTCAAGTATTTTACAAAAAGTGAATAGTGTCAAAGTAGTCACGCTAAACATAAGCAGAAATAGTATCCAATAATTTATATCTACGTCTGCTGATTTTTTATCAAACCTAAAACTAATAAATTTCACCACAGCATATCCTAAAATTTTTGACAAAAATATTCCCATCAGCCGTAAATGTCCTTCATTAATAATATTAGAGATACTCTCATTTGAGATAACAGAAATTAATAGAAGAATAAACATTTCAGTTGCTGTTATTATTGTATAATTGATAACAGGTACCATGAACTTCATTTTTTTGTTTCCGTCAAAAAGAAATGAAAATAAAATTTCTATACATATAATAATTACAATATTCATTACTGTTATAGAAAATATTGAGTTTACTGTATCTATCAATGCTCCCAGACATACAACACATATGATGTAAACATACTTTGGAAGTTTTAAATACCTTTTCATAAACGTATCACATAATACACACCAGTAGTATGCTTCAATAAATCCTGTAGCTAAATTGGCTATTGTATTTATATTTATATTCATTATACTATTTCCCCTTCCTTTAAATTTATATATTTGTCTATCAGTTCTTTCTTGTATGTTCGGCTTATAGGTATTTTTTCATCACTATTATATAAAGACAATTCATTATCACCTATGATATGAACATATTTCAAGTTAATTATAAACGACTTGTATACTCTTACAAATATCTTTTCATCAAGTTTTTTTATTAATTCCGATATTAATTTATTCGTTTTGTAAATACCGTTTGTAGTATATATCCAAGATTTTCGTTCCTTATTTTCAATATAAATAATGCTACTGCATTTCAACCGAATCCGTTTCCTGTTATCAATGATTTTTAAATATGTATAGGATTGTTCTATGCTTTTATGAGCTCGTATAATATCCTCTTTGAAAATTTCATATTTAAGTGGTTTCACCCAAAAATTCATCGGCGAAGATCTGAAACATTCAAAGACGTACTCCTTGTAACTTGTCAAAAAGAATATAATTACAGCCGGATCTTTATCTCGTATTGCATTAGCTGTATCTATTCCCGACATACCATTCATTTCTATGTCTAAAATAACTATATCTTATATATCTTCATAATTGTAATGACTAAGTAAAGATTCACCTGATATAAAAACATCATATTCAATTTCATTATATATTGATTTTATTTTTTTAATATATTCTTCAATATGATTTATCCATATATTTTCATCATCGCATATTGCAATACGCATATTAATCACCTACTGTCAAATTTAAACCTTTATTTTAATTATAAACTATTAAATTAAAAATGTCATACTTTTTTTTAGTTTTCGTCATATTGCTATATTTTTCATAATTTTTTATTAATTTTTATAATCACTTATTAATATAAGAAAAAAGTAAATATCCCCCGGCATAGCCGAGGGCTTTTCATCAACGGGCATAGCCCTACTCTACTAGCCACGCGCGAAAGCGCATTAGTACGACTGCCTCTTGCTAAGGGCTTGTTACTCGCTGCCAGTAAACTTGGCTTTATTTCTTGAACGGTTCTACATCTTCAAATGTTAATTGACCATTCAGTCTGTCCTCTTTCAACTGATTACTTATATATGCGTCTATCGCTTTAGTATTTTTTCCTACTGTATCCACATAATATCCTCTACACCAAAATTCTCTGTTTCTATATTTATATTTCATATTTCCCCATTTCTCATATATCATTATGCTACTCTTTCCTTTAAGAAATCCCATGAAGCTTGATACACTATATTTCGGTGGTATTTCTACCAACATGTGTACATGATCTTGGCATACTTCTGCATTAATTATATTTACTTTCCTCCCTTATGTGAACGGTTTATTTTTATTAGGGCTTTGACCCTGTGTTACATTCTAAGGGAGTAAACTCCTTTTTGTCAAAACTCGTTTTTGTTATTTAACAGGAATGCTCCAATTACATAATTCTCTTAATATTTTTCCTATTTCTGCTCTTTTTTCACCGTAAAATACCTTTCTTCTATACTTCGGTGCAAATACTATATGATACTTGCAATTCCATTTTGTATGTGATAAACTGTGTATATCATTATTTTTCATATTGCTTAATTCTCCTTTTTATATAAATATTATTGCTTCTGGCAGTCGCAATAATATTATATCAAAAGGAGTTTTATTTTTCATCGCTAAAGCTATACTGAACCCCCAGACTATCTGGGGGTTTTCTTAATACAAAAAAAATAGCATAGCAGTATTAAAACTACTATGCTATAAAAAGTCTAATTTTTTTACATAATTAATAATTTATTTTATGTTTAATTTATATTGTTCAGATAATAAGTTGGGAATGTTGTTTCTATTATCTAATGTAAAATTCTTTTTTGCCATATCAATAGCATTGAAAAATTGTGTTACAGCAAAAATATCTTGTCCTTGTTGACTTGCACTGACCAAATTGTAATTCTTCTTTGCTTCTTCAGATATTGTTTTAGAGAAAAATACATTTTCAGAATAAGCAAACATAATATAAGTTAGAGTCTGTAATCTGTCCTCTAATGTTAGTGAATTGAATTTTTTATAAAAACGCCTATATCTCTTATCACCATTATCTATAAACATTATAATTACAGATGATTCTTTCAATGGGAAAATACCTATATGAATAGGTTTAATTTTATATGTGGGAGATGTGTTGTAAACATTATTTATTACTTCATTATCAAATCCAACAACCAAAGAAATACAATCCTGAAATGCAATGGGAACTGTATAATTCAATTTTTCATAATAGCATAAATAATATTCATTTGTCAAATTTTTTTGTATACATTTCTTTGCTTTGTTAAAACCGTCTATATATTCTTTCAAGTCTAAATTATTTACATATTGCTTAGCTTCTTTTATATTTTCGGGGCCATGCAATTTATCACACATACATTCATACATTTCATTTTCAAGCAATCTCTTACTGATTGCATGCAAATTATTTTTTAATGCTATTTGTGCTAACATTTTATCTGTAGGTCTATTTTCATAATTATCTGGATTTTCATAATCCGCAAAAATCTTATTATCACAGTTTTGACAAATTATATGAAATGTACCTGCCTGATTAATTCCTTTTTCAGTATCTAATAGTGGAAAATCAATAAGTGTATTTGTAGTGGCTACTTTACCTTCTTCTTTAATATTTCTCAAACAAAATGCAGGAACCGAATGTGAATTACAAAAACTTGTTATTTTTTCTCCACAATAGTAGCATTTTTCTGTTTTTGCAGCTGCACGACTTTCTTTGAGGACTTTTCCCATTACTTTCTTAAAATCAACTTTGTTTCGTTCCATTTCTTCTCTTTCAAATGCTGAAAAATCCCCCATATTTAACATATAAGCAAAATCATCTATCATAAGTTTAACCTCTCTTATCTAATACTATTGTATTAATTTATCATACACTTTAAACCTGTACATTCATATTCAACAAGGACTTTTACTTCCTGATTAGTATAATCAACAGCTTCAAGTTCTATATTGTCACTGTCACCAACCCATTGTTGTGTGCTATCACCATGTTCCGTAATTGTTATCGGTGCGCCAATATCTATAAGTGAATATGGGGCATTGCTGTTATAGTCATCTGCGGAATAAATGATAATAGCATACACAACACCAAAGTTAAACTAATAACTTTTTTCTTCATTTGTTTTCCTCTCATCAATTTGAATAAATAATTTTAACGCATAAAATTTCCCCTGCGTTATAGTATAATTATACCACCATTCTCTCATATTGTAAATGACAAACACCCACTCCTATTTCACTCGCCTGTAAAATGTACTTTTGCTCATACCCATTTCTTTCATCGCCTGTGCGGCGGTGATTTTTTTGTCACGCCATTTTTGTATGACTGTGTCAAAATCGGTGTACACCTTTTTCTTCCTGCCTTTATACTTACCCTGCTCCTTTGCAATTTCTATACCCTCACGTTGTCTTTGCAAAATATACTCACGTTCAAGCTCCGCTACCGCACCGAATATTGTAAGCATAAATTTGCCTGTCGGTGTGGTTGTGTCGATTGCTTCTTTTCTACTCACAAACTCTACTTCTTTAATATGAAGTTTCTCGACCAAATCCAAAAGGTCTTTTGTATTTCTTGCAAATCTCGAAATCTCGCTCACTATAACAGTATCACCTTTTCTCACATAATCAAGCATGGCTTTAAGTTGCGGACGGTTTGTATTTTTGCCGCTCATTTTATCAATATATATTTCATCAACGCCGAGTTCTTTCATCATCACTTCTTGCCTTAATGTATTCTGTTCACTTGTTGAAACTCTCACATATCCGATTTTCATAAAAATCAACTCCTATCTCCGTTTCATTAGGGCATACCCTATTGACACATAAAAAAATAGTGCCATTAGAGTTGGTTTTCGGCTTTTGGAACGTCCCAAAAGTTTTACCCACCCTAACGGCACTATTTTAGTATCAAGTGTAAATCATTTCTTCTAATTCTTCAAGTGTGTATCCGTCATTGTACAATTCCTGTATCACTTCCGGATCCTCGCCATGCATTGCGGCAACCGTCTTTATATCTTCAAGATATTCTTCCTCATAATAATCGTCATACCCCGTATCGATATAGCAGTCGCAACCGTAATCGTACCAATGTCTGCCGTATGATTCGATATAATTAAAATGACCTCTTTCACGTTTGCCGTTGCTCTTGATTTTAAGAATATCGCCCTCATTAAGAACGATATGTTCATACTTGCCGTTCTCCAAATCTTGAAACAATTCCGAGTCGATCAATGCTTTCCACAATATCTGTTTTGTCGAGGCAAACACATACACGCCCTTTTCTTTAAAATGAATAAGTGATATTGGGCTATCGCCTTTTACAAGATACAGGTTATTATGATTATCAAGTATATTAAAGCTAAAGCTCCCCTCTATACTTTCAGCCATGAATTTTATCGTTTTGAAATTAAGTGCATTTTTATACTTGATTAACTGCACCGCCACAAATGAATCTGTTTCGATTTTGCTTTTAAAGTTATACTTCTTTTGAAGTTCCTTATCATTGAACAGTACACCATTATGAGCAAGTGCAAACTGACAGTTCTTCACCTTTTCGCTCCATGGATGATTGTTGTAGTTCTTGCTCTTGTCACCTTGTGTACTGTGTCTTGTGTGACCGATTACCGCATTAACGAATTTTGGTATATTCGGATTAAACTTATATGCACTAACCGCACTTTTGTTTATCTTCATATTTCCCATTACCGAATATGCAACACCTGTTGCGTCAGTACCACGTTCGGCACTTTCCATACCAAGCAAATCCACAAGTTCATTCATATCTTTTAGCTTATCTTTATAGCTAAGCACTCCATATATTCCGCACATTATATTTCCACCTCATTTCTTATTGGTTCATTGACATAAAGTCTTTTTTCTTTCAGATAATTAATCAGCTCTGTTTTTTCATCTGATATTCCTTTTACAAAATCAAGCCAAGTTAGGCTTTGCATAAATTCATCGGACAAAGAAATAGCAACCTTACAGATTTCATCTACCATCT
>OLQC01001228.1_pt1 | contig 21540 bp, 19 predicted proteins | sample 1672471 | NCBI WGS metagenome assembly OLQC01 (sample SAMEA3136689, study PRJEB25190) | human gut metagenome | biome: human gut; feature: human-associated habitat; material: faeces | place: Austria | collected 2013
ACAATGATAACATATATTAATTATAAGCAAACAAATTTCGCTATTGTTTACATTTTGTTACTGTTCACTGGTAACGTTCCGCAAGGCGTTTTTTGTGAACAAAGTTCATAGATAACACAACTCTGCATGCTTCGTGAAGCTTGTAGATAATACTCATTTTCAGGGAGGATGCCATGGCAGATAAAATACCTGATATTTCACCAAATGTAGACGAAACCATGAAGGAGCTTGAAACCCATGGTTCTTTTGAGCTGCCAGTGGAAACTTATACCGATAATTGTGAGATTTTCCGCTCCTTATACAACCACTGGCATAAGGAAATGGAGATCATCTGTATTGACAAGGGAAACGGTCTTGCAAGGCTTAACCGGGAAACCCTACGTCTGAAAGAAGGAGATCTTCTCATTGTCAACAGCGGTGTTCTGCATGGAATCAAGTCAGATTCCAGACATATTTTATATTACAGAAGCGTGGTGTTTGACCTTAGCTTTCTGGCGGGTCCTGCAGGGGATCTCTGTCAGGAAAAGGTAATCTCCCTGCTTATGGAAAACCGGGCAGAATTCACCCATCTGATCACTCCTGCCAATGAAAATTATAATAATATTTCCCATCTTTTCTGCGAGATCCATAAATGCCACAATGAAAAACCGCCCTTCTATTATATGAAGCTGAAAGGACTTTTCTATGGGCTTTTTTATGAAATGCTGGCAGGAAATTACATCATTACTACAGATGCCGAGCAGAACAGGAATCTTTTATCTGTAAAAAAGGTCCTGGACTATATCAGTGCCCATTATCGTGAGCCTCTGTCTGTAAAGGAACTGTCCGGTCTTTCCAATTACAGTGAGTTCTATTTTATGAAGCTGTTCAAACAATATACTGGAAAAACAGCAGCAGCCTACCTGAATGACTACAGACTTGAAAAGGCAAAGTCCCTGCTTTTGCATACAGATGTATCTGTGACGGACATTGCTCTGGATGTAGGTTTTAACAATACCAGTTATTTTATAAAAAAATTTCAGGAAGCCAATCAGCTGTCCCCTCACAAATTCCGCAAAAAAATGTCATAACAGAACAGTTTTGTTGTATTTTTCCAAGAGCTGAATATGCTAATATAACACCATCAAACAAAGGTGATGTCCACGGCATCAGGCATACCGGTGGATTTCAGACGAGCATCATTCACACGCTCTCGAAAGGAGAAAATAATTATGAAAGCTTTAGAAACTATGATCCAGAACATGTTCCACAAAGACTGCGCAGCATGTACCGACCAGGAAGTATACGAAGCACTTCTCACCTATACAAAAGAGCAGTTAGCTGCAAAAGGCTATCACGATGGCAAGAAAAAAATTTACTATATTTCTGCCGAATTTCTCATTGGTAAGCTTCTTTCCAACAATCTGATCAATCTTGGAATCTACGATGAGGTTGCAGAATTTCTGAAAAAAAATGGCAAATCTCTTGCAGAAATTGAGTCCGTTGAGCCAGAACCATCTCTTGGAAATGGTGGTCTTGGACGTCTGGCTGCATGTTTTCTGGATTCTATTGCAACACTTGGACTTCCTGGAGAAGGTATTGGTCTGAATTACCATCTTGGACTTTTCAAACAGGTTTTTGAAGACAATCTTCAGCATGAAGTACCGAATCCATGGATCACTCCTGATTCCTGGCTGACTGCTACAGACGTAACTTATATGGTTCCTTTCAGAGGTTTTTCCCTGAAATCTACCATGTATAGTATTGATGTTGCAGGCTATGAAAACAAAGCAATCCACCTTAACCTTTTTGACATTGATCTGGCAGATGAGTCCATGGTTCATGATGGAATTACCTTTAACAAAAAGGATATTCTCCACAATCTGACACTGTTCCTGTATCCGGATGACAGTGATGAAGATGGACGTAAGCTTCGTGTTTACCAGCAGTATTTCATGGTCAGCAATGCCGCTCAGCTGATTCTGGATGAGGCAGTTTCCAAGGGAAGCAACCTTCATGATCTGGCTGATTATGCTGTCGTTCAGATCAACGACACTCACCCAAGTATGATCATTCCTGAGTTCATCCGCCTTCTTGGTGAGCGTGGAATTGACTTTGATGAAGCTGCTGAAATCGTTTCCAATGTATGTGCATATACCAATCATACAATTCTGGCTGAGGCGCTTGAAAAATGGCCAATCCATTATCTGGAAGACATTGTTCCACAGCTGGTTCCGATTATCCGCAAGTTGGATGAAAAGGTAAAAGCCAAATATCCGGCTGAAAATCTTGCTATTATTGACAGCAATAATCTGGTTCATATGGCACATATGGACATTCATTATGGCTTCTCAATCAATGGTGTTGCAGCCCTTCATACAGAGATTCTGAAGAACTCCGAGCTGCATCAGTTTTATGAAATTTATCCTGAAAAATTCAATAATAAGACCAATGGTATTACTTTCCGCCGCTGGTTAATGTATTGCAACCAGCCACTGACCAAGTTTATTTCTTCACTTATTGGAGAGGGTTATAAAAAAGATGCCGATGAACTGAAGAAGCTTCTTGCTTACAAGGATGACCAGAAGGTTCTGGATCAGCTGCTTGAGATCAAGACAAATGCAAAGAAGCTCTGCAAGGATTTTGTTCTGGAAAATACTGGTATCGCGATTGATGAAAACAGTGTTTTTGATATCCAGATCAAGAGACTTCATGAGTATAAACGTCAGCAGTTAAATGCTCTTTATATTATTTATAAGTATCTGGAAATCAAAGACGGAAAGAAACCGGAACGACCGATTACTTTCATCTTTGGTGCAAAAGCAGCTCCTGCTTATTACATTGCAAAGGATATCATTCATCTGCTTCTGACTCTGGAAACCCTGATTCAGAATGACCCAGACGTAGCACCTTATATGAAGCTTGTTATGGTGGAAAACTACAATGTAAGTGCTGCTGAAAAACTGATCCCTGCTTGCGATATTTCCGAGCAGATTTCCCTGGCTTCCAAGGAGGCAAGCGGTACAGGAAACATGAAGTTTATGCTGAATGGTGCTATTACTCTTGGTACTATGGACGGAGCAAATGTGGAGATCAGTGATCTGGTTGGCAAGGATAATATTTATATCTTTGGTGAGTCCAGTGATGAAATTATCAAGCATTATGAGAAGATGGATTACAATTCCAGAGCAATTTATGAGGGAGATGCTGATATTAAAAAGTATGTAGATTTTATTGTCAGCGAGCCGATGCTGAAGCTTGGTAAAGAGGAACATCTGAGAAACTTCTATAACGAGCTTTTGAATAAAGACTGGTTTATGACTTTGCTGGATCTCAAAGATTATATTAAAGTTAAAGATCAGGTATTTGCGGATTATGAAGACCGCAACAGCTGGGCAAAGAAAATGCTCGTAAATATCGGAGAAGCCGGATTCTTCTCTTCTGACAGAACCATTGAGCAGTATAATAAAGATATCTGGCATTTAAACTAAAAAAGTCCATCCCGTGGCAGTATATATAGCTGTCGCGGGATTTTTTTATAACAATATTCACATTTTCACTCTGAAGTACTACTTTTTTCTGTTACTGTCTGCAGAGTCAACAGTGATTTTTTTCCCATTACTGGTCACTCCGTGACCAGTAACTTTTTCTTAAGTTCATACAAAATAGCGCAGCATAAACTTGCAAAATCGAGGATTTCCAATTACAATGAATACATCATTCATGAAAGGATTTTACAAAATGACAAAGGAAGAACTCGCTCTTGAAGTGATAGATCGATTAAAGAAAGAATACCCCCTGGCAGATTGCACTCTTGATTACGATGAAGCCTGGAAACTGTTGGTAAGTGTACGGCTGGCAGCACAGTGTACCGATGCCAGAGTCAATGTTGTAGTGCAGGATCTGTATGCCAGATATCCGGATGTAGCCGCACTTGCAGCTGCTGCTCCTGAGGAAATTGAAGCGATTGTAAAGCCTTGCGGGCTGGGAAAAAGTAAAGCCAGAGACATCAGCGCATGCATGAAAATCCTGCATGAAAAATACCATGACAATGTTCCATGTGACTTTGACGCTCTTCTCGCCCTCCCTGGCGTAGGACGCAAAAGTGCCAATCTGATCATGGGCGATGTATTCGGTAAACCAGCTATTGTCACTGATACACACTGCATTCGTCTCACCAACCGGATTGGCCTTGTGGATGGAATCAAGGATCCTAAGAAAGTTGAAATGGCACTGTGGAAAATCATTCCGCCGGAAGAGGGAAATGACTTCTGTCACCGCTTGGTAAACCACGGACGGGAGGTCTGTACTGCCAGAACCAGACCTTATTGCGACAGATGCTGTCTTGCTGATATCTGCGCAAAAAACGGAGTAGAGCGTGTTTGAAAAAGGCTTTCTGCAGGACGTGCAGGTTTTAAAGCTCCCTATAAAAAAGGAAGCATTTTCGCCCCGGATATTCTACGAAAATGCTTCTTTTTATGGTTATTCTCCCATACTTCTTCTAAACACAAACATAAAAATCTTCTCAAATCCCACACTCACTGCAATAATGACAATCGTCCATGCAAACAGGTCTGGTGTCTCCAGATACACCTTGGCTTTGTATAATTTTTCACCGATGGAACCAGCAGGAATACCGATTACTTCAGCCGCAATCCCCGCTTTCCAACAGAGACCAAGTCCCAGTTTACAGGCAGTAACTGCATATGGCATAACCTGGGAAAGATAGATAAATTGTAATTTTTTTCCCACACCCGCGCCAAAGGAATCTGCCATCTCCAGAAGCTGTTTGTCCGTCTGCCTGATTCCTTCCAGAATATTTGTATATACCACTGGAAAAACCATGAGAAACGAAATAAAAACGGATAAGTTTCTGGATGGGATCCAGATCAGGCACAAAATGATAAAAGAAGCAACCGGCGTAGCTTTTATCACCATGATCAATGGCTCCATCAGCACTTCCACAGCAAAAAAAGCAGAAGAAAGTGCCGCCAGAACCGTTCCCAGGATCAAAGCCAGAGAAAATCCCAGTATAATCCTTACGAAACTGAATGCCACAGATTTCCAGAAATCTCCCATTACAATCAATTCGGTAAGTCTCTTTATAACAGAAACAGGAGATGCCAGAAGGATCTCCTGTTTCAGATACATACTGGTCAGCTGCCATACCATAATCCATACGGCAGCTGCCACAATTTTATAAAATATCCGATATTTTTTTGCCTTATCAGCGTTTATAATAGAAGTCCTCATCTGGTAACTGACCTCCGATTGTTTCCGGATTCTGCTCATTTAGTGTGTTCAGATAGCCGGAAAGAATGGTCTGCATTTCATCGCCCTCCATAAATACAATACTGCATTCCGGAATGGCTTTTGCTGCAACTTCTGCCGGAATAATATCATGATTTCCAATGATCTGGGCAGCTGCTTCTGTATCAGAATTTACAAATTCTACAGAGTCCTTATATGCATCCATAAACGCATCAATATCTGCTTCATGCTCTTTCAGATAATCGTTTCTGGCAATTACAACACCTGTTACCAGCCTGCTTTCATCTGTTGCAGAAGACTCCCAAAGCTCATTCAGGTCAAGAGCCACACGAAGGTTCTCATTCTTCATAAGTGCAGTGGTTACAAAAGGCTGTGGAAGAAGTCCAACTGCTGTCTGGTCCTCTGCAAGCGCTGCTACAACCTCTGCATGCTCAGACTTGTACTCAATGGTCACATCCTTCTCCGGATCCAGTCCATTAGACTTCAGAACAGAGTTTAACGCATACTCCGGAGTCGCACCTTTACCGCTGGCATAGATCGTTTTTCCCTTTAAATCATCTACAGACTGGATGGAATCACCATTCTCCACCAGATAAAGAACACCAAGAGTATTTACTGCCAGAACGCTGACGTTTTTATCTGTTTTCTGATATAAAACGGAGGCTAAATTGGATGGAACAGCTGCTACATCTACCTGTCCCTGAACGATCATTGGAACAATTTCATCTGGAGATGCAGCAAGGGAAAACTCATAATTTTCATCGTCCAGAAGCTGTGCCATTCCCATTGCAGTAGGACCCTTCAATGCCCCAATTTTCATTACAGAACTGTCTGAATCTGTCTCATCAGCTGGCTCTTCTGATGTCTCATCTGCCGCTTCCGTTTCTTCATTCTGTTCTTCTGCCAATACAATATTTGCGCTTCCAATACCTCCAGCCATTGTTCCAACACCAAGTGCTGCGGCCATAAACCATGATAATGCTCTTCTCTTCATAGAATGTCCTTTCCGGATCTTTACCTGATCCCATCAGTTCGTAATAGAAAATATACTGCTGCAGCAGTCAGATATTTGTCTCTTGGATTTATAGCCAAACTATATGCGTCATAATCATTATCCAGATCAAAATATGAGATTCAAAAAGGAGAAGTTCAGCTTTATCACAGTCAAAATGACCCGGTTCTACCGATATTATGATTTATACTGCCTGAAGAAAAGGGTCAGACTGTCCAGTGCCTTGGCAAGGACAAGAGCTTCCTTCTCGTCCAGTACATCAAGCACTGCATCTGTCATTTTGCGGTGAAATTCCGCATGGTGATGATATGCCTTTCTCCCTTTCAGGGTGAGATGGATAAATACCACACGACGGTCCTGCTCACTTCGCTCCCTTGTGGCGTATCCCTTTTTTACAAGGCTGTTCATGGAAGTAGTCAGGGAACCTACGGTGATATTCAGTTTGGCCGCAATGTCGGACATTTTGTTCCCGCCAAGGCCTACAGCTTCAATAATATGCATATCATTATTCGTGATATCCTTATATTCTTCCGTAATGATCGCCTGCTCTTCCAGCTCCATAATCTCGTTGAACAGATGTACCAGTACATCATTAATAACTTCCCTGTTCTCCACTCTTTTCTCTCCTATAATGTGACAACATTATTTTCTATAAAACATTCAAGCAAATATTTACGGTAAGTATATCACAATTTGATATGTTTTTCTACAATTTTACAAATTTCGAAAACGCTTATAGCGCTTATTCAGTAATTTTTCCGGATCAAGCATCTGATAAGTTTCCAGGAATTCTTCTATTCTGTTTTTCAATTCTTCCATGGTATCTGCCATATTTTCTCTGGTAAGAGGCTGATTCTCAGGGATTACCTGCTCGATAATTCCAAGGTCCTTCAGATCTGCAGCTGTCAGCTTCATTACTTCTGCGGCTTCCTTTGCCCGTGTGCTGTCTTTCCACAAAATAGATGCAAAGCCTTCTGGAGAAAGAATTGAATAAATGGAATTCTCCATCATCCAGACCTGATCACCTGCGGCAAGAGCAAGGGCCCCACCGCTGCCACCTTCTCCAATTACAATAGAAAGCACCGGAACTTTAAGGCTGGAGAGCTCATACAGATTTCGGGCAATTGCCTCTCCCTGGCCCCGTTCTTCCGCCTCCAGTCCACAGAATGCCCCAGGTGTATCCACAAGGCAGATCACTGGTCTGTGGAACTTTTCTGCCTGCTTCATAAGACGCAGGGATTTTCGGTAACCTTCCGGAGAAACCATGCCAAAATTATGGGCAATATTCTCTTTTGTACCACTTCCTTTTTCCTGGGCAATCACCGTTACAGGCTTTCCTGCAAGGTATGCAATACCGCCAACCAGAGCCGGATCATCGCCAAAAAGTCTGTCTCCATGAAGCTCTGTAAAGTAATCGAACAGCCAGGGAAGATAATCTTTTCCTGTTGGACGTTCTTTGCTTCGTGCAAGAGAAACATGCTCCCAGGCGGATTTTTTTGCTGTGATTTTCGTTGTAAAATCCACATTTGATTTGCTGTTTACAGACATGTCGACAGCTGAATCAGATTTTTTTGCAGAAATATTCTCTGCATTTTCCTGCCCTTCCAGACTTTCCATGCTGTCATTTTTACAGTGCATTTTCAAAAGTCTGGCCAGTGTTTCTTTCATGTTCTTTCGTTCTACAATCTGATCAATAAATCCATGTTCCAACAGAAATTCTGAACTCTGAAAGCCTTTAGGAAGCTTCTGCCGGATCGTTTGTTCTATCACTCTGGGACCTGCAAAACCAATCAATGCACCTGGTTCTGCCAGGATAATATCTCCCAACATGGCAAAGCTTGCTGTCACACCACCGGTAGTTGGATTCGTAAGGACACTGATATAAAGAAGCCCGGAATCGCTGTGTCTTTTTAAAGCTGCGGAAGTCTTTGCCATCTGCATCAGGGATACAATTCCTTCCTGCATTCTGGCACCTCCTGAGCAGGCAAAAAGCACTACAGGCAGCCGTTCCTGTGTTGCCCTTTCCACTGCTCTTGCAATTTTTTCTCCCACATTTTCTCCCATACTGGCCATGAGAAAACGGCTGTCACACACTCCAAGCACTACAGATATTCCGCCTATTTTTGCCTTTCCTGTGACAATTGCTTCGTCCAGATTTGTCTTTTCCTGAAGCTTTTTTACCTTCTCTTCGTACCCTTTATAGGACAAAGGATTACTTATTGGCATTACCTTATCCCACTCTTCAAAGGTTCCTTCATCTGCCAGCATTTCGATTCTTCTCCTCGCATGAACACGGAAATAATTACCGCAATGCGGACAGATATAGGCATTCTTTTTCACCTCATCTACAAATACAGCGGCCTTGCAGGCATTACATTTCTTCAGCATACCATCCGGCACTTCTGGTTTCAGTTCTTTATCTGCACCGGCAGCTTTGTTTGCAATTGTACGTTTAAAGGCATATCTAAGCTTCATTTACCTTCACTCCTCCGATCTGATGACTCTCCAGAAAGCCGATATCAAATACCCCTTTCTGATAGTCCGGATCGTTCATAATTTCAAACTGATAGTCTATATTTGTATCAACACCCTGAATGATCATTTCTCCCAGAGCGCTTTTCATTTTTGCAATTGCTTCCTCACGGTTATTGCCGTGTACGATCAGCTTTGCAAGCATGGAATCATAATACGGTGGAATCTGATAACCACTGTAAATTCCTGTATCTACCCGGATTCCCTGGCCTCCTGGAAGATGAAGATCTGTGATTGTTCCAGGTGACGGGCGAAAATTTTTCCATGGATTTTCGGCATTAATACGACATTCTATGGCATGTCCCTGAATATGAATATCTTCCTGGGAAAAAGGCAGCTTTTCCCCGGAAGCAATCCTTAACTGCTCCTTTACCAAATCCAGACCGGTAACCCATTCTGTTACAGGATGCTCAACCTGAATACGTGTATTCATTTCCATAAAATAAAATTTTCCTGTCTTTTCAAGGAGAAATTCAATAGTTCCGGCGTTTACATAATGTGCTGCTTTCGCCGCTTTTACTGCTGCAATTCCCATCTCTTTCCGCAGCTCTTCTGACACAGCCATAGAAGGAGATTCTTCAATCATTTTCTGATGATTTCGCTGAATCGAACAGTCCCTTTCTCCAAGATGTACTACATTTCCATGACTGTCTGCAAGGATCTGAAATTCAATATGTCTGGGATGTTCCACAAAATGCTCGATATACATGGTTCCATCTCCAAATGCGATCTGAGATTCCTTCTGAGCTGTAAGAAATGCCAGTTCAAAGTCCTCCGGAGAGAAGGCAGTTCTCATACCTTTTCCGCCGCCTCCAAGAACTGCTTTTATGATAACCGGATAGCCGATCCGACTGGCCTCTCTTGCTCCTGTTTCCACATCCAGAATAGCTTTTGTAGTGCCAGGGATTACGGGAACTCCTGCTGCTTCCATGGTATTTCTGGCAATCTGTTTGTTTCCCAGATTCTGGATTACCTGTGATGGAGGTCCCACAAAAGTGATGCCGCACTGCTCACAAATCTGGGCAAACCTGGCATTTTCAGATAAGAAGCCAAAGCCAGGATGTATTGCATCTGCACCGGATACTATGGCGGCACTGATAATACTTTCCATATTCAGATAACTTTTAACAGAAGGTCCCGGTCCAATACAGATGGCTTCGTCTGCAAGCTGCGTATGCAGGCTTTCTTTGTCTGCCTCAGAATACACTGCAACTGCTTCTATTCCCATTTCCCGACATGCGCGGATGATCCTTACGGCAATTTCTCCGCGATTGGCAATTAATAACTTTCTGATCATAATTTCACCCTTCTGAGTATCATTATATATATCTATCTAACCTACCATAAAAGTAAGTTCAGCTTTTACTACAACCTTTCCATCAACAGTTGCCACAGCCTCTCCAACACCCATAGGCCCTTTCTGTTTCATGACTTTCATTTCCAGTTTTAGCTTATCTCCAGGCTGAACTTTTCCTTTAAACCTGCACTTATCAATACCACCAAAGTAAGCAATCCTGCCTTTGTTTTCCGGCTTGGAAAGAATCGCGACCGCACCTGTCTGTGCCAGTGCCTCCACGATCAGAACGCCTGGCATTACCGGCTCCTGGGGAAAATGTCCTTTAAAAAAATCCTCCCGGAATGTGACACATTTATAGCCAACAGCAAATTCTCCCGGTTCATAATCTTCGATGTAGTCAACCAAAAGGAACGGGTGACGATGAGGAAGAATTTCCTCAATTTGTTTTATATTTAAGTGATTCATATCTGCTCCTATTTCATTGAAAAACGAATGTATTTATCCTATTTTTGATAAAATGGTCTGCGTGTCAAAAGGGATTCTGACCTTTTAACATGGATATTATAAAATTTAGCTTCTGTCTATATCAACGGATTACAAATAACGGCTGTCCATACTCTACAGGCTGACCGTTTTCAACCAGAATTTCTGCAACTTCTCCATCAAAATCGCTTTCAATATCGTTCATCAGTTTCATAGCTTCTACAATAGCAAGAATCTGTCCTTTTTTTACTATATCTCCCACTTTTACAAAGGCAGGAGCATCCTCAGATGGAGCTGCATAGAATGTTCCTACCAGAGGAGATTTCACAGTATTTCCTGTTGGTTCTCCGTTGGAAATCACTGTATCTGAAGCCTGTTTTTTCTCACTTGCAGAAAGTTCTTTATCCGCTATTTTTCTATCTGGAGCCTGTTCTGAAATGCTATATTTTTCTCCATATACGAAACCTTTTTCTCCTGTTTCAGCACCAGATAATATGTTATTTTGCATGGTTCCAGGTATGATCACAGGTGCAATTTTATTATTTAAAGTCAGTTTCACTCCATCACTTTCATAGCAGAAAGACTCCAGATGAGAAGCTGATACATGGTCAACCAACTTTAATATCTGTTCAAATTCCATGATTTTTTCTCCTTATTTACAGCAATTTCTGCAGCAATTCATACTTTAAATGTAGCTGTTTAGTACCTTCAAAGTTACAGGCTTCGCAAACTGATATTACTCACTTTTACCTGTATTTTTTCATTAAAAGTACTGCGTTATGTCCACCAAATCCAAGAGAATTACTCATAGCATAATTTACTTCCTGCCGTGTTGGTCCGCCGATACAATAATCGAGATCCAACTCTTCTTCTGTCTCCTTTGTGCCTACAGTCTGATGAATAAAACCTTCCTCAATGGACTTCACACAGACAACAGCTTCCACACCTCCGGCGGCTCCTAAAAGATGTCCGATCATAGATTTGGTAGAATTGATTTTTACCTTCTTTGCCGCATCTCCAAATGCTGCTTTAATGGCTCTTGTCTCAAAGAGATCGTTGTGGTGTGTACCGGTTCCGTGCGCATTAATGTAGTCGATTTCTTCTGGCTGTACACCAGCTTCTTTCATGGCATCCGTCATAGCACGCGCCGCTCCGCTGCCGTCTTCAATCGGAGACGTAATGTGGTAGGCATCGGCAGTTGCGCCATATCCCACTACCTCAGCATAGATCTTCGCACCACGTGCTTTTGCATGCTCAAGTTCCTCCAGAACAACAACTCCGGCTCCTTCTCCAATTACGAAACCGCCTCTTTCTTTATCGAATGGAATGGATGCACGATATGGATCCTGACTGGTGCTAAGCGCGGTCAGATTCGTGAATCCAGCCACACCAACCGGGCTGATCGCACCTTCTGTTCCCCCTGCGATCATAACTTCTGCATCACCATACTGGATTGCACGAAATGCATCTCCGATACAATGTGTTCCAGACGCACAGGCAGTCACTACGTTGGTACATTTTCCCCTTGCACCAAGAGCAATGGATACGTTTCCAGCGGCCATATTGCTGATCATTTTGGGAACAAGAAGAGGGTCAACCTTTGAGGGTCCGCGCTGGATCAGTCTCTGGTCTGCTGCCTCCATTGCCGGAAGGCTTCCAATTCCGGAACCCACGATCACCCCGACGCGGAAAGGATCTTCTTTTTCCATTTCAATTCCTGCATCTGCCATAGCTTCCTTTGATGCAGCCACTGCATACTGGGAAAACAACTCCATTCGTTTGGCAGCTTTAAAATCCATATAATCTTTTGCATTAAAATCTTTTACTTCAGCAGCAAGCTTCACCTTAAAATCTGCAGTATCAAATCTGGTAATTTCTCCGATTCCTATTTTGCCTGTTTTTACATTTTCCCAGAAGGTCTGCACATTATTTCCCACAGGTGTTACTGCTCCAAGTCCAGTCACCACTACACGTCTTTTACTCATAACATTCCTCCGTCTACGCATAAAACCTGCCCTGTAATATATCTGGCTTCCGGTGATGCCAGGAATGCTACTGCCTTGGCTACATCCTCCGGTTCACCATATGTTCCCATAGGAATATTCTTCAAGGTTTCTTCTTTTACCTTATCAGAAAGTACATCTGTCATGTCCGTTCTGATAAAGCCAGGAGCAACGGCATTTACGGTAATTCCTCTTGATGCAAGTTCCTTTGCTGCAGTCTTTGTGAGACCGATCACACCTGCTTTTGAGGCTGCATAATTAGCCTGTCCGGGGTTTCCGCCGATGCCAACAATGGATGCCATATTTACAATGCATCCGCTTTTCTGCTTCAACATCTGTCTGGCCACATGACGAATGCAGTTAAAAGTTCCTTTAAGATTTGTATCTATAACTCTGCAGAAATCATCCTCACTCATTGCCATCAGAAGCCCGTCTTTTGTAATTCCTGCGTTATTCACCAAGATATCTATCTGTCCATATTTTTTTACTGTTTCTTTAATAAAAGCACCACAGGCATCAAAGTCAGATACGTTGCACTGACTGGTTTCAGCCGCACCTCCGGCAGCAATAATCTCAGCTTTCACTGCCTCCGCTTTTTCTTTTGAACCATTATAATTTATAACTACAAATGCTCCCTTAGCAGCAAGCTCAAGAGCAATCGCTCTTCCGATTCCACGGGAAGCACCTGTTACAACTGCAATCTTTTTTTCTGCATTCATTCCTTGTTTTACTCCTGTAAAGTCAGGTGAATATCATATTTTTCCAGCACGACAAACATTAACTTTTCCTTTGTTAACCACTTCTGAATTTCTCCGTATCGGCTGCTTCTGATAATACCTGTATTGTTTTAATTAACTGTTTTTGATCTTATTTTCTACTGTGTATAAGATCTGAAATCTGCTCAAGATCTTCCACATTCTGAATATTATAGGTCTTCATTTCCGGCGCTATTTTCTTCATAAAACCAGCCAGAGTCTTTCCAGGGCCAATCTCTACGAAGGTATCCACACCCTCCTGAATCATCTTTTCCACACTCTGCTGCCAGAGAACAGAGGAAGAAATCTGCCTTGCAAGAAGATCTTTTGTCTCTCTGATGTCTGTCACATACTGGGCAGTCACATTGGTCACATAAGGAATCTTCAGACCGGAAAATTCCACTTTTGACAGTTCTTTTTCCAGTTCTTTTCCTGCATTTTGAAGCAAAGAGGAATGAAAAGGGCCACTTACTGCAAGGGAAAGTACACGTCTTGCACCGGCTTCTTTCAGCTTCACAGAAGCTTCTTCTACAGCAGGTTTTGGTCCTGTGATAACAATCTGTCCAGGGCAGTTGTAATTGGCAATTTCAGCCTTTGTTCCTGCAATTGCGTTCTGGATCTTATCTGCATCAAGACCTATAACAGCTGCCATAGAACCTTCTCCTGCCGGCACTGCGTGTTCCATAAGGATTCCTCTTTTTCGCACAGTTACTATGGCATCTTTCACACTCATTCCACCTGAAACAGCAATGGCACAGTACTCTCCAAGGCTTAATCCGGCAGTTATATCCGGATGAAGTCCACACTCCTCCACCACTTTTTCCATTGCAAGACAGGTGGTTACCAGTGCTGCCTGCGTATATTCTGTAAGGTTTAATCTGTCATTTTTTTCAAAGCAAAGAGCTTTCATATCCAGAGAAAGCCATTGACTTGCCTGGTCAAAAACCTGTCTGGCAGAGGGATACTTTTCATAAAAATCCTGTCCCATTCCAGCCTTCTGTGCTCCCTGTCCAGGGAAAAGAAATGCGATCTTACTCATAAATTCCAGTTCCTTTCAACAACGCATCCGTCTCTTTTACCAGCTTTCTGATCAGTTCCTGACAGCTCATCTGCTCCTTCACAAGTCCTGCACTCTGACCAGCCATAACGCTTCCCATTTTCACATCTCCGTCTACAACAGCACGGCGCAGGCTGCCAAGCGTCATCTGCTCCAGTTCCTCAAACGGAACTCCTTCTGCCTCTTTTTTCAAGTATTCTTTTGTCATCTGATTGCGGAGAGCACGTACCGGATGACCGGTGGAACGACCGGTTACCTTTGTATCAATGTCCTTTGCTTTCAGTATCATATCTTTGTAATTCTGATGTGCCCAGCACTCTGTGGTTGCCACAAAATGAGTTCCCATCTGAACGGCTTTTGCACCAAGCATGAAAGCTGCTGCAATCCCTCTTCCGTCTGCGATTCCACCAGCTGCAATAACCGGAATGTTCACTGCATCTACGACCTGAGGCACCAGAACCATTGTGGTTGTCTCACCGATATGGCCGCCGGATTCACATCCTTCTGCCACTACAGCATCCGCTCCGCATCGCTCCATTCTCTTTGCGTGAGCCACAGAAGCAATAACCGGAATGATCTTTACTCCTGCTTCTTTCCACATTTTCATGTATTTCTCAGGGTTTCCTGCACCAGTTGTAACCACTGGAACTTTTTCTTCCACAATTACCTGTGCAATCTCATCTGCATATGGACTCATCAGCATAATATTCACACCAAAAGGTTTATCGGTCAGTTTTTTTACCTCCCGTACCTGCTGACGAACCCAGTCTGCAGGAGCGCTTGCGGCTCCAATCAGCCCCAGCCCGCCAGCTGCTGAAACAGCTGCTGCCAGATGATATTCTGCCACCCAGGCCATGCCTCCCTGGATGATCGGGTATTCAATTCCAAGTAATTCTGTAACTTCTGTTTTCATGAAATTCTCCATTCTGTAATTCCGTTATACCATGCCCACCTATGGCAAATACATGCCGGAATCATCCTTTAAATAACTTATATTTCCTGACATTCCGGCTGATTATTTCTGTATACTGCCAAAGTCTGAATACAAAATTTTCAAATTACTGGCGACTCTGAAGATAGCTTTCCACATCACCGATGGTCTTAATATTCTCAAGATCTTCAGTAGGAATCTCTACCTCAAACTCTTCCTCCAGTGCCATTACCATCTCAAAAAGATCAAGGGAATCTGCTCCGAGATCTTCTTTGAAAGATGTTTCTGCTGTCATTGTACTTACGTCTGCTCCTAATGAATCTGCTGCGATTTCTTTGATTTTTTCTAACATTTTTTTGTTCTCCTTATTTTGTTTTTTAGATTTTCAAATCCATTTTCAACTTTTTATGATTCAAAGCTTTACTTGGTTGCTGTTCACTTTATATGACCCGAGTGTGTTTGAAAAAGGCATTCTGCAAAATATACTGCAAAATAGGCGCGCAAATTGCGGAAATGATTTTCAAAGCGCTCTCTAACAACCTGTATTTATCAGCCTGAATTACCTGATTTCCATGGCAAAGCAGCCTTTTTTATCTGCTATAGTTTTATTTTTCAAAGCCCTGATACACATTTTTACCACTGAAGCAGGCTGGCTCCATAGGTAAGTCCACCGCCAAATCCTGAAAGGATAATCCAGTCTCCTGAATTTAATCTGCTTTTTTTATTCCACTCATCCAGGAGAAGCGGAATGCTTGCGGAGGATGTATTTCCCAGATTTTCTATATTCATCGGGTACTTTTCCAAAGGTTCGTTCATGTGTTTTGCCACTGAAGCAACAATCCTTTTATTTGCCTGATGAAGCATGTAAAAGCGGATTTCTTCTTTTGTTTTTCCTGCCTTTTCCAGAACCTCCATAATCACTTCCGGAACTTTGGAAACTGCAAATTTGAATACTTCTTTTCCATCCATCAGCATGTAAGTTGAAGAAATATCTGCGTCTTTTTCTATAAATTGCTGCTGATTGCGGCTGACACAGGTAAGGGCTTCGCCTCTGCTTCCAATAGAATGAACAGCCTGGGTATAGACTGCATTTTCTTCCGCTTCCAGCACCACCGCACCGGCACCATCGCCAAACAATACGCAGGTACTTCTGTCCTTCCAGTTTGTAAGATGGGAAAGAGTTTCGGAACCGATTACCAATGCCCTGCGATAAATCTGCTGTCCCAGATAGGCCTGGGCTGTATTCAACGCCAACAGAAATCCTGTACATGCACCGTTCAAATCAAAACAAGCTGCGTTCACTGCACCGATCAGTTTCTGCACTTCACAGGCAGCACATGGCATAATCCTTTCAGATGACATGGTAGACACCAGGAGCAAATCAATCTCTTCCGGTCGCATTCTTGCATCTGAAAGAGCTTCCTCAGCCGCACGAGCTGCCATATAAGCAACGGTCTCTCCACCGCTTGCAATATGTCTTTGACCGATTCCGGTTCGCCCACGAATCCACTCATCACTTGTATCCATCATGTGGGACAGTTTGTCATTGTCCCACACCTGAACCGGCCTGTAGGAACCGGTTCCCTTTATTTTTCCAACCATAATACCCTCCAGGTATGTTGTGTAGTTTCTTGTTTTTAATTTAAAATAGTTTGATTATCAAAGTATATCATATTTTTGGGCTTTGTCAATAAAAAAATACTGTCAAAACCAAAACTTTATTTTGTTTCGGTTCTGACAGTATTTTGGGGTTATTTCTTTACTTTGACTTTACAGGTAATTTTTTTGTTTCCTGACTTCACTGTAATTGTAGCTGTTCCTTTCTTTTTCGCAACTATTTTTCCTTTTGAATTTACTGCTGCAACTTTGGAATTGGAACTTTTATAAGTTACTTTTTGCTGGCTAGTGACTGGTGTGAGAGTAACTTTCAGCTGAAAGCTTTTTCCTTTTCTGGCAAGGATTATATTCCGTTTATTCACGGAAACAGACGTTGTTTTTACAATGCCTTTCTGCACTTTTACCTGGAAAATCCTGCGGCTTCCGTTGGTATAAGTGATGGTTACCGTTGCTTTTCCGGCTTTTTTCCCAGTGATTTTGCCCTTCTTATCCACTTTGACAATCTTCTTATTGGTGGTGCGGACTGACTTTATTTTACCACCGGACTTGTAGTTTTGTTTTACCCGTAAGGTAAGTGTGGTGGTAGTTGGTGTAGGTGTCGCAGTCGGCACTGGGGTTGCAGTCGGGATTGGAGTGACGCTTACAGTGGGTATCGGTGCTACACTCGCGGTGGGGGTCGGTTCCGCACTTACGATCGGGATCGGTTTCACGCTTACGGTCGGGGTCGGTTCCGCACTTGCAGTCGGGGTCGGAGCCACGCTTGCAGTCGGGGTCGGTTCCGCACTTACGGTGGGCACCGGTTTCATGCTTACGGTCGGGGTCGGAGCCACACTTACGGTTGGCGCCGGTTTCACGCTTACGGTCGGGGTCGGTTCCGCACTTACAGTCGGCGCCGGTTTCACGCTTACGGTCGGGGTCGGTTCCGCACTTACAGTGGGCGCCGGTTTCACGCTTACGGTCGGGGTCGGTTCCGCACTTACAGTCGGGGTCGGTTCCGCACTTACCGCCGCAGTTGGTGTCACTGTAGGCACAACTGTAACTGCGGGCTCATTTTTCTCCTTATTATCTGCATAACTCTCTTCTGCCAGAACCGGCAAAATAAACACAGGACCAGCCGTTTCTGCTGAAGTAGTAGAAAAACTGGTATACTCCACACGCTCCTCACCAATGGTAATATATTGTCCCTTTGTAGAGCGTCCCACCAGCAAATACCGTGAAGATGGAGGGGTTCCCACATCATCCCATGTGGCATCCACCAGATACCAGTTTCCATCATCCATCTGTACATAATTCCACATGTGCGCTCCAGGAGTTCCTGAAGAAGTTCCCCTGGCTGTTCCGCTGACACAGGCACAATTTATTCCCATATAATAGCAGAAAATTTTCATGGATTTCGCATAGCCCTCGCAGACAAATGCAGGATCTGCATCCAGAAACAACGAGGCGGCAGAATGCACCCACAAAGTATTATCGTTCCTGTAAGTAACTCTCTGACAGATATAATCATGAATCCGCTTTATTTTCTGCTCCATATCCATGCCCAAAGTCTGCTCATTCAGCTCTGCAACAGCACTCTGAACACCATCCATAAAATCCCCCATTCGAGTATGGGCATTCTCACTGATTTCCCTGTTCGCCGGTTTAAAGGTGAAATTCTTAAATGTTCCCCTATATCCGGTAGAAGAGGACCCATCCCTAACACAGCTGACCCGGTATCCATAGTTGCTGCCCCTGAACCAGAAAGCCTGTGGATAATCATAGGAAAAAGCATCTGAAGCTGCCTGAATTGCTGTTTTCACATCATCGGTAGCCTGTACATAGCTTTCTCCTTTTCTCTGAAAACTGCCATCCTCAACAACTGCTTCAAATGTAATGGTATCAGGAAATTCAAAAGGAAAATCAACGCTTTCCAGATACTGGCTGTAATCCACCACATAATTCTGCACCAGAAGATCGTACAAGGCCTTTGCATTTCCATCCAGCTGGGCACCATAGCTGTCCGTGTAATAGTCCAGAGAAAAAAGGCTGATGCCGCTGTCAACGGAATCTCCTGCAATAGCACCGGAGATGATCTCACCAGATTCTTCTGCCTCAATCCTGTCATTTTCCTCTGTGAAAATTTCAGCCTGAAAGCCATTTAAATCCTCATTCCCCACTTCAGGAGCAGCTGAAAATTCCTCCTCGTTCTCCTCGTCAGCCCATATTTCTTCTACTGCCCCAAAGCCTTCTGCATCCTGCATTTCTGCGGCAACGCACATGGGCTGAGCAGCCATGACAAATGTTGAAAGTATAACCAGTAAGCGCTTCCGTTTCTTCATTTATCCCTCTCTTTTCTTATAAATCATTGCATATTTATTTCCGATTCGTTATAATATTTTAACATGAAATTTTATTTTTGTGTGAATAGCAGAGCATATTTCACAAATATTTTTTACACAGGAGATTCTATATATGAATAAAGAAAAGAAAATACTAGGACATATCCTCTCGCTTTTTATCATTCTTCTCTCTATCAGTGGTGTATGTCTTCTTATGTATAAAGCCCAGTTTCGTTTTAACCTTCATCAGCCCATTGAGTATGTTATGATGACAACTCATAAACCTACAGGTACCATAACATACCATAACCTTGTCCTCGGATTCCCCCATTCTTACAGAGACGTTTACCTGTACAGTTCCTGAGTTAAAGATGTTTACACTTGAGGGCACTGCAAAAAATAAAAATTCCGATGCCCGCCTTTTCATCACTCTGGCAAATGCAGATTCCGGAGAAATTTATTATCAGGCAGAACACACGCTTTCTGTTTTCCGCGCAACAAAAAAGAAAGAACTGACCTGCAATCTGCCCCAGCCAGTAAGTGCCTCTGAAAATGCACATTTACAATTAAAACTGAAATTAATAAATGGGGATAAAACAGTTCTTTCTTTTACATCAAATGAAAAACAGGCTCTGGTTCAGGAGTTTAACAACGATACAAACAGTCATACAAATATTATTTATTCCTTCACTTACGGCGACAATAATTTCATGCTTTATTTTTATATTGCGCTGTGTGTGATCTTGCTTTTATTTATAATAATGACATTTTATCTGATCATTATCCGCCAGATGACTGTGCAGAAATTTTATGTTCCTGTAGCTTTATTTCTGGGACTGATTTTCCAATGCCTGGTTACTGTTCACGGAGTTCCGGATGAACCAACGCATTTTGATGCAGCTTACAGCCTTTCTAACAAAATGCTGTTTGTAAAAAATACGGAAACCCCAGGCAGCACCATATATAAACGGCGTTGTGACGCTCAGTTAAGCGATATGTTAAGCAATGGACTGGAGACGAACTCCTACTACCAGCTTCTGTTTCACAGCTTTGAGTTTGCTTCGGATACGGATCTGATTGAGATTTCCTATGTAAGCACATCAGGTCTGGTTCCTGCAGTCGTTTATGTTCCGGCTGCAATAGGACTTAGTATTGGACGGCTACTGCACCTTTCCCCCATGCTTACCTTCCAGCTGGCAAGGATCTGCAGTCTTGTGGTATTTATCCTTCTGGTCTATTTTGCCATTTGCATTGCACCATTTGGAAAAAATCTTCTGGGAGCACTTGGGCTTTTGCCTATCACACTGCAGCAGGCAGCTTCTGCTTCCTATGATTCTGTGATAAATGGGTTCATCTTTTTGTTTACGGCACTGTGTTTTTACAGTTTACATAACCCTAAGCGAAAAAAAAGTTACCTGATCGCTCTTGGATTTCTGGCACTGTTCATTGCAATTGTGAAAGGCGGGGTTTACCTTCCACTTTTGTTATTGCTGCTCATGTGTTTTTCCCATGTGCCGCATCCTCACATGCATAAAAAGATGCGCTGGATCGTTCCTTTATGTATCTGCGCGGGAGCTGTCCTTTTAATTGCAGTTACTTTAATTAAATTTATGCCTATGTTTTCTGCAATGTTTACCACAGATATTTCTGCGGATCCGGAAAATACTATTTATCCGATTTCATATGTATTCCAGCACCCGCTCCAGACCATTTATATTTTATGGAATACGGTCATCCAGTGCAGTGACACCATTCTACGAGGCTTATTAGGTGGAAAATTATCCTGGCTGGATATTAATATCAACTGGTCCCTTTTAATAGTATTCCTGATCATTCTTTTACTGCTTGTAAACGTAAAAGGAGACACCCCGGTTTTCACCAGAAAAAACCGGACATTTATCGCCTTTAGCTGTCTGGGATCTTTGCTGCTGATCATGTTTTCCATGATGGTCGGTTATACCACAATGGATTGTGATCATATACAGGGCATTCAGGGACGTTATTTTCTTCCTCTTGCTCCAGCGCTGTTTTCCCTGTTCTCTACAGCTATGGTGTCTGTGGATCATAACCGTAGCTGTAAAATATGGGAAACTATGATGGTGATTGAAAGTCTTGTTGTTGTACAGGCTATAACAATGATCATATAACAAAAAGTGGAAGCCTTTTTTGTGCTTCCACTTTTTATTATTTCTCCAGGCAGACATATCTTCTCTAGAGCGTGTTTGAAAAGGGCTTTCTGCAAGATGTGCGTCACAATTTGTGGGAGATTTTGTCCGGATGAGGGC
>OLQC01001232.1_pt1 | contig 21484 bp, 17 predicted proteins | sample 1672471 | NCBI WGS metagenome assembly OLQC01 (sample SAMEA3136689, study PRJEB25190) | human gut metagenome | biome: human gut; feature: human-associated habitat; material: faeces | place: Austria | collected 2013
TCACCATTGTCCGAATGCGTCCGCCTTGAACAACTTTCAACACACTAAATAGCAATTTATTCTGAATATCTTTCCCTAAGAAGTGCAATTTCTCTTGTCCAACCCTCATCATCATTAGGCGTTTCCAGAATAAAAGGCTTTCCCTCCAATGCCGGGTGCCGGATGACACGGACAAGGGCATCAAGACCAATCTGGCCTTCCCCGATTCTGGCGTGGCGGTCTTTGTGACTGCCAAGAGGGTTGAGGCTGTCGTTTAGGTGGATGGCTTTTAAGTGGTCGAGACCGATGATGCGGTCAAATTCAGTTAAGACACCGTCCAGGTCGTTTACAATATCGTAGCCGCCATCCCACACATGGCAGGTATCCAGGCAGATTCCAAGTTTATCGCGTTTTTCTACAAGGTCCATGATGGCACGAAGCTCCTGGAAATGGCTTCCCACCTCAGAGCCTTTTCCAGCCATGGTTTCAAGAAGAACTGTAGTGGTCTGTTCTTCAGTAAGAACTGCATTCAGCACTTCTGCAATCTTCTGAATTCCAACCTCTATTCCCTGTCCCACATGGCTGCCTGGATGGAAATTATAATAATTTCCTGGTGTGGCTTCCATGCGTTTCAGATCATCCGAAAAAGTATTTCTGGCAAAATCCCGCAGATTTTCTTTGGCCGCGCAGGCATTTAAGGTATAAGGCGCATGCGCCACGATTTTGCCGAATTCATGCTCCCTGGCAATCTCCTGAAACTTCGCCACATCTGCAGGGTCAATAGCTTTGGCATTCCCTCCTCTTGGATTTCTGGTAAAAAATGCAAACGTGTTGCCGCCATTTTTTACAATCTGGCGTCCCATGGCTGCGTAGCCTTTGGATGATGAAGTATGATTTCCTATATATAACATGTCGTTTTCCCTTCTTATTTACTATTTTATTATGAAAATCCCGTACGGTAGCCAAAAATGAGCCATGCTTGCACGAGCGAACTCTTGGATATCAAACGGGCTAGACCGTATGAGTAAGTAGGGCGATGGCCCGGATTACGAATGCGGTCGGCAGCTGCGGGAGCGCCATAGGCGCGAAACAGCTGACTCTCAGGCACTCCTTAAGTACATCCTATATATTTTAGCATTTCCCCCTTCTTTTTCAAGATATTTATTGACGAAAACCCATTTTATTCTTATACTGTTAAAAGGTGTGCTCTTCTGTAAAAAAGACTTTTGTCCCATACTTTTTCACAGAATTCATACATAGAAAAAAGGAAGGAAATCAACATGAAAGAACGTGAAAAGTTTTCATCCCGGCTTGGATTTATTCTCATTTCAGCCGGCTGCGCCATTGGAATCGGCAATGTATGGCGCTTCCCTTATATAACAGGACAGTACGGCGGCGCAGCATTTGTACTGATCTATCTTCTGTTCCTTGTAATTCTTGGACTGCCTATTATGGTTATGGAATTTGCTGTCGGACGCGCAAGCCGCAAGTCCGCTGCCAGAAGCTTCCATCTCCTTGAGCCAAAGGGCACCAAATGGCACCTTTACAGCTATGGAGCCATGCTTGGCAACTATATGCTGATGATGTTTTACACCACTGTAGGCGGCTGGATGCTGGCTTACTTCTTTAAAATGGCAAGCGGCACCTTCACAGGTCTTGATACAGAAGCGGTAGGAAACGTATTTAACACCATGCTCTCCAATCCTGGAGAAATGACCTTCTGGATGGTAATCGTAACTGCATTCGGTTTTGGTACCTGCTGCATGGGACTGCAAAAAGGTGTTGAGCGTATCACAAAGGTTATGATGGTATGTCTTCTTACTATTATGGTAGTTCTTTGCGTTAAGAGCTGTACGCTTCCAGGCGCCATCGAGGGTATTAAGTTCTATCTTCTCCCGGATTTTGGCCGTCTGAAAGAGAACGGACTGCTTTCCGGTATTTATGCCGCTATGGGACAGGCATTCTTCACCTTGAGCCTTGGGATCGGCGCAATGGCAATCTTTGGAAGTTATATCGACAAAGACCGCAGCCTTATGGGCGAATCCATCCAGATTGGTATTCTGGATACTTTCGTGGCACTAATGGCCGGACTTATTATTTTCCCGGCATGCTTTGCTTACAATGTAAGCCCTACACAGGGTGTTGGACTTGTATTCGTAACACTGCCGAACATGTTTAACCAGATGATGGGCGGCCGTTTCTGGGGTGCACTGTTCTTCATCTTTATGACATTCGCAGCCCTCTCCACCATCATAGCAGTATTTGAGAATATCTTAAGCTTTGCCATGGATCTGTGGGGCTGGAGCCGTAAGAAGGCAGTTCTGGTAAACGGAATTGCAATCTTTGTTTTATCCATGCCATGCGTACTTGGTTTCAACGTATGGAGCGGATTTCAGCCACTGGGCGCAGGAAGCACCATCCAGGATCTGGAGGACTTCATCATCTCCAATAACCTGCTTCCGCTTGGAAGCCTTGTTTACCTGCTGTTCTGCGTAACCCGCTACGGATGGGGATGGGACAATTTCATCAAAGAAGCGGATACAGGAAACGGCATTAAATTCCCGAAGTGGGCACGTCCGTATCTTACCTATGTACTGCCGCTTATTGTACTGTTGATTTTCGTAATGGGTTATTACGATAAGTTCTTCAGATAAATATTATTGTAATGTAAATCAAAGGCAAAAGTTCACAGGGCTATTCACTCAAAACATGACCTATGGATTTTTGCCTCAATGTTTATACGGAACAAACACGTCGCCTGTCGGCGACATCATATACAAAAAGCCATATGAGGATAGACGTATGCAAAAGAAAAAAAATTTATACAAAAAATCCAAATATTACCGCCAGCGCCAGAAAAAGATCCGGCAGATCTGCATGTCCGCGGGTGGTGTCCTGCTGCTGGTAGTACTGATCCTAATCGTCCGGGGATGTGCAGGAAAGACAAAGAGTGTAAACTCTTCGAATGTAAACAACGCAACCGACGAAAAGACAACAGGTTCTGCTCTTTCTTCTGACAGTGAAAAGAACGATTCTTCATTTGCCGATGGAGCTAAGCAGACTGCAGAATCTTCCAGTGACAGCTCAGATTCATCTTCTGATTCCGAAAGCAGCGATACTGTTTCAACAAAATCGAAGCACGACACCCCAGTCACCCTTACTATAAGCGTTGTGGGAGACTGTACCCTTGGTACAGATGAAGCCTTCGATTACAGTACCAGCCTGAATGCATATTTTGAAAATTATGGAAAAGAGTACTTTTTACAGAATGTAAAGAGCATTTTTGAAGCAGATGACCTGACTATCGCCAACAATGAAGGAACCTTCACAGACAGCAGCAGCCGCGAGGATAAAACCTTCGCATTCAAAGCACCCGCATCTTTTGCAGGAATTTACTCCAGCAGTTCTGTGGAAGCAGTGAACACAGCTAACAACCACAGCCATGATTACGGCGAGCAGAGCTTTCAGGATACCATGGATGCCCTGGATGCCCAGGGAATTGTTCATTTCGGCTATGATGAGACGGCTGTAATGGATATAAAAGGGGTAAAAGTAGGTCTTGTGGGAATCTATGAGTTATACGATCATCTAGAGCGTGAACAGCAGCTGAAAGACAACATTGCCAAGGTAAAAGAAGATGGCGCAGAGCTGATCATCGTTATCTTCCACTGGGGAAATGAAAAAGAAACCGTTCCAGACTCCAATCAGACCACACTTGGACATCTTGCCATTGACCTTGGTGCTGATCTTGTGTGTGGACATCATCCTCATGTACTTCAGGGAATTGAAGAATATAAAGGAAAGAATATTGTATACAGCCTTGGAAACTTCTGCTTCGGCGGAAACAGCGCCCCAAGTGACATGGACAGTATGATTTTCCAGCAGACCTTTACCATCTCAAACGACGGCGTAAAAACAGATAATGTAACAAATATCATCCCATGTTCCATCTCCTCCGCTTACGGCTATAACAATTACCAGCCAACACCTGCTGAAGGGGATGAAAAGACCAGAATTATGGAAAAAATCCAGGAAAGAAGTTCCTGGATCGGATAGAAAAAATATGTTATTCAGCACCCCCAGAGCGAAAGCTCCGGGGGTATTTTTTGATTATAATATCAGCATCGCATCCCCAAATGAAAAGAACCGATACTTCTCCTGCACTGCAACCTCATAGGCATGCAGAATATTCTCTTTTCCAGCCAGTGCAGACACCAGCATAACCAGTGTGGATTCCGGCAGATGGAAGTTGGTGATCAGACCGTCGATCATCTTAAATTTATAGCCTGGATAGATGAAAATTTCAGTCCAGCCACTTCCAGATTTCAGAACTCCATCCTCACCTGTTGCAGACTCCAGCGTACGGCAGCTGGTAGTTCCAACTGCGATCACACGGCCGCCATTTTTTTTGGTGTCGTTGATCAGCTTCGCCTGGTCTTCTTCCACAATGTAAAATTCAGAATGCATGTGATGCTGTTCTACATCATCTACTTTAACCGGGCGGAAAGTTCCAAGACCTACGTGAAGAGTTACATGGGCAATATTTACGCCCTTGGCTTTCACCTGTTCCAGAAGTTCTTTGGTGAAATGCAGACCTGCTGTAGGAGCTGCTGCGGAACCCTCATTCTTTGCATAAACAGTCTGGTAGCGATTCTTATCCTTTAATTTATGAGCGATATATGGCGGCAGCGGCATCTCTCCCAGCTGGTCCAAAATCTCCTCAAAAATGCCTTCATAATGGAACTGGATCAGACGGTTGCCTTCGTCCACCACGTCGATGATCTCGCCCTCTAGAATGCCATCACCAAATGTGATTTTGGCACCTGGACGAGCCTTTTTGCCAGGCTTTACCAGGCATTCCCAGATATCGTTCTCTCTTCTTTTCAGAAGAAGGATTTCGATCACTGCGCCAGTCTCTTCCTTGTGACCGTAAAGCCTTGCCGGAATAACCTTGGTATCATTGATAACCAAAGTATCACCTTCATTCAGATAGTCCAGTATATCCCTGAAATGGCGATGCTCAATACTGCCATCTGCCATAGAAAGATGCATAAGTCTGGAAGAACTTCTGTCCTCCAGCGGATCCTGGGCAATCAGCTCCTGAGGGAGCTCATAGTAAAAATCAGATGTTCTCATCTTTGGATTCCTCCTCTTTCCACTGCTTTTTCAGCTGCCGCACAAAATTCCATTCTTTGTTGGTGAGATCTGCCTTTTTCAGCAGATCCGGGCGCCTTCTGGCTGTACGAATGATAGACTGCTCTCTGCGCCACTTCTCTATATTTGCATGATGACCGGACATAAGAACCTCCGGAACCTTTTTACCATGCCACTCTTCCGGGCGGCTGTACTGGGGATATTCCAGAAGATTTCCTGCAAAGGACTCGGTCTCGCCAGACTCCTGATTGCTGAGCACGCCTGGAACCATGCGGGAAATAGAATCCATCATAACCATGGCCGGAAGCTCGCCGCCTGTAAGCACATAATCTCCGATAGACACATAATCCGTCACAATTTCCTCCAGAACCCGCTCATCAATCCCCTCATAGTGACCGCAAAGGAAAACCAGGTCTTCCTCTTTCGCCATGTCTCTTGCCATCTGCTGATTAAACACCTGTCCCTGCGGAGTGAGATAAACCACACGGGGGCGCTTCCCGGCTTTCTCGGCAATCGCTTCATAAGCCAGGTAAACCGGTTCTGCCTGCATCAGCATTCCAGCACCGCCGCCGTAAGTATAATCATCTACTTTCTGGTGCTTGTTAAAAGCATAGTCACGGATATTTATGGCCTCCACAGAAAGGATTCCTGCATTAATGGCACGCCCTGTAATGCTGGTGTTCATTCCATTCCGGATCATTTCCGGAAAAAGGGTCAAAACATGGAAATTCATTTATAAAAGTCCTTTCATCAAATGTACCGTCATCACATTCTCTTCCAGATCAACGTCAAGGATGCATTCCTTGATTGCCGGGAGAAGTACTTCCTGATGATCTGGAAGCTCTACTACGTAAACATCATTGGCTCCTGTCTCCATAACATCTTTCAGGGTTCCGAAATGGGTGTTGTCCTCCAGAACCACTTCCATGCCAATCAGGTCGCCGATGTAATATTCATCTTCATCCAGTTCCTGGGCTTCTTCTCTGGGAACCCACAGGTCTCTGCCTTTGTACATTTCAATATCATTTATATTATCAATCCCGTTAAATTTCAGGATCACAAGATTCTTAAAAAATTTCACGTTACGGATTTCCAGCTTTTTCATCTTTCTGCCGGCATCCAGAATCACGTATTCAAGATCCAGGAAACGCTCCGGATCTGTGGTAGGGAATACTTTTACTTCTCCCCGCACGCCGTGAGTGGTGGTAATTACTCCAACCTTTAATAAATCTTCCATTCAAAACTCCTCTACAAAAAACGAATATGTCTGCCGTCCAGGACTTTCATAAGTAAAAACAGGAGCCATGTCTCCACAGCTCCTGCATCCATATATCTTGCTTATCATTGCAGAATATCTACAATCACTTTTTTGCTGCTTTTGGAAGAAGCCGCTTTTACTACGGTACGGATGGCCTTGGCGATTCTGCCCTGACGTCCGATCACCTTACCCATATCAGATGGTCCTACCTTCAGTTCGATAACAACAGCGTCATCCTTTTCTGTTTCGGTAACGACTACTTCGTCCGGATTTTCAACAAGAGATTTTGCAATTACTTCTACTAATTCTTTCATTACACACCTCCCTGATCCCGCCCCGGAGCATATTCAAAAATGCCCTCATCTGGACGTCACAGAAATACCCCCTGAAAATTGCCGGTTACAGTTCACGACTTTCACAGAAAATACTGTGCAGTCTGAACCATTCTGGCAACCTCTAAGATACTCCTTAAATTATTTCTCGATTCCGGCCTGTTTGAGGATCTTAGCAACAACCTCTGTAGGCTGAGCACCGTTTGCAAGCCATTTCTTAGCTGCCTCTTCGTCAACCTTGCATACGCTTGGCTCCTGGTTCGGATCATATGTTCCGATCTCTTCGATACATCTTCCGTCACGTTTGCTGCGGGAATCTGCAACAACGATTCTATAGTAAGGTGCTTTCTTCTGTCCCATTCTTCTTAATCTGATCTTAACTGCCATTTTAATTTTCCTCCAATTTACTTTCTCTTTATTAGTTAATTTAATTATTTTATGTTAAAAAGGGAGCTTAAAGCCGCCTCTTTTACCACCCATTTTGCCGCCGCCCATGAGACCCGGCATCTGCTTCATCATCTTCTTGCTCTGCTCAAACTGCTTCACAAGGCGATTGACTTCTGCAACATCCACACCTGCGCCTCTGGCAATCCTATTCTTGCGGGAAAGGTTCAGGATTCCCGGATTGGAACGCTCCTGTGGGGTCATGGAAAGAATAATGGACTTGGTTCTGTCCATTGCTTTCTCATCGATCATGCTCTCCACATCTTTCATCTTGCTTCCCACACCTGGGAGCATGTTCAGGATGCTGGAGATTCCGCCCATCTTATTCATCTGTTCAAGGCTGGTAAGATAGTCATTGAAATCAAAATCCATCTTCTTCAGCTTCTTGGACATCTCCTGGGCTGCTTCCTGATCCACGGCTGCTTCTGCCTTCTCGATCAGGCTCATTACATCTCCCATACCAAGGATACGGGATGCCATTCTCTCCGGATAAAACTGTTCCAGATCGGATAACTTCTCTCCCATACCTACATACAGGATTGGCTTGCCAGTTACGGACTTGATGGAAAGAGCTGCACCACCACGGGTATCACCATCCATCTTGGTCAGGATCACTCCATCGATTCCAACCTTCTCTGCAAAAGTCTGGGCTACATTGACTGCATCCTGTCCGGTCATGGCATCTACTACAAGGACTGTAGCATCTACCTCAATATTAGACTTAATATCAGCAAGCTCCTGCATCATATCCTCATCGACATGAAGACGACCTGCTGTATCAATGATCACTACATTCTGCTGATTCGCCTTGGCATGTGCAACAGCCGCCTTGGCTATGTCTACCGGGCTCTGCTTATCACCCATGGTAAAGACTTCCACGCCTTGTTTCTCACCGTTTACCTGCAGCTGAGTGATCGCTGCGGGTCTGTAAACGTCACAGGCTACCAGAAGAGGGCTCTTACCTTTCGACTTGATCTTACCTGCAAGCTTGGCTGCGGTAGTAGTCTTACCGGCTCCCTGAAGACCTGCCATCATAATGACAGTCAGATCATTGCCAGGCTTGATCGGAAGCTCTGTAGTCTCGCTTCCCATAAGATTAACCAGCTCTTCGTTTACAATCTTGATGACCATCTGGCCTGGGTTCAGTCCGTTCATAACGTCCTGTCCAACTGCACGTTCCTGTACAGATTTCGTGAACTTTTTCACGACTCTGAAGTTAACGTCTGCTTCAAGGAGTGCCATCTTAACTTCTTTAAGAGCAATCTTAACATCCTCTTCGGTCAGACGGCCTTTGCTTCTCAGCTTCTTAAATACATTCTGAAGTTTATCTGTTAAGCTTTCAAATGCCATGAATTATAACTCCTCTAAAATCACATTGGATATTGCCTCAATATCATCAGCGTGATATCCGGATGCAAGCTCATGTATCTTCTGTACCTGTCCCCGGATATTCACAAACTTCTCCACCAGATGCAGCTTCTCTTCATATCCTTCCAGTGCCTTGTCACAGCGTCTGATCATATCATGTACGCCCTGACGGCTGATATTCAGTTCCTCTGCAACCTCACTTAAAGAATAATCCTCCAGAACTACACTCTCGTAGATCTGCTGCTGTCTCTTCGTAAGAAGCTCTCCGTAAAAATCATAGAGCAAAGTACGTTCCACAAACTTTTCCATTCGTTATCACCTTGGGTATCATACCGTATTTTGTGGTGTGTGTCAAGTGTTTTTTCTTTACACGCAATATTTTTTATATGTCCAAATTTATTATACGCTATTTCTAATTGTCTGCCCTTATGTTATACTATAAAAGCTGCCGAGCCTCCAGCAGAAAGGAGGTGAATTCGATGGATAATATTATTGCTCTAATCCTTGTCCCTGTCGCAGTAAATGTAATTAGCTACTGCATTTACAAATGGCTGGACAGAAAAGACAAATAGGCAGCATAACAGCCTAAGGCATAAGCCACCTACATAAACGGAATAGAAAACCCCGGAAGTCTCGCACACCTCCGGGGTTTTCGTTTGCTTTCGATGGACTATTGCTCTAATCCTTAGCTACTATTAGGATATGCCATAACCAACGAAATGTCAACTTAAAATTCACATATTTTACTGACACTTAAAATCCACATATTTTACTGAATCAAACTATCATCATCAAAATAATTAATTCTCATAGAAGCCTTTACATCCTTCAGAGTCTCAGCTGCCTTTGCCTCAGCCACCTTACTGCCCTCTCTTAAAATGTCATAAACATCCGGAATACGCTGTTCCCACATTTTACGGCGCTCGCGGATCGGGCCAAGCTCAGCCTGAAGAACGTTGTTCAGGAACTTCTTAACCTTAACATCTCCAAGTCCGCCTCTCTTATAATGATCTTTCAGCTCGTCCAGATTCTGATAATCCGGAAGAAATTCCGGGAAGTATTCTGGTTTGCAGAAAGCATCCAGATAAATAAATACCGGGTTGCCATCAACATTTCCCGGGTCCTGAACACGAAGATGATTCGGATCCGTGAACATGGACATAACCTTCTTCTTAACCTCATCTGCCTCATCGGAAAGATAAATGCAGTTTCCAAGAGATTTACTCATTTTTGCCTTACCATCAATACCTGGCAGACGCAGACACGCCTTGTTGGAAGGAAGTACGATCTCCGGCTCTGTAAGTGTCTCACCATATACTGTGTTAAACTTGTGTACGATCTCTTTGCACTGCTCCAGCATAGGAAGCTGATCCTCTCCAACCGGAACTGCTGTTGCACGGAAGGCTGTAATATCAGCAGCCTGGCTGATCGGATAGCAGAAGAATCCAACCGGAATACTGGCTTCGAAATTACGCATCTGGATCTCAGATTTCACAGTAGGGTTACGCTGAACACGGGCTACTGTAACCAGATTCATATAATAGAAAGTAAGCTCTGTAAGCTCCGGAACCATAGACTGGATGAAAATTGTGGATTTCTCCGGATCAATCCCACAAGCCAGATAATCAAGTGCTACCTGGATAATATTCTGACGAACCTTCTCCGGGTGCTCTGCGTTATCAGTAAGCGCCTGGGCATCCGCGATCATAATATAAATCTCGTCATAATTTCCGGAATTCTGAAGCTTTACACGCTCAGATAAAGAGCCTACATAATGTCCCACATGAAGACGTCCTGTAGGGCGGTCTCCTGTTAAAATTACTTTTTTCATAGTTAGCTACTCCTTATATTTATCGCCATGCCGGCCCTTTTTTTAACCAACACAGTTGTACTTATTTATAATCATTTCAGCAAACACCTCCCATTTTTTACATGAATATGCAAAACGCCCAAAGCACATAGACTAACTTTAGTTACTGTTCACTGGTAACATTCCGCGAGGTGTTTTTTGTGAACGGAGTGAACAGTAACTAACTTTATTCATACCAAACTTTATTCATACCATTTGTAATGTTGCTTCAGCTATTAACTGCAAGGCGGGGAAATGCTTCTATTTTTCAATTACAGACTTGCGCGAATTACTTTCGGTCTGCATCCGGCAGTCTCCAGCGCTTTCACGATCTGATTCTTATGATCTGTACCAAATGCCTCCAGTGTGATCTTCAGTTCTACAGCGGCATTACGGTTTGTGCTTACAAACTGGTTATGATCCAGCTTGATAACATTTCCCTGATTCTCTGCAATAATAGAAGCCACACGTACCAGTTCACCAGGCTTATCCGGGATAAGAACAGATACGGTAAAGATTCTGTCACGCTGAATCAAACCATGCTGTACTACAGAAGACATGGTAATCACATCCATATTTCCACCACTTAAAATGGACACAACCTTTTTATTCTTGAAATCAAGATGACGAAGCGCAGCCACTGTCAGAAGTCCTGAATTCTCAACGATCATCTTATGATTTTCTACCATATCCAGGAAAGCAACGATCAGCTCATCATCCTCAACCGTGATGATTTCATCCAGATTCTCCTGGATATATGGGAAAATATGAGAGCCCGGAGTCTGAACTGCAGTACCATCTGCAATGGTGTTTACATGGGGCAGTGTAACAACCTCACCTTTCTCAAGAGAAGCCTTCATACAGGCTGCACCTGCTGGCTCTACACCGATTACTTTAATATGAGGATTAAGAAGCTTGGCAAGTGTGGATACACCTGTTGCAAGTCCGCCTCCACCGATTGGCACCAGAATATAATCTACAAGAGGAAGCTCCTGAATGATCTCCATAGCAATGGTTCCCTGGCCGGTAGCAACTGCAGGATCATCAAAAGGATGAATAAAGGTATAGCCCTTTTCTTCAGCAAGCTCCAGAGCATATGCACAGGCCTCATCATAAACATCACCATGAAGAATAACCTCTGCGCCATACCCTTTTGTACGCTCTACTTTAATAAGCGGTGTAGTGGTCGGCATTACGATCACGGCCTTCACACCGTATTTGTGTGCCGCATATGCCACACCCTGTGCATGATTTCCAGCGGAAGCTGTGATCAGACCTTTGCCTCTCTCCTCGTCGGAAAGAGTACTGATCTTATAATAAGCTCCACGCACCTTATATGCACCTGTTCTCTGCATGTTCTCTGGTTTGAAGAAGACCTTGTTTCCAGTGAGTTCAGAGAAATAACTGCTCTTCACCAGCTTGGTCTCCTGGGTTACCTGCTTAACTATTTCTGCCGCTTCTTCAAAACTCTCTAATGTAAGCATTTTTATTTTTCCTCCTGTAGTCTGTGGGGTTAGTTTTCATCCGGACGAATATCAAACAACGCATCCACAAAAGAATTTGCATCGAATTTCTGTAAATCGTCAATGCTCTCACCAACGCCGATATATTTCACCGGAATATCAAGCTCAGACTGGATTGCCACCGCAATACCACCCTTGGCTGTACCATCAAGCTTGGTAAGAATGATACCGGTTACATTTGCCACCTCTGCAAACTGTCTTGCCTGCACAAGTGCGTTCTGTCCTGTCGTTCCATCCAGAACCACCAGAGTTTCCAGATACGCTTCCGGATATTCCTTCTCCAGAATGCGGTAAATCTTGCGAAGCTCTTCCATAAGATTCTTCTTATTATGAAGTCTTCCTGCGGTATCACAGATCAGAACGTCTGCATTGCGGGCCTTGGCTGCTGCCACTGCATCATAGACAACTGATGCCGGGTCTGCTCCATCCTGACCGCCAATGATCTCCACTCCTGCCCGGTTCGCCCACTGGGTCAGCTGTTCCCCTGCTGCTGCACGGAAAGTATCCGCAGCACCAAGAATAACCTTTTTGCCCTGGTCCTTCAGCTTGCCGGCAAGTTTTCCAACGGAAGTTGTTTTTCCAACACCATTGACACCGATCACAAGAATAACGGATTTGCGGTTTTCAAACTCGTACTCTGTGCTGTCTACCGTCATCTGCTCCTTGATGGTATCAATAAGAAGCTGCTTGCACTCCTTGGGATCCCTGATATTTCGGATTTCCACCTGGTCTTTTAATTTGTCCAGAATGGCTGTGGTGGCATTGATTCCAATGTCACCCATGATCAGGATTTCTTCCAGTTCCTCATAAAAATCATCATCTATTGTTGAATAGCCGGTGAAAAGAGAATCGAATCCTGCCACAATGTTGTCTCTTGTTTTTGTCAGGCCACTGACAAGTCTTTTAAAAAAGCCCTTCTTTTCCTCTGCCATTTCCTCTCCTCCTTTTACTGCGTAAGCTGGTTTTCCACAAGATCAACGGAAACCAGCGTGGAGACGCCTTTCTCCTGCATGGTAATACCATAAAGTCTGTCTGCGGCATTCATAGTACCACGCCTGTGTGTTATTATAATAAATTGCGTGTTCTTCGTCAACTTCTGAAGATAGCCTGCGAAACGACCTACATTCGAATCGTCAAGTGCCGCCTCGATCTCATCAAGAAGACAGAATGGCGACGGCTTCAGATTCTGGATTGCAAACAAAAGTGCGATTGCAGTAAGTGCCTTCTCACCACCGGAAAGCTGCATCATATTCTGAAGCTTTTTGCCCGGCGGCTGGGAAATAATGCGAATTCCTGCTTCCAGAATATCCACGTCTTCCTCAAGTTCAAGAGTGCCCTTACCGCCTCCAAACAATTCCTTGAAAGCCTTGTCAAACTCTCTCTGGATATCCTGGAATTTCTCCGTAAACTGTTTACGCATTCCCTCATCCAGTTCCTGGATAATGTTCTCCAGCTGTGCCTCTGCAGTTTTCAGATCCTCATACTGTCCGGAAAGGAAAGCATGACGCTCTGAAATCTCCTTATATTCCTCAATTGCATTTACATTAACGTTACCAAGCTTACGGATTTCATCCTTCACCTGGGCAATTTCTTTCTTCATGGCTTTCAGATCGTTCAGCTCTTCTTTTTTGTACTGAAGGGCATTGTTCGGGGTGATCTCATACTCATTCCACATGTAGGAAATCTGAGATTCCCTGTGCTCTTCCAGCTTCTCGATCTGACTTTTCAGACGGTAACACTCTTTGTCCAGAAGTGAAATCCTGCCGGACAGCTGGTCCCGCTTCTCAAAAAATGCCTTGTGGCTGGCATTTTTTTCATCCTTCACACTCTGCCAGCTCTCCATCTGAGCCTTCGCCTTGGTTTCATCCTCTTCCAAAGTCCGGATCACTGCCTCCAGATTCTCTACAGACTGACGCTTTCTCTCATTCTCTTCGACGCCAAGCTCCAGCGTTTCATGAATATCTGCTTCCTCCTGGCGAAGAGCTTCCATCTCATGAGTCAGACGGCCCAGAGTCTCTGCTGCGAAGCTTTCTTTCTGCTGGGCTGTACTTGCTCCCAGGCGAAGAGCCTCCAGTTTCTTGGAAACCTCCTGCTCCTCAGCCCTCCAGGTCTCTAATTCTTCCTGTTTATTCTGGATAAAAGTCTCCAGTTCTTTCTCATCCTGCTCAGAAGCCTTCAATTCTTCGGCAATCTTGCTGTGATCAGCCTCTGCCTCCTCGATCTGACGGCGGATTTCCATCTGCTCTCTCTGAATCTCTCCATAGCCAGCCTGGATTTCCTTTGTCTTGGCTTCTACCTGGTTAATGTTCATCTTCGCCGTATTCTGGGCAACATACTGCTGACGCAGTTTTTCCTGCAGATCTGCAATGGTGTCACGCATAACATTACGCTTGCTTCGATTATCATTAATAGCCGTCTGCATGTCATCCATGTCTTTTTGAAGAGCCTTCACACTGGATTCCAGTTCTTCGATCTCACGGCGGCGGCCAAGAAGGTTGCTGTTATTCTTAAAAGAACCACCTGACATAGAACCGCCCGGACTGAAGGATTCACCCTCCACAGTTACCATGCGAAGACTGTGCCGGTACTTTCGCGCAATGGCAATGGCATTGTCAATGTGATCCACCACAAGCACACGACCCAGAAGATAAGTAGCAAGTCCGGCATACTCCGGACCTGTAGTTACCAGTTCACTGGCAAGCCCGATCACTCCCGGCTCCTGCAGCGCATCCCTCTGGGTAAAACCACTTCTGGTATTGATACTGTTAAGTGGAAGGAACGTAGCACGGCCGAAACGGTTTTTCTTCAGAAATTCGATCATATGCTTGGCAGTCTGTTCATTGTCTGTGACAATGTTCTGAATACTTCCGCCAAGAGCCGTCTCAATGGCGATCTCATACTCCTTATTTACCTGGATCAGATCTGCTACAACACCCTTAATTCCCGGTACTCGGTCCTTCTGTTCCATTACACGGCGGATACTGTTTCCGTATCCGTCATAGCGCTCTGTAATATTTTTCAAAGATTCCAGCCTGGAAGCCTCACGGTGATATGCGCTCTGGCCGATTTCCATCTGGCCGTTCTGTTTCTTTAATTCATCTGTAATTTTATGTACTTCATTATCCAGGCGCTGACACTCTGCATTCATGTCCTGGATAAGTGTGGTAATTCCCTGAAACTTCTCCTTTGCCTTCTCCAGCTCACTCTGCTGCTGGGCTTCCTCTGTTTTCAAATGAAGCTGTCTCTGACTGATTCCCGCTTTACGGATATCGATCTGCTCCATCATGGTATCGAAACGCTGGGCTTTTCCTTTGGTAGTGGCACGGGTATTGAGAAGCTCGATAATCTCGTTCTTGCCATTCTCCACTGCCTGGGAGCACTCTTCGATCTGTGCCTGAATATTGGAAATCCGGTCCTCTTCTGCCTCCTGGCGCTTCCTTGCTTCCAGAAGAGCTGCATGGAGCTGGGATTTCTCCGCCTCCTGCCTCTCCAGAGATTCCTGACGTTCCTTCAGATCCGCCTCAATGGTCTGCAGACGGCTCTTGTAATGCTCTTCGCTCTGCACTCCGGACAAAATCTGTTCCCGAAGTACCTTGGTCTCACCATCCAGCTGCTGCCTGCGGATTGCCTTATTCTGCGTCTCTTCACGCAGCTGATCCATCTGGGAATTCAACTGTTCCAGTTCCTCTTCCAGACGGTCATATTCCACTTTCGTCTGCTCGTAGGCCTTCTGATTCTCCTCCAGCTCCTCAGCGGCCCTGGTATTCTTGGTATCCAGCTCTTTTAATTCACGGCTGGTCTCCTCGTTTTCCAGAAGAAAACTGTTCACATCCAATTCCCGCAAAGTGTCTCTTTTGGCAAGATAAATTCTGGCTGTCTCGGACTGGCGCTCCAAAGGACTCAATTGTCTGGTAAGCTCACTTAAAATATCGGTAACACGCACCAGGTTCGCCTGCTCGTCCTGCAGCTTCTTAATGGTAGTTGCCTTTCTTCGCTTAAACTTTACGATTCCGGCAGCTTCGTCAAAAAGCTCACGGCGCTCTTCCGGCTTACCGCTTAAGATCTTATCGATCTGTCCCTGCCCGATGATGGAATAGCCCTCTTTCCCAATACCGGTATCGTAAAACATCTCATTAATATCCTTCAGACGACAGGCACTTCCATTAATAAGATATTCACTTTCACCGGAGCGGTAAAGTCTTCGGGTAACCGTAACCTCATTAAAATCAACCGGAAGCTTGTGATCGCTGTTATCCAGAGTAATGGCAACAGAAGCAAAGCTAAGGGGCTTTCTGGTCTCCGTGCCGGAAAAAATAACATCCTGCATGTTTCCGCCTCGAAGCTGCTTGGCGCTCTGTTCTCCAAGGACCCAGCGGACCGCATCACCTACGTTGCTTTTTCCACTGCCGTTGGGGCCAACGATTCCCGTAATTCCATTATGAAATTCGAAATTGATTTTCTGTGCAAAGGACTTAAACCCGTGCACTTCAATATTTTTTAAATACATATATTCGAACCCTTGTTATTATTTTCTCATCTTCCGGATTGCCTGGTAAGCAGCTTCCTGCTCGGCAGCTTTCTTGGTATGTCCTACTCCGGTACCCATCACATGACCGCTGACAAGCACATCCACGGTAAAGCTTTTATTGTGATCCGGGCCTTCTTCTTTTATCAGATGGTACTCCACAAGATGGGTTCCCTTCTCCTGTACGATTTCCTGCAGGATGGTCTTGCTATCATAAAAGAGCTGTTTGTTCTCAAGATCGTTCAGAATGAATTTCAGAACAAACTCCTTTGCGCTAGCAAAACCACCGTCCAGATAGATAGCTCCAAGCAGAGCCTCTGTTGCATCGGAAACAATAGAGTCACGGTTTCTTCCACCAGTCATGTCCTCACCTTTTCCAAGGAGCAGATACTGCGGCAGTCCGAAATCTCTTGCACAATAAGCAAGACTGGGTTCGCAAACTAGGCTGGCTCTCTTCTTGGTCAATTCGCCCTCTGGAATCTGGGTGAATTTCTTATAAAGAAAATCACTGCTGATCAGCTCCAGAACTGCATCTCCAAGAAACTCCAGACGCTCGTTGCAGCCTGCCTTACCAAGCTTCTTCTCGTTGGCATAAGAACTATGTGTCAGTGCAAGGATCAGAAGGTTTCTGTTCCTGAACTCATAACCGATCCGGTTCTCCAATGCTTTTAACTTTTTTTCCATGATAAACTTCCTTCCCTCTGACTAGCTGGCAGACCCCCGGCAGGTCTTTGCCGAAGAGTCTGCTGCAATGCATGGATGATCATGCTTTTTCTGGTGTCTCTTCCACCATATGGGCAGCGATTTTCTCATTGATCTTCTGCTGTCTGAACTGAACACACTGAAAAATAGCGTGGCGGATCTCAACCGCCCTGGCACTGCCGTGTGTCTTCACAACCAGTCCCTTAAGACCCAGAAGAGGAGCTCCGCCGTACTCACTTGCATCAAATGCCTTCATGGTTTCTTTGACGGCCGGTTTCACCAGAAGAGCTCCAACCTTGCTGCGGGTGTCTTTCATAAGGCCGGTTTTAATCATCTTTATAAAGGTACTTCCAAGTCCTTCATAAAGCTTCAGGATCACGTTCCCGACAAAAGCCTCGCAGACAATCACATCTGCATAACCAGCCGGAATATCCCTTGCTTCAATACTTCCGATGAAATTGATCCCCTGGCATTCCTTCAAAAGAGGGAACGTCTCCTTCACAAGGGCATTTCCCTTCTCCTCCTCTGCACCAATGTTTACAATGGCAACACGAGGGTTCTTGATTCCAACCACGTCTTCCATATAGATGGAACCCATCTTCGCAAACTGTACCAGATGCTCTGGTCTGGCATCTACGTTCGCACCGCAGTCAATAAGAAGTGACACACCATTCTGGGTAGGAATCAAGGGTGCCAGCGGCGGACGCTGTACTCCTTTGCTTCTTCCTACGATCACCTGACCACCTACTAAAATAGCGCCTGAGCTTCCAGAGGAAACAAATGCTTCTGCTTCCTGCTTCTTCACAAGATTCAGTCCTACCACAATGGAAGAATCTTTCTTCTTACGGATTGCCAGAACCGGAGGCTCTGCTGTCTCGATCACCTCTGTGGTATTCACGATCTGGATTCTTTCCTTGGGGTAATTCTGAAATTTACTCAGCTCTTTCTCAATTACATCCTGCCTGCCGGTAAGGATCACATCAATGTCTTCCCTCTCGGCAACAGCCTCTACAGCTGCTTTCACTGGTTCTGCCGGAGCGTTGTCTCCGCCCATGGCATCTACTACAACTCTAACTGTCTCTGCCATATTTTTCTCCTCTTCGGATATTCTTCAATACTGTAATCTGGTAATGTGAAAACATCCATTATAAACGGGATACGCAAAACACAGCCCCGTTCAACAGCTCCGCCATACCAGAGCATGTTTGAAAAAGGCTACAAGGTACACTATCCCGAATAATACTATTCTACTTTATCTGCCCCCTCTTAGTCAATAGGGAATCAAAGAAAGGTTTCGGACCCAAAGACTGTGGTTGACGAAGCTTCCAATCTCCGCTATACTCTCACTGGGAGCAGATAGGTGCCGGTGTGCCTCCTGGTCTTCAAAACCAGTGTGGGGCGCTAATCCCGTCCCGGATGGGTTCGATTCCCATATGTTCCCGCCAAAAACGTACCCAGCTTTCCATTCTTACTCTTCTCATTGAGACCGGTCTGCCTGCTGCAAGTTTCGTTTTAACACTCTTCCTCCATTTTCCATAACTGTAATCCGCTCTCTGTCAAACCCCTCCAGCAGTATGATCGCACATTTACGGGATATTCCCAGACGGTCACGAAATTCTCCAGTCTGGATTATACCCTTTTCTTCAAATAACAAATATGCCATATCCAGGGCTTTCTGCCGTATTTCCCGGTGCATATAATGCTTCTCGTCAAACCGTACAAGAACACCGTCCCGCACCATGGCAAAGAACACTTCTGAAAAATCCCGCTCACCGGAAAATACTTTCTTCACTTCATCTGTCAGTGGAGGTATAAAGCCCGATTTCAGATATAATTCCTGCAGCTGCAAAAAGACAGAATTCCCACATATTTCTTCTGTTATTTTTCCTGAAGCGTGTGCTTTTTTTCTTTCCTTTCCGGTACATGCGCAATGAACAACAGCATCTGCATTCTGTCTTTTTTTCCTTTTTACCCCATTGGGATTCAGCACAACTCCACCGCCGATGGTTTCTACCGGCGAATAAAATCTTATAACAAAATGATCCCCTGCTTTCATTGCCGTCACCTGCTCCATCCGAAGCTGGACTACGGCCTCTTCACCGGGCTTCAGCACTTCTCTGTCAAACAGAATTATTTTACACACCAGTTCTGCTGCCCCATGATAAAGATGAACACGGGTACCGCTTTTTAAAGAACGCTGTCCTGATTTCAACAGCTGCAGCCGTACATCTGCGATCATGGTACCTTCCATACTTCCTGCTGTTGCCAGGATTTCTCCCCGGGAGATCTGTTCTTTTCCAATTCCCGGAAGGTTCACTGCCACCCGCTGTCCCGGAACAGCTTCGGATACTTCCTGTCCATGCACCTGAATTCCTCGGATTTTTATCCTTTCAGCTCTGGGATAAAGCATAGTGTCATAATCCAAGCCTAAACTGCCATCAAGCAGCGTCCCTGTCACTACGGTTCCAAAGCCCTTTAAAGAAAATACACGATCTATGGGCAGGCGAAACGCAGATGCTTTTGTACCCATTCTGCCTGTGCAGCTGTCACTTTCATTTCGGGAAAGATTCTGATTTTCCGTGGTTTTTCCGGCTGTGCACAGTTTCCACAACACCCTGCGCAGTTCCTCAATCCCACGCCCATCCACAGCACTGGTCACTACCACATCCGCATTTTCCAGAAACGTTCCCTCTGCAAATTCCCTGATTTCCTGGTCAAGTCCCTTTTTCCATTCCAGGTCACCTTTGGTGAGCACAAGCACACCCTTTCGAATACCAAGCAGGGAAAGTATTGCCAGATGTTCCCTGGTCTGAGGCATAACTCCCTCATCTACTGCGATCACTACCATGGCAATATCAATTCCGCCAGCTCCAGCCAGCATATTCTTTATAAACCTTTCATGGCCTGGCACATCAATAATCCCGGCTTCCCTGTCATCCGGAAATTTCAGAAACGCAAAACCATTTTCAATTGTAATCCCCCGCCTTTTTTCCTCTGCCAGGCGATCCGTATCCGTGCCTGTCAGCGCCTTGACCAGCCAGGTTTTACCATGATCAATATGTCCGGCAGTACCTATGATCCTGTACCTTTTTTCTTCCATATCTTTTTCACGCCCCATTTTGTTCGAACAATCCCACTATTTCGTTTCCAAATAAACAGCGCGAAGAAGCCACTTCTCCGCGCCATGTTTACGTTTATAACAATATTGTCTTTTTTCTGTTGTTTGGAAATATAATTCAGCAATTTAATAACATTATTCTACAGTAACAGATTTCGCCAGGTTTCTCGGCTTGTCCACATCCAGGCCCTTCGCTACGCTGACATAATATCCCATCAGCTGCAGCGGAACAATTGCAAGACTGGTTGTAAAATACTTCTCCGTCTTGGGAACATATACAGAGAAATCAGCGGTATCCTCAATACTGTAATTGCCATAGCTGGTCAGTCCCATCAGATAAGCACCACGGCTCTTTACCTCAACCATATTGCTCAGTGTCTTCTCAAAAAGATCCTTCTGGGTCATCACACCGATCACCAGAGTACCATCCTCTACAAGGCTGATCGTTCCGTGCTTCAGCTCCCCTGCTGCGTAAGCCTCAGAATGAATGTAACTGATTTCCTTCATCTTCAGGCTTCCTTCCATGCTGATGGCATAGTCAATTCCTCGTCCGATGAAGAAAATATCATGGGCATTTGCATACTTGCTTGCAAACCACTGGATACGCTCCTTATCATCCAGAACACGGCTGATCTTGTCCGGCAGGGTCTCCATCTCAGCAAGCAGACGGGTCACTTTTCCCTCCTCAAGCTTTCCCTGGACAAAAGCGCTCTGGATAGCCAGCAGATACATAGCGATCAGCTGGGTGCTGTAAGCCTTGGTGGTGGCAACAGAAATCTCAGGTCCCGCATAAGTATATAACGTATAATCGCTCTCTCTTGCAATACTGGAGCCTACAACATTGACTACGCTAAGTACCGGAACATTTCTATCTCTGGCAAGACGAAGAGCAGCCAGACTGTCTGCGGTCTCTCCAGACTGGGAAATAATAACCACCATGGAATCCTCCACAAGGATCGGATCACGGTAACGGAACTCAGAAGCCACATCCACCTCAACCGGGATCTTCGCCATGGATTCGATCACATATTTGCCAACCATGCCAACATGGTAAGCAGAACCACAGGCAATGATATAGATTCGCTTAAGAGAAGCCAGTTTCTCATCTGTAAGCCCTGTCTCGGAAAAATCAATGTGTCCCTCTTTTACATACGCGCCAATGGTATCCTGAACGGCTTTCGGCTGCTCATGGATCTCTTTCAGCATAAAGTGCTCATAGCCGCCCTTCTCAG
>OLQC01001234.1_pt1 | contig 21439 bp, 12 predicted proteins | sample 1672471 | NCBI WGS metagenome assembly OLQC01 (sample SAMEA3136689, study PRJEB25190) | human gut metagenome | biome: human gut; feature: human-associated habitat; material: faeces | place: Austria | collected 2013
CGGGATTGGTCAAAATAGTTTGACTATTAGCGGCTAAAATCGCCCGGCGCTAACACCGTAGGCGTCCAGCAGCGCCGCCGCGTCCTCCCCGGGCATCGCCTTGAAGGCGCACGCGGGCGTCGCGAAGCCGAGCGCGCCGCGGGGCTCGGAGTTCACGTGCGACATGGCCAGCGCCAGGTCCGCCGGGGCGAGCCGGTCGAACCTGAGTCCGGAGCCCTTGGGCAGCAGCTTCCTTATCTCGACGTGGTTTCGCTCGCAGGCGCCCTTCTGGTCGCTGCGCCTCGGGTCGCAGTAGAACAGCCTCGTCTCGCCCGGCCCCTCGCCGAGCAGCGCCGCGATCGCCGCCTCGTCGGAGAACTCGGCGCCGTTGTCGGTGAGGACGGCGCGAAACACGCGGCGCGTCCCGTCGGCGCCGAGGGCCTCCCTGATACCGCCCAGGGCGGCCGCGACGCGACCGGCGGTCTTCTGTTAGTGTCGAGAAAGTTGGTGTAGCGCCCGATCCGAAGCGAGTCGGCCCGGCGTCCTGGAATCTGGAACACGGTTGATATCCTATGCGGCCTCGACCCTGTCCGCAAGCTCGAGTCCGGACTCGAGCATCCCCCTGGCCTCCACCTCAAGCCGCGCCCAATCGACGGGACCGTCGATTCCCCTAGTGCGACCGTCGTCGTAGAGCTCGTTCATCCTCGCCTCCGAGAAGTACCTGGACTCCTGCCATATCTCGTCCAGCTCGCACATGACCGCGCCCGCGAGCCTCGCCAGCGAGCCCGTGGAGGGGAACACCTGCACGACGCGCGACCTGCGCTTTATCTCCCGGTTGGTCCTCTCCTGCACGTTGTTGGTGCGCAGGCGCTTCCAGTGGGTCGGAGGAAAGTCGAGGTAGGCCAGCGCGTCGGGCTCGGCCTCCTCCAGCACCGCCGCCACCCTCGGGCAGCACCCCGCCAGCATGTCGCACGCCGCGTGGTACATGGCCGTCACGGTGGCGGCTTCGCGCCCGCGGAACACCTGCGACACGATCCTGCCCACGCGGCGCCTGAGCTGCCAGGAGCCGGCCTCGCGCATGCAGTCGCGCATGAGGTGGACGGCGCAGCGCTGCCACGCGGCGCCCTGGAAGACCTCGCCGAGCGCCCGGACGAGCCCCGGGTGGGCGTCCGAGACGACGAGCCGCACGCCCGCTGCCCCGCGCGAGCGGATAGCCCGTGTTAGCGTCAATCTATTTTTCACCAGTTTCGCCAAACAGGCGCGCCGTTCGCGCAAAGGCGGTTTCACCGGTTGCGCTAACGTATTTTCACCGATTCCGGTCACGGCTTGACGGGGCCGTCCCTCGGCAGGTCCTTCAGCCTGTAGGACCTGCCGGTTATCTTGACCAGGTGGCAGTGGTGGCACACCCTGTCCGCGATCGCGCTCGCCGCCACGTCTATCTAAAGCCAAGCGATTGCCATCCGATGACACAAATGTCTATTGTCCCGATTGAGCTATAGAACATCAGCGCCCTCAACAACACAATCTTCGCATAATGAGAAGGCAACCGAGGGACTTAAAAGGGGGAACGATATTAATTAATGCTAAGCAAACCGCACTCATAAAACTGAAATAACGATTTTCCGACATTTCACTCTTTCTGTCGAATTAAAGCGTTGTCGTTCATCTATCAGATTCTTGGGCGGATTGCCTTCATTAAACGGACGCTAGGACCACGTTCTCATAATAAGATTTCCACCTGATCTCGAACGGTTAAGCCAATTAAGCGAAAGTAGTTACATAAACCAAATAATCAATACGTAACGACTTTTGTTCCATAAGGAATATTATCGTAAATCCATTTTGCGTTCTGGATCTCAAGACGTACGCATCCGGCAGAGGATGGGACCCCCATTGTAGGATCCATCACGCGATTGCTATTAACATAGTAGGGTGAGGAATGGAATAGGTAATCACCATAGAACTGCGTGTAGTAATAGCAAGTATATCCATGCCCAAAGGAGTATCCCTTACCGTAGACTTGATACTCCCCTATCACCGTAGGCGTGCTAGCTTTTCCCGTCGAACATACATATCGACGGTTTAAGGACCAGTTATTCCATGATCCAGTGTAAATACTCGTAACGCAACGTGACGTATCGACAAGTATTAGCCAATTTGTATTGCTTGAATAACTTTGAGCCTTAGCATCCATATAGTCTGACACCCACGCGCCGTTGGCCATGAAGTAATTCCAGGATCCGTCCACAACGCGCCAGCCAGTAGCCATGGCGCCACTAGCGTCAAGCCAATACCAGGTACCCCCCAGGTTAAGCCACCCTGTTTGCATATAACCAGACGAATTCAAGTAATACCAAGATCCGTTAACGGCAACCCAGCCGGTTTTTATAACGTAGGTAGATGGGTCCAAATAGAACCAGGAGCCATCCTTGTAAAGCCAGCCAGATCGTGCATAGCCAGCGGTCTCATCAAAGAAGTACCATTTTCCGTTAACGTTCTTCCATCCAGCGCAGGGGGAGCTATCGGTTGGATCAGCATAGAACTTGCACCCTCCAAGCGTCACAAACCCGTGAGCTTCGGCTAATTCGCCATCACCATTTGTTGTAAATAGCTTTCCACTACGCAACGCTCCACACAATGAGCAATCAGAACCAGCAAAAGCCTTAGACGGCTCATCCTGGACCGAGTCCTGGACATCTACCCATTCACGACTAGCAACAGCGCCTGAAGCTTTTGCATAATAGCTTTTCCCATTTACAGAAAAATAACCTAGCAGCATTTTACCGTCGGCGGCAGGATCGAGATAATAGTATTGGCTATTGTCCTTCAGCCATCCCGTCTTTACAATGCCCGACGCATGAGAAGGCTCAGCGTAATACCAGTCTCCATCGCTCATAAACCAGCCGAGTGACAGCGCTCCCGTTGAAGAAAAATGATATTGATTGGATCCGATGACAAAAAAGCCGGTAGCCATTCTATTGTCATTTGCGACATCGAGCCAATACCAAACGCCATTCACCAAACGCCAGCCCGATGCAAGTGCGCCGGAACCGTCAGCGTAATACCAGTCCGTCCCATCAAACGCCCAACCAACAGCCATTGCGCCGGAATCCGATAAATAGTAACGAGATGAACCGACAGAAACGATTCCTCTAGACATAACACCATCATTGGCGGGATCAAGCCAATACCAGTTATTGCCAGTTTGAAGCCAGCCGGTTAAGACTTCACCATTGCTACCCCAATACCATAAACCGTTATCAAGGCACCATCCATTAATCAGTCCATAGGTTCCAAGAAGATAAGGGTGCCCATCAATAACACGTCGACCAGTAGCCATAGAACAGCAGTTAAGGAAGTCAAACCAGTACCATTGGCCTCCAATAAACTGCCAGCCACTTGCCAAAGCGCCTGATGGATCCGCGTAATACCACTTATTTTCCGTAAAAATCCAGCCGCAGCTCATTGCGCCGTCACGAGCGGGGTCCAAGTAGTACAACGAGTCGTCAATATTCTGCATTCCGGTCAAACGGCAGCCGTCTAGATAGTAATACCAAGATGAACCGTTCCATTGCCATCCAGATAGTTTTTCTGTCGTCGACGGGTCTTGGCTTTCGACAACCTGTAGACTCGAATCTTCCGTTGTTTTGCCGGCACAATCACTGGAGTCTTGAGAGCAACCGCCACCGACAAGTGCTCCCGGCCCTCCTGTCGAGTCGCGCTCTACGGCACCGTTATCCACCCCCTCTTCCACGGCATAAGCAGTGCAAGAAAATGCGGGAACGGAAACTGAGAGCAAGGCGGAAAATAGCATCAAGCCAATTACTCGCCAGCAAATTCGATGATCAATCCGAGCATTCATTTCAGGCCCCCAACCGGTACCGACTGTCTTGCAGGGAATCTATTAAATAAACGGACGAGCTGCGCCGATTACATTTCCCCTTGCGCTAATAGGATGAATTCCGACACCTTGATGAGGCCAGGAATCAATCATCAAGCCGCCGCCAAGTGCAATTGCAATATGACCGCGGTAATAAATCACATCGCCGCGTTGAATCGAGCTCGTGCTCACGGGCATAAAGATAATGCTTCGATACCAATTCATGGAATTATAGGTTTGGCTTGGATCCCAGCGATGGTTATAAGGGTTGTAAACACCCATATCCATGCCAGTAGCATAAAGGCACTGCAAGACAAAACCAGAGCAATCAACAGCTCCACCGGGAGCGGTAGACCAAGGCTCAATATATTGCGTACCAATATACTCATAGGCGCGCTGGATAAAGGCGTTCACGCAATCTTCCCGCGTTGCTTCGACAGAAATGCGAGAAGGGGTCACATAGGTAAAGTATCCGGTGCAATAGCCAGGCAGCCGAACAGTCCAAGAACTGACCTGAGGATACTGGGATGGATTTTGCCAGCCAACTTTGTCGCACTGTCCATCGCTCCAGAAAACTCGACGAACGCCATCGATGGTCCTTGCGCCCGTTGCCATAGCGCCGCTGCCGTCTAACCAATACCACTTACCCGAATCTTTAAGCCAGCCAACATGCATGCTTCCATTGGACTCAAGGTAATACCATGTTCCATTCAGGCATTTCCAACCAGTTGCCATTTTTCCGTCAGCGTTTAGGTAATACCATGCACCGCCAGTAAAAACCCATCCGGTCTTCATCACGCCAGAATCGGCATCAAGCCAATACCAATCGCCGTCAATCTGCAGCCATCCAAGATGAATGGCACCCGTTCCGGGCTCAGCGTAAAACCTAAGATTTGCGACATTAACCCAGCCGGACGCAACCTGCCAACCATCAGCTCCAGCGGTTTTTAGGATAGTGCCGTTTTCGCGAATCACATCCTTGCAAAGATATCCATTATCATTAGCGTATCTTTGAACGCCGTCATTAACGGTAACCCAGCTTGAAACCACAAGCCTACCGCTCTGGTTTGCAAAACAATCGTTGCCGCCCACCTCAAATAAGCCCGTTTTCATGAGATGGCTAACAGGGTCCAGGTAATACCAGCTCGTGCCCTCTTTATACCAGCCAGAAATAAGTGCACCAGATTGGGAGGCGAAATACCAGCCGTCCTCGACCTGAGCCCAACCAACAGCCATAGCCCCGTTAGGCTTTAAATAATAAGCTGCATTGCCAAGGTCTAAATACCCAACGGACATCTTACCATCGGAGGCTGGGTCGAGATAATACCAAGCGCCGTTAACGAGTTTCCAGCCAGTAGCCGCAATACCGTTAGAGCAGTAATACCAATCTGCTCCGTCTTTGTACCATCCATTTGCGAGGCCATAGTCACCAAAAATGTAGGTTCTTCCATCAATCTTTTGACGACCCTTAAACATGATGAACGTCTGTGGGTCAAAATAATAGCGAGCTCCACCTATCGTTTGCCATGACGAAGCAAGGGCACCCGATAAATAAGCCCAGTACCAATTCCCGTCAACGAGAATCCAGCCGGTTTTCATAGCACCAGTGGCATCTAAATAGTATTTCCCGCTCCCGAGGTCGACAAAACCAACCTGCATTATATGGGTGGCAGGATCCAGGTAATACCATGTGCCGTCTTGATAAAACCAACCGGCAGCTAAATCGCCTCCAGCATTGGCATAAAACCAATTTCCATCTGAGTTACGTAGCCAGCAGTTCTGATATAGCGCGCCAAAAGGCGTTGCGGTATTGCCGTCATTCGCATAAAACGAAGCAGTCGATCCGCCAGCATCGGTCACATTGAAATAACCTGTCTGCATTGCACCATCATTGGCTGGATCAAGCCAATACCAATAGCCCCCGCTTTGCAGCCAGCCAGTTTGGTGTTTACCGTTTTTTCCGTAATACCAAACTCCAGACGACTCGTCTCGTTGCCAGCCATCTTTTATGACGGAAGAATTATCAGGTTGCAAATCATCGGAAACCACAGAAGAAAAATCCGCTTTTGACTCAATACTCTGAGCCTCAACGGAATCCTGTGCAAACGCGACATTCGCACTCAGGGGCAAGCAGCAAGCAGTGATTAATGACGCAGCAGCACAAACAAGCGTGGCCTTCTTTTCGAATCGATACATAAGCGACCCTCCCAGATGTCTCATTTATTTATTTTAATCCACATTCCAGGATTGATTTTCGTTACTGTCTGTTCAGTCTATGTAGATAAATATATTAAATTGAACATAACGTTCAATCATTCTATTCTTTCACTAAGCAATGAACATCTTAATTGGAGGCCTGCAGTGGAACTGACCAAGCGTAACTTTACTGTTCTGTACGAATACCTAAAGAACCCATATGCCAGCCAGCGAGAAGTTGCCGAGCGCACTGGCCTCTCACTTGGATCGGTAAACGCAGCAAATAAAGAGCTTACGAATGAGGGCCTTCTCGAATCGGACAGCCTAACCGACAGCGGTTACGAAGCACTTCACCCCTATAAGGTTGAAAACGCAGTGATATTGGCTGCGGGGCTTTCGAGCCGCTTTGCTCCCATTTCGTATGAAAAGCCCAAAGGCCTTTTAAAAGTGCGTGGTGAGATCCTCATTGAGCGACAGATTAGGCAGCTGCAAGACGCGGGCATCAGCAATATCACCATCGTTGTTGGCTATAAAAAAGAGTATTTCTTCTATCTTGAAAGCAAGTTCGGCGTTTCGATTGTCGTCAACAACGAATATGCATCCAAAAATAACCACGCATCGCTTATGTGCGTAAAAGAGCGGCTTGGCAACACCTATATTTGCTCAAGCGATGATTACCTTCTAAACAATCCGTTTGAAGCATACGTTTGGAAAGCATTTTATTCTGCTCAATATGCTGAAGGCGCCACCAAAGAATGGTGCATTCAAACCGGAGCAATGGACAGAATCACCAATGTTACGATTGGCGGTTCCGATGCTTGGTATATGCTCGGACATGTCTACTTTGATAAAGCCTTCTCGCTTGCGTTTAAGCAGATTCTCGAAACGGAATATAACAAGCCCGAAACAACGGACAAGCTTTGGGAAGATTTATATATCGAGCACATCAAGGAGCTCGATATGGTGATCAAGAAGTATCCTGAGGGCGAGATCAACGAATTCGATTCTCTTGATGAGCTGCGTGCCTTTGATCCGCATTTTATCGAAAACGTTGACTCCGACATTTTCGATAACATCGAGCAAGTGCTCGGCTGTTCCAAATCAGAGATTCACGACGTTTATCCCCTTAAACAAGGCCTTACGAATCTATCGTGCCACTTTAGAACCAATGATGGAGAGTACGTTTACCGCCATCCGGGAGTCGGAACCGAACTGCTTATTAACAGAAATGGAGAAGTAGCCGCACTTAAAAAGGCCAAGGAACTCGGCCTTGACGATACGTTCATTCATGAGGACCCAAAGCGCGGTTGGAAAATTTCGAAGTTTGTACCCAACGCAAAGCAGCCTGATCCGCACGATGCTGCCCAAATGAATCGAATGATGCAGATGTGTCGTTCGCTTCACGAGAGCGGTGCAAATGTCGAAACCGAATTTGACTTCTACCTCGAAGCGAAGCGCTACGAATCACTTCTTCTGGAAAAAGGTCCCATCGACATTCCAGGCTACAGGGAAATGGCCGCCGAAATCGATGAATTGGAGCACTTTGTTCAGGCCGACAATGCGCCAAAATGCCTTTGTCACAATGACTTCTTTTACCTCAATTTCCTTATCGATGAAAACGACAAGTACTATCTCATTGACTGGGAATATGCTGGCATGAGCGATTACGCGAACGATTTTGGAACGTGCAGTGTCTGCTGTGAGCTTTCCGAAGATGAAGTCGACCGCGCGCTTGATGCATATTTTGGGCGCAAGGCAACAAACAACGAAATTGCGCATAACTATGCGCACATTGCCCTTGCAGGATGGTGCTGGTACCTCTGGTCTCTTCTGAAAGAAGCCGAAGGCGACTTCGTGGGCGAATGGCTCTATATCTACTTCAATTACGGTGCCAAATACCTCAAAAAGGCACTGGAGATCTATCGGAAAGGTGAGTAACGATGCAATTCGGCTTTTTTAGCGGTCTTCTTTGGGGCCTTGATACAGTAATTCTTGGAATCGGCTTGGCGCTTGCGCCCTATATTGGATCGGCGGAAGCGCTTGCATGCGCCTCCATTGCGGGATCCTTTCTCCATGATGCCTTCTGTGCAATTTGGCTCTTTGGCTACATGGGAGTCCGAGGCAGACTAAAAGACACGCTCGCTGCACTTAAAACTCGTTCGGGCAAGGTCGTCATCGCCGGCGCCCTACTCGGTGGACCTATCGGAATGACCGGCTACGTATTGGCAATTAATAACATCGGAGCTGCCTACACGGCAATCATCTCCGCCTTCTATCCCGCAGTCGGAGCATTCCTTTCCTTCGTACTGCTGAAGGAGAAAATGGGCAAAGGCCAGATTCTTTCCCTTCTCGTTGCTCTTTGCGGTGTAATGACGATGGGCTATCTATCGGCCGGATCGAGCGAGATTGCAAATGCCCCCCTCGGCTTACTCGGCGCGGTGCTTGCCGTTATTGGATGGGGATCCGAAGCGGTGCTGTGCGCATGGGGAATGAAAGATGATGCCGTTGATGACGAAACAGCTTTGCAAATCCGCGAAACTACAAGTGCGCTTGTTTATGGAGCGCTCGTACTCCCCCTCTTCGGAGCATGGCATTTCACGTTGGGCGCTATCCCAAGCATGCCCACATTGATTATTGCACTCGCCGGACTCGCAGGAACTGCATCCTATCTGTTCTATTACAAGGGCATTGCGGCAATCGGAGCAGCGCGTGCGATGGCTCTGAATATCTCCTATTCGGCATGGTCAGTGGTCTTTGGCCTGATCTTGCTTGGAACAATTCCCGACATGGCATCCGTAATCTGCTGCGTTGTAATTGTATGCGGAACAGTTTTGGCAGCCAGTAACTGGGACGAACTATTTGGACGTAAGAAGACGGCGTAGCTAGATTAACAAAGTAGCAAAAGGGGAGAGCTCGTCGAGCTCTCCCCTTTTAGCATCATGGCTATTCAATTACCACGGCCTGGCTATCCATCTGTTGCCACGTGCCGAAGAACACCTGGGCATTTCGCGTAACATTGCCGTTAATCGAATCCGAAAGAAAGACAATTCCCCGCTCGTCATCATAGCCTTTAAGGACTACGGCATGATTACCGCCCCACAGACCATAGGAATGCCCGTTATACCAACGAGCAGCATAACGGCCCCCTGGCCAACTTCCCCACTCGGTATTCCACATCTCAACAGGTTGACCACAGGTCAGCCTGTTCTTAATGGAAGAAATTGACGAGAAAGAGACGTCTTTTGCCTGCTTGCCACTTCCAGCAGCACGCAGAAAAATATTTCCAGCAATAGTAATCGCAGGGGCGACACATCCCATGAGACCCCCGCTGCTACGCCTCGGGTTGCCATCAAAAGCGGTAACAAAGTTGCCGTTGCTTCCCTTGGGCAAGTAATAATCCGCAATAATCGTCTTACCTAAACCGAAACCATAGTAGTTAAGCAAGTTTGTAAGGGCAACCGACTCACAGCCAGTAGGAAGTTCCGGATACTGCGAATAGCAAGGGACATCGACCCAAGCGCCAACCATTGCGCCGGATGAACTGAACTTGTAGTCAGTAGAGCCGATCCAATACCAACCGTTACTCAACATTACTCCCCCACGTGCGACATCAAGGTAATACCATGTGCCTCCAAGGGAAAGCCATCCCGTTTTCATCGCGCCAGAAGCGGAATCCAGCCAGTACCAGTTGCTGCCATCGTTAAGCCAGCCGGTCGCCATTCGACCATCCGGGTTAAAGTAATACCAAGACCCAGCAATTTGCTGCCACCCAGTCAGAATTACTCCACTAGCAGAACAATAATATCGAGCACCCTGACTCTCAATCCAACCAGTTCTGGCATTACCGTCATCGTCAATCAGCTGGATTCCCGAATCGGTCATGATGCCTTTAAGGTCAATTGCGCCGCTGGATGACGAATGATACATCCAAGACCCATCACCATTTGACCAGCAATTAGCCACCATCTTGCCGGTACTATTAAATATGTATTCACATGATCCGATAGTTTGAACGCCCGTGGTCATGGCATGCGTCGAGGGGTCGAGCCAGTACCATGCACCGCTTAGGCTGAGCCATCCGGAGGCGAGGGCACCGGAGCCCGTCGCGTAGTACCAGGTCCCGCCGTCGAGCACCCATCCGGTCGCCATCGCGCCGGAGGCGCTGAACCAGTACGCTGAGTCGTTGCACGCGTGAAGGCCCGTCACCATGGCGCCGCCCGCGTCGGGGTCGAGCCAGTACCAGGAACCGCCGGTGTAAAGCCAGCCGGTCGAGGCGATGCCGTTCGCAAACCAGTACCAGGAGCCGTCGACGAGGCCCCATCCGTTAAGGGGGCCGCAGCTGCCGAAGTAGCGGCGGACGCCCCGCGCGTCCGTCTGGTAGCCCGTCAGCATGGCCCCCGTCCGGGCGTCGAAGCAGTAGGGCACGCCGCCGACGGATACGGGGCCGCGCGCCAGCGCGCCGGAGCCCGTCGCGTAGTACCAGGTACCGCCGTCGAGGAGCCATCCGGTAGCCATCGCACCGGACGCATTAAACCAGTACAGTGAGCCGTTGCACTCGTGAAAGCCCGTCACCATGGCGTGCGTCGAGGGGTCAAGCCAGTACCACGTACCGTTTAGGTTGAGCCAGCCGGAGGCGAGGGCGCCGGAGCCCGTCGCGTAGTACCAGGTGCCGCCGCCGAGCACCCACCCGGTCGCCATCGCGCCGGAGCCGTCAAACCAGTACGCGGAGCCATTGCACTCATGGAGCCCGATGGCCATGGCATGCGTCGAGGGGTCGAGCCAGTACCAGGCCCCATTGGTATAGAGCCAGCCAGAATGCAGCGAGACCGGATTAACTGAATCCACATAGAACCAGTTACCGTCAAACGAATTCCAACCCTGATTCCATTTAACGGATTCTTGAGCAGACCCATCATTGATTGAATCGGAAGAATTAAGAGTCGAGGAGACAGATCGCTGCTCAGAAACAGCGGGGATGGATGAGCTTATGGAGTCCGCATTCGCGATATCAACCACACCGGGCCCAGCGAGCAGTAGAGTCAAAAGAATAATTAGGGTTAATGTAATTCGCTTTTTCTTTGCCATGCGTAGCCCCCGGTAGTAACCAATTTTTACATAAACATAGTCTACAAATGGATAGCTAAGAGCAATATGTAATTAGAAAAAAGCAATTAAAGAAGAGTTGCTAGCCGAGCCAAGCACCATTATTAGCAAAAGAGTATTTCACCCCATCGATTTCTTGAACACCCGTAGTCATAGCGTGCGTCGAGGGGTCAAGCCAGTACCAGGCGCCGCCGAGATAGGCCCAGCCGGAGGCCAGCGCGCCGGAGCCCGTCGCGTAGTACCAGGTTCCGCTGTCAAGCAACCATCCGGTCGCCATCGCTCCGGAGGCGTTGAACCAGTACGCAGAGCCGTTGCATGCGTGCAGGCCCGTTGCCATGGCGCGCGTCAAGGGGTCGAGCCAGTACCACGTACCGTTTAGGTTGAGCCAGCCGGAGGCGAGGGCGCCGGAGCCAGTCGCGTAGTACCAGGTCCCGCCGTCGAGCACCCAGCCGGTCGCCATGGCGCCGGAGGCGTTGAACCAGTACGCTGCGCCGTTACACACATGGAGGCCCGTCGCCATGGCGCCGCCCGCGTCGGGGTCGAGCCAGTACCAGGAACCGCCGGTGTAAAGCCAGCCGGTCGAGGCGATGCCGTTCGCAAACCAGTACCAGGAGCCGTCGACGAGGCCCCATCCGTTAAGGGGGCCGCAGCTGCCGAAGTAGCGGCGGACGCCCCGCGCGTCCGTCTGGTAGCCCGTCAGCATGGCCCCCGTCCGGGCGTCGAAGCAGTAGGGCACGCCGCCGACGGATACGGGGCCGCGCGCCAGCGCGCCGGAGCCCGTCGCGTAGTACCAGGTGCCGCCGTCGAGGACCCATCCGGTCGCCATGGCGCCGGACGAATTAAACCAGTACAGGGAGCCGTTGCACTCGTGGAGCCCGGTAGCCATGGCGCCGCCCGCGTCGGGCTCGAGCCAGTACCACGTGCCACTCTGAAACAACCATCCGGTATACGCCTTGCCGTTGGAGGCTGCATAATACCAGGTGCTGTCAATTAGTTGCCAATGATAAAGAGAGACATCAACATACGCGTAGTTCATATCAACGTTGCCGTTGATTCCAGGGATTTTTCCGTTGCTCTTATACTGCCAAAAACTGTAATTACCGGTATAGTCACATTGCGAGTTATATTGAGCAATCCAATGATCCCAAGAGCTACTCTTAAAAACAGAGTCAGTCAAAATGTTGTTAAACCAATTTAAATTTGCATAAATACCAGGCTCATATCCTGCGGCAGAAATCCTATTACAAAAAACCTGCGCCCTCGATGCAATTCCGGTTTGACGTCCATTTGCAATTATCGAGTTATCCTCAAGATCGTAATACACCGGCAATCTTGGATTATGCCCAGAAAGGCAATTGATCACCATTGATGCCTCATCGGCTGCCTGCTGATTATCAAAAGCATATGAATAGATATAGACGCCGTAGGGAATTCCGAGTCGCTCGCACTCAGAAATATTTCGATTAAATTGATAGTCAACTCGACCGCCCCAAGATGGAGCGCCAAATCCAACACGCAGAATAGCGAAATCGATACCAGAAGCCTTAACAGCATTCCAGTCAATACGTCCTTGATGCTCACTGACATCGATACCCTGCGCCGTAGCCCCATCGGGAAGAATGTCCATGGACAATAAGGCTATTCCATCTTCATCGGAAGAAGCATCCTCTGCGACCAATTGCCCATCCTCATAACGCCAGGAATTCTCAACTAGGGACCGCGCAGCTTCCGCGTTCGAGGGAAAAACAAACACAGAAATGGGCGCAAGGACAATCAGCACCAACAATGCCGAAAATAACTTAAGATGTTTGCTCATGTAAACCTCGTCATTCGTTCTTGTTTGCGTCTAGCTTACAGCATGGCTGTGAAAGATTCCCGAACATCCAACTGGACAAGGTGCCATCTAGGACGACAAATAACTGCACGCAATACCACAATGTAAACAAGAACTTCCCAGCAGGGTGAAACCAAGGACTCCTAGTCCCTACTCTTTGCCCAAAGAATGCCGACATCAGTTAGCTTTCAAACCAGATGTCAAAAAGGCAGGGAGCCCAGAGAGTCCCCTACAACTCGGAATTCTAACGAATCAATATTACTTTCGATGGACCCAAAGCAGTCAAACCAGAAATACGGTTTCCATAACCGTCACTATGCCAAAACAAGTTTTCGCTCGGCGAATTGCCCCAGAAAAAGCCAATGTGACTATCGTCCGCATATGGGTTGTAAGGATTGAAGAACACAATGTCCCCCTTACGAGCCAAACCGCTACGTAGCAACTCATCAATAGAGTTGAAATAAGTCACGTTTGCGCACGTATCGATAGCGTAGCCGTACCAACGATAAGCGTTAACGCAGCCGCCCCTTCCGGGACCACCACTCCAAGGGGAATGGCTCTGCTCGGCGGCAATTGGAGCTAAATTCCCGCCCGCTTTCATATATGCATGCGATACAAATCCGCCGCAGTTCATACCGGTATACCCGTCCCAACGAGGATCACCCTTTGGATACATGCATGTTTCTTGGCTAAGATGCGTATCATAGCGTGTTCCACGGTAATAGCCATCGTTCTCGTGGCTCATAAGCCAATTGACCAGGCTGGACCTATTAACCCCTAAAACAGAACCAGACGTATTCAACCATGCACCACTTGCATTGAAGTAATAGTCAACACCATCGATTTTCAGCCACCCGTTAGCAAACATGGCGCCCGAAGGCTGGAGCCAGTACCACGTACCGCCGTCATTAAGCCATCCAGTTTTCATCTTGAATGTGGAAGGGTCCATCCAATACCACGCACCGTTGACATATTGCCAACCAGACTTAAGGACACCATTGGAAGATGCGTAGTACCAAGTATTGCCACTTTCGCCAGAAGCGTCTTTCGACAAAATCCAACCAGACGCCACGTTAATGGCACCATTCGCATCCGCATAGAAAACCGAGTCTCCAATATGAATGATACCCGGCAACGAAGACGAGTCGACGCAGCCCGATGCCACAGGGGACCCGTCGGGTGCAATAGGCAATGGATCATTCAACGCACCAGAAGAATCCGCCCATGACATCCCGTCGCTCAAGTTGATCCAACACGAAGAAGCCATCGCGCCGGAGCCAAAAGAATAATAGCGCGTGTCGCCTACCGTATGTTCACCAGTGCGCATTGCGCCGGATACGTCATCAAGGTAATACCAGGCGCTTCCGGACTTTATCCATCGTCCTCGTTGAATAGCTCCGCTTGATGCGGCGTAATACCAAGTACCATCAGCAAGTGCCCAGCCTGTTGCCATGGCACCTGAGCTCGTAAGGAAATAGGTGGACGAGCCCACTTGAACAAAGCCCGTAGACATAACATGGCTTCCTGGATCCAGGTAATACCAAGAATTCCCCAGAAGTAACCAGCCTCCATGCAGCAAACCGTTGGAGTCAGCGTAATACCAGTTGTTGTCAATAAGCGCCCACTGGGAGGAGAGCATGGCCCCTGAACTGTTAAAGATATAAGGGGTGCCATTACATTCTTTCAACCCGGTGGCCATAGAACCGTCTGCAGGATCAAGCCAGTACCAACGACCCCCATCCGAGAGCCAACCTTTTACCAGGGGGCCAGAGCCGGAGAAATAGTGCCAAACGAAAGCATCAAGATGCCATCCGATAAGCATCGCACCAGAAGAAGAGAATCCATACGTGGCTCCCCCGATCTGCAGCATCGAGTCGTGGACCATCTTGCCTTCATCATCCAGCCAATACCAGTTGCTGCCGTCTGAAAGCCAGCCTTTTACCATGGCGCCAGAACCGGAGAAATAACGCCAAGCAGAAGTGGAGCCCGTAGAATCTAGGTACCAGCCGACACGCATTGCGCCCGAAGAGGAGAAGGCATACGTCGCACCCCCGACTTGAACCAACCCATCCTGAGCCATTCGACCTTCGTCGTCGAACCAGTACCAGCTACCGTTTATATGTCTCCAAGAAGAAACAGCGATTGTTCCGTCAGACAAGCCCCAACGCCAAAAACCAGCCCCCTCTTCGGGCGATATCCACCCCTGATGCCAAATAATTTGATTTGAATCCTCAGAAGGGGTCTCATTATCCACCTGAGAGTTCTGCTCGACGGCAAAGGTCGATTCGCGATGAGCATCAACGCCTGACTCGACAGAAGCAATAGCAACGTTAGATGCGGGACCTTCGTCAGTGTTATTCAAATCAAGGGCGTATAACATCGAGGGCGAACCCAAAAGGAGCCCCAAAGAAACAAGGCCCGAAAAGACCAGCACCTCGAATGAGCATTTCTTCATAGCAGCACGGTATCCAATCACGCAGCGACCCCGTCACCTCAGGGCAACGGGGCCTCAATCAAAACTAGCTCAGTAATGTACTAGCCAATTTGCTGGCAGTTTTTGCACTCTCGTGAAGCGCCACGCCTCTGGGCCTCCTGGATAGAGATCTGCGAATAGCCCTTTGCGTCCTTGCCAACGGTACGGCACTTATGCGTATGGTAAACATGGCTACCGCTCTTGTACCAAACTAAACCGTAGCCCGGAATCCACTTGCCGTCCTCGCCGACATAGTAGAAGCCAACCCAGGCATTCGTAGCCATGGCACCGGAAGACTGGAGGTAGTAGTCGCCGACCCAGGCGTCGTGGGCCATAGCGCCGGAACCGCTAAAGTAGTACCAGGCGCCGCCGACCTGACGCCAGCCGGTGGCCATCGCGCCGGAATCGTCGAACCAGTACCAAACTCCACCAACGTTAGCCCAAGAGTTAGAGGCCATAGCGCCCGAACCTCCGAGCCAATACCACGTGCCGCCATTGCTTAGCCAGCCGGTTGCCATGGCGCCCGAACCGCTCGCATAGTACCAAGAGCCGCCTGCCAAGAACCACCCAGTGGCCATTGTACCGGAGTCGCCGAACCAGTACCAGGAGCCGCCGAGGCTGCGCCAGCTGTTAGCGACCATGGCGCCCGAGCCGTCGAGGTAGAACCACGTACCGCCGATGTTGAGCCAGCCAGTGACCATCGCACCGGAGGCATTAGTGTAGTACCAGGTACCCGAATCGTTGATCCAGCCAGTCAGCATGACCCCAGATTCGTTGAAATAGTACCAAGCCCCGCCGAGATTATGCCAACCGGTCAATAGCTCACCGTCGGAGGTCGCATAGGACCACTTTCCGTAGATGGAGTCGTAGAACCAGCCACTATGCTGCATGCGGCCATCGGCGTTGGCACCAGGGGTGTTCAGGAAGTAGTTCTTGCCGTCAATCTGAACTCGGCCGTATGCCATATCATGGCTTTCGGGGTAGAAGTAGTACTTGTCCCCACCGATAGACTGCCAGCCCGAAACTGCGGTCCCGTCAGCATCAAAATAGTACCAGACAGCTTCGTAATCCTTATGCCACTGGTTCGTGACCATGGCGCCAGTCTCGGGATCGAAATAGCGAAGGTTGCCGTCCTCGAACCGAACGAGTCCGGTCTGCATTAAACCATCTTTGTTGAAATAGTATGTACCTGCGGGACGTGATATAACTCCAGAAGGATCGGTCCGCGAGGCGCTCTTATCGATAGAATTTAAGCCTACTAGAAAATCTCTGTGAGCAGTCCCCCCGGCATTGCACTCGACGCTATACCGCGTAAGAGGGCCAGACATCTGTTCATTTTGAGTGCCGTTCCAACCGTCATATCCCCAGTAAGAAATCGGACGGTTATCACCAACGCACCATTCCGTGGGCTCGTCTACCGAGGCGCTACCCCCTCCAACACCGCCAATAAGTCCTGCTTTTGCGGTCAATGGAGCGCAAGTAAGGCAGGCAGTTGCAAATGCGGCCAAACCGAAAGCCTTTAGCCCGCGCCATCTCCTTCGAACGTCTTTCATAGAACATCCTTTCCACGAATCCGGCGGAATCTATATGTTATTTTTAAACTAGCAACTGGTGAATTCAAGCGTTTTCAAGTCAGAGACCGAAATATATATTTGACTAGCCCCATTAGCATTCGCATTCAAATGTAGACAGGGCACCGCTCTACCCGAGACAAGAAGGCCCACCCAGCAAAACGCGCGGGCAGGCCACAGCAACAAGCAAAACGCAACGACGACGATGGTTTAACTAGACAACAGACATGGCCGCTCCGATCTACACATCTCTCTTTCCCAGGATATTCGCGGCCATGCGTTTGCACGCCCGAAGGAACCCAGACCTCAAAACGTCGTAATCGAACATGAGCCTCCTGCACGCACGGGCGCTGGGCGCCTTGTTGGCAAGCGCTGCGCGGAATATGGCAGCAACAGAAGGAGCACATTGCGCAAGCGCAGCATCGCTCCCCACAGCGGAACCAGCGAGCACCGTAGATACAGCATCGAATACTTTGCCGCAGCCCGTACCCAGCAACCTGATTGCATCGTACAGCACCAAATCACATAGAAAGTATGCCAGGTCATCGGCATGCTGCGCGTCAAGGTCATCGCGATGCCAGTCAGCTAACACCGCGGAGTAAATCTTCACGTGCTCCAGCAGACGTGTTTCGTCATCGTAGCGCATGGTGTCCATGAGCGAGCCCTTGCGCGCCACACGGTAGTCATACAATTTATTCGAAATCAGCGTTGTTTTTCGCGAACGACCATATATCGCCATTTCGAAAACTTGATCTTCACCATAGCTGATAGATTCATCGAACTGAATAGCGTTATTCGCCAGAAAATCACGTCTGCAGGCAGTCCGCCACACAAAGGGACGCGAATTCTCTTTAAACAATAATTCGAAACTATATCCATGAAAAGAAACGTCCCGTGGACTCAAAACCTGGTTAAGCCACGGATACCCCGCCTCCAGCGGATACGGATTCGCGCCAAAGGTCAAAACGTCGCAGTCCTCGCGCTCAAAGGCATCGACGATCACGCGGCATGCATCGGGCGTGAACCGATCATCGGAATCCAAAAACGCGACGATAGGCGCCGTGGACGCAGCAATGCCTGCATTACGGGCGCTCGACAGGCCGCCGTTCTCCTTATCGACCAGGGTAAAGCGCGCGTCCTTTTCGCAATAGGCAGCCGCAATATCGCGCGAACCATCCGGCGAGCCATCGTTGACCAGCACGCCCTCCCAATCGGGCATGTCCTGCGCAAGCAGGGAGTCCAGGCACCAGGCCAGGCACTCCTCCACCTTATAGATGGGAACGACAACGGAAATCTTGGGGGTAGTCATAGCCAAGTGCTCCTACTGTGCGGCCGGCACGTCATCGGGATGCGGATTATCGCCGTAGGTGCGCTGATACGTCAGCACGCGCCAGACCAGCGGCAGGCCGCCAATCTTAAAGTAGTGCTTAAACGTATTGAGCTTGCCGGGCTTCTTAAAGTCAAAGCGCGAATCGATATAAGCACGGGGCGACTTGACCATCAGGCGCAAGTCGGTCTCGCCGCGCGGATCGAACAGCGACAGCTCAAAGCGACCGGCATCCCAATCGGCCTTGAGCTCGGGCGAAGCCTTCTCCCAAAACTGCTCGCGCAGCTCATCGACCAGACGCTCGTCATTCCAGCGATACGTATCGACCTTCATGCGCATTAAAATGCCCTGGAGCTGAACCTTGAGCTCGGGACGTTCATCCAAAAAGCGCTGCATCTCGGCGTATTCGTCGCACACGCAAAATACCTTGTTGGGCGAATTAACTGAGCTCTTCTCGTTGTCTTGGCGATAGCACAAAATGGGGTCCGCGATAAACGCTGCACGCTCGGCGCATGCCCAAACCTTAAAGTTAAAGCCTGCGTCCTGATACGAGGCGCCCGGCGTGGGAAGGAACCGAATCTGATTGTCGTTGAGGAACTCGCGCCGATAGATGGCCGACCAAATGGAAGGTTTGCGGTAGAAGATGCCCGGGCGATCGACGGGGCGATACGCGGCGCCCGTCATATACTCGCCGATGATCCCAAACAGCTCACGGCGCTCGCTGGGCGTGGACCAATACAGATAAAAGTCGCCCTTTACCACATCGGCATGCTCAGCATCGGCCTTGGCGACCAGCTTTTGGAGCGAATCCTCAAACATAAAGTCGTCGGACTCAAGAATGCCCACGTACTCACCGCGCGCCATCTCCAGACCGCGGTTCATCGAGTCGCCGTAGCCGCTGTTGGCTTTGTCGATCATCTTTACACGGGGGTCGCGCTCCATGTACTCGCGGATGATATCCGGCGAGCTATCGGTGGAACCGTCATTGATACAGATGATCTCGATGTCCTTGAGCGTCTGCGCCACGGCGGAATCGAGGCACTCGCGCAGATAGCGCTCGACATTGCAAATGGGGACAAGCAGCGAAACTTTAGGGGTATCAGAGTTCTGCAAGAGAACCTCCTGTTGAATAGCGTGTAACAGGGTTATTTTAGCAGCCGGGTTGCGGCGGGCGGCAGCGCTTGGAATTAGATAAAGCGCTCCAGACAGGCTTTGAGACCGCGAGTCGAAAGATAGAACAGCGTGGCGTCTGCCATCGAAACGCCCGAGGTCGCCGCAACGAGCTTGTGGGCAACACGGCGAACGGCGCCCTTAGCAGGCATATCCGCCCACGCCGTTCCCAAAAACGTCGTGAGATCCATGTTGACGCGAGCCGCCACGCGATGGAAACCATCGGCATCCAAGCGCGCCAGGTCGAACACAATTAGGTCTAAAAACCAAGTTATCAGCTCGCCGGGGCACAGGTCCAAAAGACCGTAGGCCGCCCAGTCCTCCAAGACCTCCTCGAGCATCCTCATGTGGGCGTCAAGCTTTTTGGCGCGAGCATCGGCACTGTTGAACTCGTGCGTCGCCGATTCACTCTCCATCACGTAGTGGTAGAACTTGTCCGGCATGACGACGGTCTTGCGGGCAAGCGCATAAGCCGCAAATTGGAAGACGACGTCCTCGCCCAAAGCCAAACCGGGGGCGAAGCGAATGCCTTCGCGATTGAGCAGCTCGCGCGAAAAAGCCGCACGGCAGGCATAGGGCTGCGCATTCGAATGGAACAGCAGTTGGGGATCACGGGCGCCGAAGGTACCGGCTTTGGGGCTCATGAGTTGCTGGACGCGTTTGGGGGCAGCATCGACGGGTTCACAGACACCGCCAAAAACGGCAGCCTCGGCATCTGCAGACTCCATGGCATGCAGCACACGCTCGACCGTCTGGGCATCGATGTAATCGTCGGCGTCCACAAAAAAGACGGTCTCGCCCACGGCGGCATCGATACCGGCATTTCGAGCACACGAGACGCCCGCGTTTTCCTGGTCAATCACCAGTACGTGATCGTCGGCCTGCGCGATCTGGCGCAACACGTTCAACGAATCATCAGTCGAACCGTCGTTGACGCAGACAACCTGAATCGAGCGCTCGGACTGGGCCAACAGCGAATCGAGACATCGCTGAATGGAGTGCGCAGAGTTGTAAACGGGGACGACAATGGTAGCTTTAGGACACGAGGCCTCTCCCATGCCGACCTACCCCCTCAGCGATTCGATGAGGAAGGCAGCAACCACGCCTGGGCCTCCAACCGAGGCGTAATACTTAGCACGCCCCAAGGCACCATCCGTCGCAAAACTCGGGTGCTCGTCAACCCAGCCCTCAGGATCTTTGAGGATGGCAGCGAGATTTGCGCGCTTCCACGGCTTGAGGTCGTCAAGCGAAAAGTCCCCGGCGTCCAAGGCCGCCTGAAATTCCTTGGCCATCTGCACCAGGAACTCCTTATAGAACTTAGGCGCCAGGCGCACGTAGTTCCACATGTACGAATCGTACTTAATGAGCTGATTGAACTTGAGCATGCGCGCGACATCGACGCTTGCGTGGTCGCGGGCATAATCCTCTCGAATCCAACGCTCAATCTCGGCATACTCGGTATTGACGCAAAAGACCTTAGCCGAAGAATTGACCGAGGAATTCTCGTTGTCCTGGCGATACGACAACACGGCATCATGCAGGTAAACAGCCTTATCGGCGCACGCGATCACCTTAAAGGCGAATGACGTGTCCTGAAAGGATGCCCCCGGAGTCGGCAGGAACTTAATGCCGTTGCGCTCAAGAAAATCACGACGGTACACGGCCGACCAAATCGACGGCTTTTGCTTAAAGAACTGCGTCGTATCGCTCGGGTGTACCGACTTGCCGCAGTCCTTGGCTTTAAACATCTCGTGCAGCGAACGGCGCTCCTCGGGCTTAGACCAGTAGAAATCAAAGTTCGCCTTCGCAAAGTCGGAATTATTGCTTTCGGCGGTCGAGACAAGCTTTTCAAGTGCGTCGGGCGCCATAAAGTCATCGGACTCCAAGATGCCAACGTACTTGCCAC
>OLQC01001242.1_pt1 | contig 21322 bp, 25 predicted proteins | sample 1672471 | NCBI WGS metagenome assembly OLQC01 (sample SAMEA3136689, study PRJEB25190) | human gut metagenome | biome: human gut; feature: human-associated habitat; material: faeces | place: Austria | collected 2013
GACCGCACCTGCTCATATGAGCAGGTGCGGTCCTTTTGATCGCTTTACGGAAGTTGACGTACAGTTCAAGGGTTGAGCCGCTATAGACTACACCCAAAGGCTCCTGCCGAAACGTACACTCGCCTTACCCGAAGAAATACTGTTTCATATCTGAGGCACTGCCATCTTTATCACAGAACCATTCGTAATCAGCGAGACAGTTTCGGCAATGAGCAATCACATCGAACCCACCGGGTGAATGCCTGTTGTCGGCAATGCTCATGACCTCCAAGGGCTTCTCGCAGGCTGGGCACAGTCTGATTTTTCTTGCCTTACGAGTGGCACGCGCTCTCTGCTCTGTCTCAAGTGCGCCAAAAAGACTCTGCCAAAGATTCGGATTTGGCTCATGCTCTGCATAGTCTTCAAGGTGCCGTCTGATATCATCAGCAGCCAGTACGAGAAACTTATCATCCAGAAGCTGAAGATGACGCTTGATATAATCGGAAACCACCACGGGCATGCATGTGTTTCTGCCCATCGCATACCGCATTGCCGACAGCAGGATCAAGCGAAAGTCAGAGTCGCAGATGGGGGCGAGCAGGTCCTGAGGGAACAGCAGAAACTCCTTGCCATTATTCATACATACGCGCAGTGGCCGCTGCTCTTCCGTTACCAGATTCAGTAGACTGTTAGCTTGATCTTTCAGCTCATCAACGGTGATCGATTCGTAGTCCTGAAACGGGTTTACTTCATAATTCATCATTTGACCTCCAATCAGTTTGCCCTCGTTATGAGGTGTTGGCATTGTAGCTCTGACTGCCCGGAGGTTCAAGCGTTTCTTTCGCGGCTTGAAAAGAAATTGAATAGAGTCGGAATTCGTGCGGATTTATCATTTTCTTGCTTTTCCTGCCCAAATGTGCTATCATTATAAACAACGCTGTCAAGTGTTGGAATAGGCCTTGGCAGTATGGCTGCAATAGACCGAATGCTCTGCCAAGCGGCAGAGCATTTTTTGTATATCGGTACGGAGGAGATATTTTATGTCTGTGAGTTATAAAAAACTCTGGAAGCTGCTCATCGATAAGGACATGAAGAAAAAGGACCTGTGTGAAAAGGCAGGTATTAGCCCAGCATCTGTCACCAAGATGGGGCGGAACGGGCATGTTACCACAGAGATACTCGTGAAGATTTGTGCCGCGTTGGATTGTGGAATTGAGGATATTATAGAAATTGTGCCGGATGAAAAGCAACCATCAAATAAAGCGGAGCCGGGGGTGATGAGATGACTATCGTAGAATCTATTAAGTGTGTTTTACAACAAAATAATGATGGTTTGACCTCAAAACAAATATATGATGAGATTATTCGTCAGGGATTGTATTCTTTTGGAGCAGAGAATCCTGTTGGTGTTGTCAATGCTCAACTTCGCCGTCGGTGTATCGGTCTGGATTTTCCGACTGCTTACCCGATCAAATTCTTTGAAATTGCGGGTTATGAAGGAAAAAAGATCAAATTCCGTTTGATTTCGACAGAAAATACAGCCACTATTATTACTGCTCCCAAAACTACAGATATTTCTGAACTGTTACCGGAAGAAAAAATCAAAGCTGCGCTGCAGGAGCATTTACAAAATATACGACAACAAGTATTTGATTCTGTCCTAAACAATTCCCCAGAGTTCTTTGAACATCTTGTGGTTGACTTGCTTTTAAAGATGGGGTATGGACATGAAATACAAGCTGCTGAAAGACCTATATGACTGCTTTTATACCCCACCTGAATTCCCGGTGCAGAAGCAGGAAATTGATGAATGCCATCACGCACTTAGCGAGGTGCTGGGCAAACCGGAGCGTCGGCTGGTGCTTCAGATCATCGACGCAAAAGACCGTATTGCTGAGGACACCTCCATCGACAGCTTTATCGCCGGATTTGAACTGGCGTGGAAACTCTCTATGGAATTGAACTATTACGAAAACGAGCGCTCAGTCTCCTGCCGAACGGCAATGGGGTTGAGGGCTCGTTTCGCATCTAAGGAGGAAGAAAAATGAAGAAACTCATCATAGTGACCCTGATTACCACCTGTGCCGCCTTGTGTGCCGCCGTGTGGCCGCATAACAATGCAACCGAGCAAACACACCCGTCCCAGCCGCGGAAACCGCTGTGAGCGCCAAGGAAGCGACCGTTGCGGAAATTGAGGAACCCACAGCACTGGCGGAGAAGGAAAAAGGAACGATTCCGCGACAAGAAGCGCCCCGAGAAGAGCAACCTGAACTGGAGATAGGGCCTATTGAAACACCCGTAGCTTCCGAACTCCAGCTTTCCACGGGGCGGGTACCCGCTAAGAATTCCGCACCAGAGCCAACTCCGCCCCACCCTCCTGAAGAACTGCAGCCCGGCGACAAAGTTTATGTGGCGGGCTTCGGCTGGTTGGAGTACGAGGGATCCAATCACTGCGAAGATGGCACGGACATTTACGAAAACGGAAACAAAATTGGAATCATGGGGTGAAATTTGCAGTTCCCCATTGCATTCGCTTCCCATTCATGTTATCATGAAAGCGCTAAATTGTTGGACTGTCCTGAACTTTGATCGTTCGTATCATGAGAGTACGAATCATATCGAACGGCAGTGACATAGACAATGAAGCGAGTAAAAAAATATGTAAATCCTCGAAACTATTGATTCCAATCAAATTCTCATTATGGAATTGAGAAAGCAGTTTGCTGGTTGACTGTCGTTGTCCCCCTGTTGTTTCGATGCTTTGCACCACAAAATCGAACCGGAGAAAGTGTTCTTTCGTCGGGTTTGTTTTGTTGCGTGCAAAGCGGTCTTCCGGATGATCGTAGTCTACGCACGAAGCAAAGTGCGTGGGCTTTTTTCGGTTCAGAAAGGAGGCTGATTATGGGAAAGGTATCAGGAAAAACACATACCAAAGCACAACTGGATCACTGGGCAAATCTGCATAATCCCAATAACAAGGCATATCAAGCTGACGCTGACAATCGGGCCAATCAGATGAATCCGAACCACAGATCGCACCAGAGAACTCACAATGCAAACCGCAGAAACAAAGCGCATTGGATGCCCGAGTGGGCGCCTGACTATCCGGAATACGATGATTAAAATTGGAGGTGCACGGTATGTCAAAGTACATTTTTGACTACGATGACGGCGACTTCGCCATGAGCATTTCTGACAGCATGGCGATGGGCTCCGATGGGAGTATCATGATGCGCATGGGAGATCACATGGCGATGGACATGGACACCGGGGATATTCACATGATCTCCTCGTGGGCTGATGATGACGAGGAGTAGAGCATAGGCGGCGGCTCAACGGATGCACCGCCATAGACAAAGAAAACATTTTTCAGGATCCAGACAGAAAAAGCAGCGGGACAGGCCATATAGGCTTGTCCCGCTGTCTGTGTCTTATGGCAGATATTCTTCTGTGATCCGATACCGGCTGATACCGAAGGCGCTGCTCCGCTCCATGATTTCCGGCGGGATCTTGGGCAGATACTTCTTGCTGAAGCTGGTATCTCCGAAGTAGGCGTCAAAGCTTGCCACCGGCAGGACGACCCACTCGCAATCATCCTGCCGGTTGGCGAGGTAATAGCGGATCAGCGTACAGGCAACTTCGGATGGAATTTCCTTCGGAAGCGCCGCTTTCACTTTCTCAGCCAGCTCGGGCGGCAGCTCCGGTCCCTCTCTGCGCAGCGGGCCAAGTTCCAGCGCATCGGCGAGGACATCATCAAAGCGCAATGTCCAAGCCCCCTTGGTTTGGGACGCAAAAATCGGGATCTGATACTGCATCACCTTGCTTCGCCATGCGGCAGAGAACTTGGACTGAATGACCTCCGCATACTTGAGTGAGGTGCTGCGCACCTTTTCCGGGTGCGTCAGCATGAAGTCAGCAGCGCGGAGGACATGGCGGAGGAACCAGCCGGTCCCGTCCGCATCTACCAGCTCCGGAAACTCCGTATGCAGCTCCGAGAAATCCGTCTGGAATTGCCATTCCTTGTTCGGCGCACGCTTTCCGTCCTCCGGCACACTGCACCAGGCGCAGAGCGCACGGCGGGCGTAGTCGATCCGATCATGCGGATCACCCGAAATAACCGCGCCGTCCTTGCTGTGAAACAGGTATCCGCGGGCCAGGATGGTCAAAATCCGCGCCATCCCCTCAAATTCAAGGATCGTGGCAAAGGTGAAGCGGCCCAGCCATGTCGTGTCGCTCTTCTTGCTGGCGGTATAGGAAACCGTTCCGGTATACGCGCAGAATTCCTCCCATTCGTTAATCATCCCGCACCTCCAGAACATTTTTCTCAATGTACTCCGGCAGTAGATCCCACAGCAGGTCACGTCTGCCGAGAGCCACCACATAGCGCACGGCCAGAGCCGGTCTTACAATCGCGGTCAGCAGCTCCCGGCACTTGACCGTTACGGCGTCACGGTAGCTTCGGGATGCGGATTTGTCCGCGAAGGCGCTCATCATGGCGGTGAAGGCTTTCGAGTCGCTTTCGCGGAACAGCTGCTTTTTCTCCCTGCCGGTGTTCTCGTCCTCCACATCACAGACAATGTCTCCGAGGATGCGGTAGCCGCCGAAGCGGAAATCGGTCAGCAAATCGTATATATCGTCAAACTCCGGTAGCCATTCCCGCAGGAAGCGCTCCCGTGCATCCTCGTCCATGAGGTGCCATGCCTGCTTCTGCATGGCTTGCCGCAGAGCGGACACCTTTTCCGGCGGCAGGCTGCCGAACAGGGCGTACAGCTCGTCAGGATCGTATGCATCCTCCTGCCCTCTGGCATACAGAATGCGCTCCACATCGCTCTTCCGCTTTTTCTCCTTCAACGGAACGCGGCAGGCCCGGATGCGGGAGAGGCAGGCATCGTAATCTTGCAGCAGCGTAGCTACCGCCGCCAGCTTATCGGAATCCAGCTGTTCCCTCCAGTCCGGCTGCTGGGCAGCAAAGGAAAACAATTCTTCGTCCTTGGTGGGCTTTGCCTTGATGCGCGGCGTGTTCTTTTTCAGCTGCTGTGCCAGATACGGCAGGCGCTCCACGTTGGAGTCCACCTCGTCCCAATCCACCTTTTTGAAAAACGCCTTTATCTTGGCCGCATGGGTTGGCTCATACCAGGCGCGCCGGGTCTCCATCTCCTCTACCAGCGTTTTATATTTGAGGAAGTCGCTGCGCTTGACGGTCTTATGGGTCAGATACTCATCCAGATCAGGGCGGATGCCGCTCTTGGCCGAGTCGATCTCCAGCCCGGTGAGAATGGCCAATGTCTCCGTCTCCTCCCGGCAGCGCTCCCGCTCCTCGGCGTCGGAGTTTTCGTTGTAGGCAATGATGCTGCGGTCCAGTGCGGCGTTACAGATCTGGCCGACGCGGGAGGAGAAGGTGCTGCGGACGGTTTCAAAGCGAGCCTCCCAGTCGTCGGCATTGCGGATCTGGGGCTGGGCCGTGGGGATCATCAGCAGAGGAATATTCTCTGTGTTGGTGAGGGATTTGTGTTTCTCGTAGCGGTAGAGGTTGTAGTTGCGGCGGACGCAGGCATTCAGGATCGGATCAGATATGGTCTTGATCATATCGCCGTCGTAGTCAGCGCCGCCCAGCCGCTCCGCAGCCAGCATATTGGAATCCACCATCACCACATCCGTCAGGTGCCCGAAATAGTAATGCCGCATCTGCTTTCTCTCTTCCTTCGCGTCGTAGAAGGAAAGCTGTAGCTCCTCGTTGCGGGCAATGTGCGGATTGCGTAGCAGCGTGCAGGCGTCGTCATGGGCATAGGCCGCCTGGGGTGCATAGAAGGAACTCTCCGGGAAGTGGTCGGTCATGACGGTGCTGTAAAACATCCGTTGCCTGCGTTTGCGCGGCGGAACAGTCGGGAGCAGAAATGCCAGAAAGTCCAGAAGATCACCGGAAAGATAACGGTTGTCTCCCGCTACGATCAACCGGCCGACGGCGTACTGCTCCACGATTTTATCGGCTTCATCCTCCAGTCGCTTGGCATAGACCGGTTCGTTGATGAAGCTCGGATTCTTTTTCAGCACGGCGGCAAGGATCTGGTCCTTGCCCTGATGTCGTTCCCACCAGCTGACCCGCTCAAACTTCTCCAGGAAGAAATTCTGCCGAAACGATTCATCGGCGCAGAAATTGTAATACGCCAGTTCCGTCTGCTTGGTGAGCCAATTTCGCTCGTCTGTCTCTGGGCTGTGGTCCCAGCCGTCCGGCAGATCGGCAGGGCGGAACTCGTCACCCTGAATGGAAACGGTGGTCAGAAACTGATAGTTCAGCTCGGTGGTCTGTTCCGGTTTCTCCTTGCTCACATTGGTGATGTACAGCGCATGGCGGTACTTGCGAAACACCGTCCGGTAGTCCTCCCAGTTCATGCCACTGGCAGTGAGCCAGCCGTATCCCTTGAACATGCTCTTGGTGAGGATGACGTCCACATCCCGGACGGAATGCTCCATGCCCCACAGATCGGTGATGGTGTCCGTCCCGCAGAGGGTCAGGAAGTCTTTGAAGTCCACCTCGTGCAGCATACCCTTGACATAGGGCATACGGATCTGGAATGAGGTGTGGACTTTCTTCCCGCACAGCTTCTCGTCCACGACACGGGCATATTCTTTTGAGATCAGCCCCTCGCCGTCGAAGCAGGTGATTTCGATGTCCTCTTTTTTCTCCACCCGGTGATATTTGCGGGTACTGCTCTGCGTTCCGTCGTCCTCTACGGTGATGACGCTGACATTCCGCTCTGTGCGCGTAGGATTGTCGATGACCACCACCCGGTGGGGTCGGTCAATGCCGATGCCGTCAATACGGATACCGCTGGACAGCATCAGGCCGTTGTAGGCATAGAGCTTGCTGAGCTGGCAGTCACCGATGGTCATATCCATCATGATGCGGCGGCACACCGTGTCATAAAAATCCTCCCGGATGAAGGCCAGCCGCGCCTGCCGGCTCATGCTGCCCGAACGCTCAAAGGCGAGGTAACGATGTGCCCCGGAGCCAAAGTCCAGGCTGACACCTTCGGGACGGAACAGGGCCCTGGCCTTCTCCTGCCGGATCAGGTGTTTCTTTCTGGCACCGCTCCGGTCGAATATGCCGGAGAAGTCCACATAGAAAATGATGTCCGAGAGGTCAGTCACCAGCTGCCCACCGGGTCTTCCGGTGAAGGCATCGCCGTGCAGCACGCACATGATCTGATAGAACAGTGCGTTATCGTCCTGCTCGTGGGGCGCGGAAAGTGATTTGCATTTCTCTGTCTCGACGGCGCTGAGATGAAAGGTGTATGCACCATCTTGCTGTCTGCCATAGCTGATCACGGCTCTGGCAGACAGCTCGTAGATCCTGTATTTCACCAACGGCATCGGCTCACCTCCTGATGCTTCTATTTTATCATGCGGCTCTAAATTTGCAATATGGATACTGCTCCCACTTTTTCGGCGGGAGCTTTTTGCTTGCAGCTCTCAACAAAAAATTATAAAGGAGGAATCCAATGCAAGAATCCACATTCACCAACTATGACCAGCTGCCGCTGTTCCTCAACGCGAACACGGTGGCGCAGGTGCTGGGCGTGTCCATCTCCAGCGCCTATGAGCTCATGCACGAGACGGGCTTCCCCGCGCTGCGGATAGGCAGCCGCATCGTGGTACCCAAAGAAGAGTTCCGCCGGTGGGTAGATGCGCAGACAGGAGGTGATGCCTGATGTTCCGGCGTTGGCCTAAGCGGGACCCGAACAAACACTACTATCTCGTCCCCAACGAAGTCTTTAATCTCGGACTCAGCTCTCACGAGATCGCCGTCTACAATTACCTTCTGCGCTGCGAGGATCGCAGAACCTACCAATGTCATCCCAGCTACCGCACCATCGGTCGGGCGGTGCATCTGAGCGAGAACACCGTGCGGAAGTATGTGGCCGGCCTGGAGGAAAAGGGGCTCATCCGCACCGAACCCAGCACCATCACCACGAAGGATGGCCGCGTGCGCAATGGCAGTCTTATCTACACCATCCGTCCCATTCAGGAAGCGCTGGAGCTGAATTATCAGCGGCAGTTCCTGCAGGTGGAGCGTGACATGGAACGGGCAAGAGCAGAGAAGCGGCTGGCCGAGTTGAATCAGCAGAACAAGAAGGGGGAAGAAAGCGCATGATGCAGCAGATTGCAAATCACATCGTAGACCATGACCCGATGATGGTCCTCCGTCGCACGCACGACACGGTGCGCTACATCCGGTGGGCGTGGAACAAGGAGCATGCCGACCCCATCGATGAAGCGGAGCTTCGCCTGTTCCTCTGCGATGAACACTACGGTGATCTGACCGATGAGCAAAGAGCCTTCGCTCGTCAGGGCCGGGACAAGATGCGAAGTGTCTATGCGGAACTGTGCGTGCGCTTGCTGCAAAGTGAGATCATGCTGGAGCGGGGCATGGTGCCGGACAGCGGTATCTACCGCAGCGTGTTCTGCCCGGAAGGGGGTGATACGCCGTGGATACTTGACCGGGCGGGATGACCGAAAATCAGACCGATTTGCATCCGACGAAAGAAAAGCAGGAGAAAGGACCGGGGTCGTAAACGCCCCTGTCCATCCCACAAATGCCCGCAGTGCGGGCATTTTCAAGGGCTTGTGACCGGGGACAGAGGAACGCTCCTTTCGGGAGTTTGTACCCTGTGGAACGCTCTAAGTTCCAGTTTCCTCAGTGTTTTCAAGGGTTTCCGCCGACGCTCTACCGGCCCCATGCCCCGATTTTGATCCAATTTACACCTAATTCGCACTTCAAAACACAGAAAAAGAATTGAGAAAAGCAATAGCTATTTCCGCAAAAGTGTGGTAGTTGTTTGTGTTGCAAAAAAGAAATCTCAGTCAAAGGAAGTGAAATACATGGCAAAACGAAGACCGGCCGGTGACGGCATGGTGCGAAAGCGCGACGATGGCCGCTGGGAGGGTCGCATCGTCATCGGCCACCGGGAAAACGGCGAGCCACTGTTCCGTCATGTCTACGCCAAGACGCAAAAGGCCCTGCTGGACAAGCTGCACCAGAACATCGAGTGCTACCGTGATGTGGAGCTGACCGAGGACAGCCGCATGACGCTGGGCCAGTGGCTGGATCGCTGGCTCACGGAGTGCAAGGCGGGTACGGTGCGGCCCGGTACCCTCGAGGGCTACCGCCGCTACATCGAATACTACATCAAGCCGCAGCTGGGCGACAAGCAGATCTCCCTCCTCTCCCAGCAGGACATCCAGCGGATGTACCGCCGCCTGAAAACGGAGGGGCGCATCCACGAGCACCCCGAGATGGATCATCAGCTCTCCGACTCCATGGTGCGCCACATCCACTCCACCCTCCACGCCGCGCTGAAGGACGCGGTGCAGGCCCATGTCATTCCCAGGAACCCCACCGAGGGGACAACGGCCCCCAAACCCAACTACAAGCCCAAGCGCATTCTGACCGGCGAGGAGCTGGACGCCTTTCTCGCGGTGGTGGAGCGGGACGAGGTGTGGCGGGACTTCTTCCAGACCGAGCTGATGACCGGCCTGCGCCGCGGTGAGATCTGCGGTCTGCAGTGGAGCGACTTCGATGGGAATACCGGTACACTGAAGGTATGCCGAACCCTCCACAGCCAGCGGAAGGGCGAGTACACCGTCGGTGAGACGAAGACCAATCAAGGCATGCGCACCATCATCCTGCCGCACAGCGTGACTGACATCCTGCGGCGGCGAAAAGCGGATACTATCAGCCAATGGATATTCCCGGACCCGGTGAAGCCGGAAGACCCTGTTGACCCCAATGCGGCCTATCGCCACATGAAGACGCTGCTCCAGCGGGCGGGTCTGCCCAGTATCCGCTTCCACGATCTGCGTCACACCTTCGCCACCCACGCTCTCACCAGCGGCGTAGATGCCAAAACGCTGTCCGGCATCCTGGGTCACACCAATGCGTCGTTCACGCTGGACACCTACACCCATGTCACATCAGATATGCAAAAGCAGGCTTGCGGCATCGTAGGCGGCTTCATGGAAGATATCTTCGGAAAGGAGTTGAAACCGTGGCAAGAAAGCGAAAAGCCGGAGACGGAACGGTAAGGCAGCGCAAGGACGGACGGTGGGAAGGTCGCATCGTCATCGGCTACGATGACAACGGTTATCCCAAGACGAAAAATGTCCTTGCCAAAACCAAGAAGGAGTGCGTCGAAAAACTTCAAAAGCTCAAAGAAGCGTGCGGCGGGCTGAAACCGGAGAAGGTGCGGCCCGAGATGCCCTTCGGGGATTGGCTGACATACTGGTATGAGAATCACTCCAAGCCAAAGATCCGCCCCACCACGCAAGAAACCTACGAGAGCCGCATCCGCTTGCACATTATCCCAGAGATTGGGGACATTCCACTGAACAAGCTGACGCAGAATGACCTGCAGCAGTTCTATGGTCGGCTCAAGAAAAGCGGCCGGAAGCGCTTCACCGACAAGTACGGCGAAGGGCTGTCCGACCGAATGGTGCGCATGTGTCACGCCACCTGTCGCTCCGCGCTGGAGAAAGCGGTGCAGGATGGACTGATCCGTGTGAACCCGGCCATCGGCTGCAAGCTGCCGCCGAAGAAGGCACGGGAGATGCAGGTGCTGACGCGGGAGGAGCTTCAGCGGTTTCTCATTCAGGCAAAGTTCGAGGGCTACTACGAAGTGTTCCTTCTGGACTTGGCGACAGGTTTGCGCCGGGGCGAACTCATGGCACTGCAATGGGATGACCTAAACTTCAAAACCGGTGTGTTGAATGTGAATAAGCAGCTCTACGATGTGCGTGGTCAGCTTCAGATCAGCACGCCCAAGACGAAGAACTCCGTCCGCAAGATCGTCCTGCCGCCCGCCGTGGTGGTGGTGCTGCAGGAGTATAAGAAAACAGTGGACTCTCGCTGGATGTTCCCATCCCCGGTAAAAGAGGACTGTCCCATCACCCCCGGCGTGGTACGGCGCAGATTGCAGTTCATTCTGGAGCACGCAGGATGCAAGCATGTTAGATTTCATGATTTGCGTCATACATTCGCAACGCTGGCACTGGAAAACGGCATGGATGTGAAAACCCTCTCCGCCATGCTGGGCCATGTGTCGGCGGCCACCACGCTGGACATCTATACTCACATTACCGACGATATGCGGCTTACAGCCGCCGCCAACATCGACCGCGGCATCGGCAAGGCAGCGCCGCAGGAGGACGCTTCAGAGCCGGGGCAGGAAACTGCCCCAGCCCAGGCGGAAAAGCCGAGTATGACCGATTTCAAGCCCTACGTGGGCCGCAAGCGCAAGTCCGGCACCGGCTGCATCAGTGAGATCAGCGACCATCTCTTCGAGGGGCGCTACTCACCCAAATGGCCCGACGGCAAAAAGCATGCCCGCAATGTCTACGCCCATACCCGCGAGGAGTGCGAGGAGAAGCTGAAGGTGCTTATCGTGGAGATGAAGGCAGAGATTGCGGAAGCGCAGCGGCTGAAGGACGAGGGCAAAGGTGATGGGCGGCCAATAGAGGGAAAGGAGGGCAAGCGGGGAAAGAAGAAATAATTAAGTAAAATGCCGCCTTGAGTATTCAAGGCGGCATTTTGAGTTACATACAAAAACTATTTTGTATTTCTACGAGGGTACCCTTTATCTTCACGCAAGACCCTTACCGACAACTCCTCTTCATCAATCTCTCTAATTGATGCGCCTTCGCAGTCAATGCAAATATTACCTTGATTAAGAAGATGAAATTCCATTACTTGAGCGGTATTTTCGGGATCATCAAAGTCAAATGAAATAAGAATTTCGCAGTCAACTTCTGCTTCAGCATCCGTGAAATCTATATCAGCATATGCCATATAGAAATATTCTCTGTCAACGCTATCCCAAATTGAGTTCTCCTCATCAAATACTTCAGCATAGCCAGAAACTTTAATTGTGACATTGGTGCTTAGCAGCAAGCTATCACGGGCAATCTTTAGCGGGATAAAATTATCGCTAACACAATCGATCTTTACAGACTCAATTTCCAACTCGTTGAGGTTTTCGTAATCATCAAGTTCAAAACATTCACATTCAACGTTCTGCTGTGCGTTTGAAATTATTTCTTTATATGCACCTCTGAAAATTTGGCTGAGCATTTCTTGACTTAGTATGCTATCGATATTGCTGATTTTAGTTAGCGCATTAGAAATAGAATCGCAGATTATGACATTCTCTATCTGATTAAATGCGGTCGTCCAATCACTGTCTTTAGATATGACCAGCAAGATATCATTCGGATGCTTTTCAAGGTATTTTCTTGTAGCATCAAAAACAAAGGCATCTGGAAATTCAGCTTTCTTTTTACCAGACATCGCAAAAGGGGCTTTACTATTAAAATAAAGCTCAAATACAGAAGCAGGGTCACCAAAATCAAGACGAATCGCATCTTGGTAATATTGTTGATAAGCTTCGAAAAGTTTAGTCTGAATATCCAACTCCGAAATCTTGGAAGACAATAGTACATCATCAAGTTTGTAATGTTTTAAAGTGCTGGTGCACTTGCGAAGCTGAGTAAGTAGTGACTGGTAGTCTTTAAATATGCCGGAATCTTCAATATGTTTATGAATTTCATTTTCGAGCACTGGATGCGTTAACAAGGTAATGCCTTTCTCATCTGCTGTCGAGAAAAAAGAGGGAAGCAAACTTTTTACTATGCCAGGGAAATCACTATTTGCATCCCTAAAGGCGCATGTGTCAATTAAGATTAAAGTAATTCGATTCTCCTCGTTCATATTTGTTCCCCTTCCCGCTGCACTTTAGTATAGACTGATTCTTTACGCAAGGCGCAGGGCAACTGAGTTACCATCGTTATAGCATTATATAGAATCATTATATAGTAATTAAGCATGCCTGTCTACATATTTGGTCTGCACTTTCTGTGCGAAAAGTAAAGTTACTTAGTCGACTTGACGGAGTTCGCATACAGCTAAAAATAGAGGACAATCTGATAACTTGTATAATCGTTTCACGCTTTGCACAAGAACTGTCGAAAAGATATGTTAAGAATGACAAACTCAAATTCTGCGCCGCAATAGACAAAGAATAAGAAAAATCCCTCTGAAATCGTTGATTTCAGAGGGATTTTGGTCCGAGTGGGGCGACTCGAACGCCCGGTCTCTTGAACCCAAATCAAGCGCGATACCAACTTCGCTACACCCGGATATTCACTTTCCTGCCATGATACCACGGCGAGGGGTAAAAATAAAGTTTTTTCTGTCTGTGGTCATTTATGTGGTCAAAGCCGCTTTTGTGCCGCTTTCGGCAACCGGGGAAAAACCCGCTATTGCCCGTGTTGCAAGGCTTTGCGGCGTTTCGCCTTGCTCTGTCCCGGATACCGCCACGGCACACCCAAAGCAGGCGCGATACCATCTTCGCTATACCCGGTCGTGTGCTTTCGCCGTGATATTATACCAAACACAACCGCTCCATGCAAGGTTTTTCGGATTGATGTTTTTTCGTCGCTATGATATGATGGCGTGTGAAAGAAACAGGAGTGTGAACCTTATGAGAATGCGGAAAAAACCGAACCTGATCCCCCGGATGGAGCGCTGCGCCGCGGTGCAGATCCGGACGCCGGAAGACCATAAAGGCCGCTGGGCGGAAGAGTTTTCGCAGTATCGCGAGATCCGTCTGGAGCTCGGCTGCGGCAAGGGCCGCTTCACCTGCGAACAGGCGCTCCGCGAGCCGGACGTGCTGCTGCTCGCGCTCGAAAAGGTGCCGGACGCGATGGTCGTGGCGATGGAGCGCGTTGTGGAGCAGGGCATACCGAACGTCCGCTTTCTCGACCGGGACGCCGAGCTCCTGCCCGAGATGTTCGCCCCGGGTGAGATTTCCCGCCTGTACATCAATTTCCCTGACCCGTGGCCGAAGAAGAAGCAGTTCAAGCGCCGTCTAACCGCGCCGGAGTTCCTCGATAAGTACCGCGCGCTGCTGCCGGAGGGCGGGGCGGTCTGGTTCAAGACCGACAACGGGCCGCTTTTCGACTGGTCGCTCGAATCGTTCCGCGGCTGCGGCTGGGCGCTTGCCGATATGCCGGAGGGCACGCCCATGACCGATTACGAAGCGCGCTTCACCGAGATGGGTCTTCCCATCCACCGCGTTGTGGCGACGCGCCCATAAAACCATATGGTAAAAATCGGAAACGTGGAGCTCGCCGGGCGGCTCTTTCTCGCGCCGATGGCCGGCGTGACGGACGCCTCATTCCGGCTCCTCTGCCGGAAACACGGCGCAGCGCTCGCCACGAGCGAAATGATCTCCTCCAAGGCGCTCATGTATCAGGACGGCAAGACGAAAACGCTGCTCGTCCGGCCCGAGGGGGATACGCCCCTCGCCGTGCAGATCTTCGGGAGCGACCCCTCGTGCATGGCGGAGGCCGCGTGCAAGGTGATAGACCTTTGCCGCCCCGAGATCATCGACATCAACATGGGCTGCCCCGTCGGGAAGGTCGTAAAGTCCGGCGACGGGAGCGCGCTTATGAAAACGCCCGATCTCGCGGCGAAGATCATCGAATCGGTCGTCCATGCGGTGGATGTGCCGGTGACAGTCAAGTTCCGCAAAGGCTTCGATAAGGGCAATATCAACGCCGTGCTGTTTGCCGAAATGTGCGAGAGCGCGGGCGCCGCGGCGATCGCGGTGCACGGCCGCACGAGAGCGCAGATGTATGCCGGACAGGCCGACTGGGACATCATCCGCGACGTAAAGCGCGCGGTACGCATCCCGGTGTTTGCCAACGGCGACGTATGGACCGCGGAGGACGCCGAACACATTTTGCGCTACACCGGCGCGGACGCGGCGCTCATCGGGCGCGGCAGCTTCGGCAACCCGTGGCTCTTTGCGCAGGGCAACGCCCTTCTTGCCGGGGAGAAAGTCCCGCCGCTTCCGCCACTGCGCGTGCGGATGGAGGAAGCCCTCGGCCAGATCACGACGGCGTGCTCGCTCAAGGGCGAGAAGATCGCCATTCTGGAAGCGCGCAAGCAGCTTTGCTGGTATCTGCGCGGGGTGTCCCATGCGGGATATTATAAGCAGCAGATCGTATCGATGAATACGCTCGCCGACGCGGAGAAGATCGTCCGCGGCATACAGCGCGATCTGAGGTGACAGCATGACAAAAGACGAAGAAAAAGGATATATCGAGCGCGTTCTCGCCGGAGACGAGAGCGCCTATGAGCCGCTCATGACGGAAAACCAGACAAAGGTATACCGTCTCGTGCTGCGCATACTGAAAAACGAGGCCGACGCCGAGGACGCCGCACAGGAGGCCTTTCTCAAGGCGTACACCTCGCTTGCGGATTTTCGCGGCGACAGCCGGTTTTCCGTGTGGCTCTACCGGCTGACGAACAACATATGCATCGATATGCTGCGCAAAAATAAGCGTGCCGTTATCGTGTCGCTCCAGACGGAGGACGATGACGGCGAAGAGACCGAGATCGCCATTCCCGACGAGCGGTATTCCCCCGAGAGGCTGGCCGAGCGCGCCGCCGACCGGGACGCCGTGCGCACAGCGCTCGCCGCGCTGCCGGATGACTGCCGCGAAATTCTCGCCCTGCGCGAGAGCGCGGGGCTGAGCTACGACGAGATCGCCGCGGTGCTCTCGCTGGAGGTCGGCACGGTCAAATCGCGGCTCAACCGCGCGCGGAAAAAGCTCTGCATAGCGCTTCTCAAAAGCGGGAACTTTTCCGACCGTTTCCCGTCCAAACAAGGGAAGGGGTGTGAAGCGTGAAAAACTGTGAATACTATGAAGAGCTGATCGGCGCAGCGCTCGACGGCAAGATCACCGCCGAAGAGGACAAGGAGCTTCGTGCCCATCTGGAAAGCTGCGAGGCCTGCCGGAGCTTTTATGAGGCGATGCAGGCAATATCCGGCACGGACGATGCGCTCGGCGATGTGCCGGAGAATTTCACGGCGAACGTGATGGCGCGCGTCCACGAGACCGCTGCCCCGGCGGAAAAGCCGGCGAAGAAAAAGGCGAGCATCCAGCGCCTCGTGACGCGCTGCGGCGCGCTTGCCGCGGCGGCTGCCGTGGCGATCTGGGCGGGAGTGACCTTTTCCGGCACTTTCGCCGCGAAGGGCGCGAGCAGCACGGCGAGGGAAGAGTCGGAGATCGCCATGTACAGCGCGGCGGAGGACAGTGCTGAAACGGAAACCCCGGCGGAAGCACCGGCAGCGCCCGCAGGCGGCAGGATGATGGCCGCCGCGCCGGATAGCGCCGCGGCGGACGGCAGCGTTACGGTCACTGTCACCGCGGAAAACGGCGCATCGGACGACGCGGTCACGCTGCCGGACGACGGATTTTTCGCCGGGTATCTCCTGCTCGACGAGGGCGAAACGCCCATGCCGGAGCGGGACTGCGACTATACGATCACGCTCGCCGCGCCGGACGGCACGGAGAGCGTATACCGGCTCTGGGTCGAAGAGGAGAGCCTCATCTGGCAGAAAGCGGACGGAGATGCGGCGCATCTCTCCCCCGCGTCGCCGGAGGCATGGAGCGAGATATTGCGTAACGCGTCGAGATAAATCGAACGAAGGAGGGGTTTCATTGAGCATTCGCGGCATTTATTCCACCATTACCGACATTCGCCGTCAGGTATTCACCGAAGTCGCCCGCATAGGCTACGAGGGCGTGGACTATTCCCGCATTGAAGACCTGCCGTATAAGATCGTCCCCGGCGAGGTCGCCGAGCACCGCAGCAGCATCTTTCTGGAAAGAGCCATCGTCGGCGAACGGCTGCGTCTCGCAATGGGCCTGAGCCCCCGTCCGCTCGACCAGCACGCGCCGCTCGCCGCGGGTGTGGAGGAGAGCGCGAGACCGGAGAAATATTACGAGCCGCCGCTGGTGAATATTCTGAAATTCGCCTGCAACGCCTGTCCGGAAAAGCGCTATATCGTTACGAACCTCTGTCAGAACTGCCTGGCGCACCCGTGCCGCGAGATCTGCCCGAAAAAGGCGGTCAAGCTCAGCCACCGCGGCGTGAGCCGCATTCAGGAGGATCTCTGCATCCGCTGCGGCAAGTGCGCGGATGTCTGCCCCTACAATGCGATCATTTTGCAGGAGCGCCCGTGCGCCAAGGCGTGCGGTATGGACGCCATCCGGTCTGACGAGCACGGCCGCGCCGATATCGATTATGATAAGTGCGTCTCGTGCGGCATGTGTCTTGTGAACTGTCCGTTCGGCGCGATCTCCGATAAGAGTCAGCTCTTCCAGCTCACGCAGGCGCTGCGCGGCGGTGAAAAGGTCATTGCGATCGTCGCGCCCGCGTTCGTCGGGCAGCTCGGCCCGAGCATGACGCCGGATAAGCTCAAGGCCGCGATGAAGATGCTCGGCTTCCGGCATGTGGCGGAGGTGGCCGTCGGCGCAGACCTCTGCACGCTCGACGAGGCGAAGGACTTTCTGGAGAAGGTCCCCGCCGAGCAGCCGTTCATGGCGACGTCCTGCTGCCCGAGCTGGGCGGTCATGGCGAAAAAGCTCTTCCCGGAGCAGGCAAACTGCATCTCCATGGCGCTCACGCCCATGGTGCTCACGGCGCGCCTCTGCAAACAGCAGCACCCGGGCGAGAAGGTCGCGTTCATCGGGCCGTGCAGCGCAAAGAAGCTTGAAGCCATGCGCACGACCGTGCGCAGCGAAGTCGATTTTGTCCTGACGTTTGAAGAGGTCATGGGCATGTTCGAGGCCAAGGGCATCAACTTTAACGAGATCACCCAGACCGCGCCGCTGCGCGAAGGCACGGCGGCGGGCCGCGGCTTTGCCGTTTCCGGCGGCGTTGCGGAAGCGGTGCGCGAGGCGATCTCGCACATCGACCCCGACCGCGAGGTGAAAACCGCGTGTGCGCAGGGGCTCAAGGACTGCCGGAAAATGCTCACGCTTGCCAAGGCCGGCAAGTACAATGGGTATCTGCTCGAGGGCATGGCGTGTCCGGGCGGCTGCGTCGCGGGCGCCGGTACGCTCCTGCCGATCGAGAAGGCGGCGGCCATTGTGCGCAATTACACTGCGCAGGCGGAGGAAAAGAGCGCCACCGAAACCAAGTATGAGGCCACGCTCCCGCTCCTGCTTGAGGACGAGGAGGACGCGGAGTGATACCGGCGAAGCTACGCTGAAAGTCTCCGCGAAGGTGCGGGGCGTATAAAATGACCAGCCGCGGCAGAACGATCTGCCGCGGCTGACTTTAAGGAGAGACAAAGGAGAAAATGGTATGATCCGTGATATCTGCAGGGACGAGAGCTTTCTCGCGCAGAAGGCCGAACCTGCCGCGGCGGATGATCTTGGCACGGCGCAGGACCTGCTGGACACGCTGTCCGCCCACAGGGACGGATGCGTGGGCATGGCGGCGAACATGATCGGCGTAAACAAGCGCATCATCGTCTTCGATAACGAGGGGGAATATATGGTCATGCTCAACCCGGTCATCGTCAAAAAGTCCGGCGCATACGAGACGGCGGAGGGCTGCCTTTCTCTTGCCGGCACGCGGAAAACGATGCGTTTCCAAACCATCAAGGTGCAGTGGCAGAATGAGAGATTCCAAACGCGGCTCAAGACCTTTACCGGGTGGACGGCGGAGATCATCCAGCACGAGATCGACCACTGCGACGGCATTTTGATATGACCTTTCCACGCTCAAGGCGCTCCGTCATCTGCGAAACCGCATGGCGCACGAGCTCGATACAGATAGGGTATGCACCGAGGCCAATGCTGCCGAAGCGGGGGGGGCATGCGCGCATCCTTTCCGGAGACGACCCGCTTGCGCGCCTGAACCGGATGGCAGCTCCGGAGAGAAAGCCGCCCATAGCGCGGATGCCGGAGAACGTGCCCTGCTCTGGCTCTCTCAGAACACCACGTCCACCGACAGGGAGGCGGACAGGTGAGCAAGGAGGCAAAGAGGTACATCGAAAATCTCCTCGGCTGGTAAGACCGAAGACCCACTCGTGAAAATTTTTTCACGGATGGGTCATTTTACTGTTGACAGTTATGTAGATTTCGCGTAAACTATAGACAGTAAATAAGAAAGGAGCTACGAGCATGAACGACATGAGCAACAACACGAGCAAAGAATGGGACAAGGAGAACATGAGAACCGTGTCCTGCCGCCTCCGCAAGGATGAAGCGGAGGCGTTCAAGCGCCTCTGCGCAAGCAAGGGGACGACGGTGCATGCCGCCCTCGCGCGGTACATCCGTCTGACTATCCACGGCCTCCCCATCGACGGACCGGAGGAAGAGGGGCAGAAGCTCGTCAACCAGAACATCGCTCTCCGGCAGAAGCTCGCCTATCTGACAAGAGAGGTCGAGCGCTGGAAGGAGATCGCCAAAAGCCATGACGAGATCATCGATCTGTGGCTTCGCAGTGCGGACAGAAAGCTCTGATATGTGCAGCATCCGTGCAGCATGCGGAAAAGCACGATAAAAATAGAAAAACGGCGCATATTTGCTTGACGGCACGGATAAACACGCTTATATTTATGATATCAGCATTCATATTTTGTGCTTTGCGCCCTGTGCGCCGCGTCAAAACCGCCGCAGGCGTCCGGGTTTATTGCCGAAATCGATGACCGGGGAGGAAATGAGAATGAAATACTGTCCCAACTGCGGGACTGCCGTCAACGACGGTTCCGCGTTTTGCCCAAATTGCGGGATGAGCGTCGGGGGCAGCCCGAGTTCGTACAGCACGCCGGTCATGGAGGATGCTCCCGCCGCTCCCGGCTATACCCCTTCGCCGTACGGCGGAGCCGATTCGTACGGCAGCGCAGAGTCTTACGGAAGCGCAGATCCTTACGGCGGATCGGCCCCCTATGGCAGTCCCGCCCCCTACGGCGGCAGTCCGTACGGAGCACCTTCCGCGGGCGCAGCTCCGGTCGGTCAGCTCAAGACGAACCGCAGCCTTTTGAAGCTGATCCTGCTCAATTTCCTTACGCTTGGCATTTACGGTCTCGTGGTGATGTCCAACATCAGTTCGGACATCAATCTCATCGCCGGCCGGTATGACGGACGAAAGACCATGCACTACTGTCTGGTTCTCTTCATCTTCTCGTGGCTGACGCTGGGCATTTATCCCGTCATCTGGACGCACCAGCTCTGCAGCCGCATCGGAAACGAGCTGCGCCGCCGCGGCATCGCCTACGACTTCGACGCAAGCACCTTCTGGCTGTGGGGCGTTCTCGGCAGTCTGATCGTCGTCGGCCCCTTCATTTACACGCACAAGCTTCTCAAGGCAATGAACCTTCTCGCGGCAAACTACAACATCCGCGGCTGATCCGGACGGGAGGAACGCCTCTGTCGGTAGTCCGCCGCCCCGTTCACGAAAAGGCCCCTATAAACCGTTACAGGGGCCTTTTTCCGTATGTCTGTATTATGTTTCTCAGAGCGGTTTTCTGCTGTGACATTCATTCTTTGCAGAGCACCGCCTTTAAAATGTTGATGCCGGGGATGCTTATCAGAAGAGAAAGGATCAAAAGCAGCGCCCCGGTCAGCCGAAACACCGTTTGCTGCGGCTGGCCCGTCAGCAGGAACCGTGCGGCAAGGACTCCGACCGCGCTGCCCGCCGCAGGAAGGATCGCTGTCTGCTTTGCGGTCGGCTCTTTGGAGAACACGCCTTTTTTTATATTGCGAAACGTTATAAACAGAAACGCCAGCACGCAGCCGAACAGCAGAAGCAGAAAACCGACAGCCATCATCCAGCTGTCCCCCGTCTCCAGAGCGAAAAGCCGGTAGGCCGCCAAATTGAAAAGCAGGGAGAGATACAGGGAGAAAACGCCGTCGCAGAGGAATCTTGCGCGCTTCGTCGATGAATGCCGCACGATCAGAACCGCAAAAAACACGCTCACGCAGACCGCACCTGCCGCGAGACCGACGGCCCAAACGTGCCGTTCCCCGATAAAGCACACCCCCGCGCTCAACGCCCAGAGGAAAAGGATCCTTTTGACGCACTGTCCTTTCCGAAAGGGCGTATAGCCGTAGGAAACAAATGCATCCACTTGCTCTTTTTGTTCCAAAACTGATGCCCCCTCCGTCCTCCGAATCTTCCCCGCCCCGCCGTCGGGGCAGCAAACCCCGGAGCAAAAAAAGACACGAAGCCGCGCCTGCGGGAATGACAGTTTTACATTTCCGGATGGCTGGTTCGTGTCTTTCGTTATTATATTGTTTCTGAAAAGAAATTGCAAGCGGCCTGTTTCGCCGCGGCTCTTCCCTCTCAGTCCTTATACGCGATGCACTGATCAAAGAGCGCCGCGGCGGTCTCGCGGCTCTCCGCGCTCGAGCACTTCGAGGCGATGACCGCGGCGAGAAGTCCGGCGGCGAAGCCGGGGACGATCTCGTAAACGCCGGTGCTCTT